>Ga0209454_1003476_pt1 | contig 11285 bp, 6 predicted proteins | sample WorMetHERISLAND1_2_FD_187400 | JGI IMG/M metagenome (GOLD analysis project Ga0209454, IMG submission 187400) | Marine gutless worms symbiont microbial communities from Max Planck institute for Marine Microbiology, Germany - Olavius geniculatus... | ecosystem: Host-associated > Annelida >...
GTGCAATAAGGTGTGATTACGATAACATTTCCAGGTAAGCACTTATACCGTTTGGCCATCAACCCTAGGTAATGAAATTTATATACTGATGTTTTTCTTCTTTATTTTAACTCATGTAACATTTGTTCTCTTTTTCCAGGTAATGCAGAAACAAACGTCAGATGAGCTGGAAATTTGAATGGCCATTTAATGGCCAATTTTGGCAGGAATGTTTGTACCAAAAAATATTAAAAACTATTAAAATCTTGTTATCCTTCTCCAAGTTAATATAAATAATGTCACGGATGGTTTATGGCGTTTTTGTTCATTTTAGCGCCGATTTTAAATTTTTTGATTTTCCCAGGTAGTGCAAAAGCATATGATGGGTAAGGTGAAAACTTAAACAATAATTTGACGGCTAGCTTTATCAGGATGAGTTGTACCAAAAATTATTAAAATCCAATAATCCACCTTCAAGTTATGATTTTTAAAAATTTTGGTGTGTTTTTTATGTCTCACAGTGTATTCCAGTAGTCTGTGTAATAAGATTTGGTGGCATATGGTGAAAATATAATGCTTTGCAGGCGACCTGTCGCATGATGAGAATGTTGAGAACGAGGATGGCAACGAAAGGAATGATGGAGTAGACGAGAGCGTCCACCCACGGCCATACGTCCTGCACGCACAGACAGACAAACATTTGATCTATGTGCCATCCCTACGCTGGTCAACACGGGAAACCATATACTGTGTCCTACAGTTTTACGTGATTTTTACGTGCGCATAAAACGCCTTGACGACAGCGTGGGAGGACTTGCACGCAGCCTCATTTTAAGGCGGCGCCTGCAAATGTCCGCTAAAACTAAAACAAAACTAATACAAACTCAAACGTAGTCTAACACTATCCAGTAACACATGCGGCATCTGTGATAAATGAAACAAAAAAAAACCTAAAACAGTTGTAGATTTATTAACATGATACCGAAGAGTGCAAGATTTTAAGCAGCGTCTGCATGTGCAACCAAAATAAAACCAAGCTTTTAAAGGTTTATCGCACACAGTTTTTAGTTAATAGTTACGATGCATGCAAGTATAAATTTTGTTAGTTATACAGTTTGACTGCACAAAATTACATTTATCTCTACCGTCCCTTGGCTACGCTACTGATGCTGATGGTGTTGATTAGGCCTATGGAAACGAGGGTGTTATGACTGCTAATCCATAGGCCATTAGTACCGTGACTAGGGGGACGTAGTTGTCGTCGGCTGCGGTACACTGGTAGTGCGGCTGACCGTGAATACAGTATTGCACGACGCCGACTGTCCAGAAAAAATGCGAGTTGAGGCCGAGAAACGCCAGGAGCAAGCCGAACACGAGTCGGCGAGAGACCTGGCTGCCGCAGAACATGCTGGCGCGGAACGGATGGCAGACGACCAGGTATCTCTCGCAGGTCACGGCCACGATCAGCCACACCGAGTAGTCACTGATCTACACACAACACGACTGCTGCGCTTTTCGTTCCTTGCGTCGCTCGACGCTAAGCACCAGGCACAGATGTCGACGCATAGCGCTGCAGTGCATGGGAATAAAGACAAACGGCCTTGGCCTGGCCTGGAATTTCCCCAGCAACCGGGGGCAAATTCGCACTTGGGAAAAAGCGCTGCCTTACGTAACACGAAGACCTAGGCCTAATTTAAGATAAAATAAATAATGTAAGTAAGTACGTAAGTAAGTAAAACGTATATTTCTACAGCACGCAACGTTAAAGAAAAACTCCAATCCAGCGGAACACAAGGTGGAACGATTGTTCTATATCACAGCAATCTGAAGTGATAACATATTTATTGGCCCAATGCTAACTGCGGCTTATGCAGATAGCCTAATCATGTTTTCAGGCATCAAAGTCAGGTTATGAAGTTTCTTTGTTTAGAACGTCATGCTTGTCTAAACGATAGATGACAGTGGGTAGCTGATACCAGAAATTTGGGGCAGACCGGCAGAGCCCAACGTGAAGCCGGCCTGCGCCGTATCCCATTGAGAGAAAATTTGGGAGTTAAAATTCCCGTCGTAGCAACGGCATGTGGCACGAACGCAATTGCAATAGTCTAACAGTTAACGCCGATTAAAACGGTTCATATGACAACGCACCGTATAGCCGACAACGTTGCTCGTTTTGCACAACCAGTTGCTGAGATCTCTGAACACGACGGACGTGAGCTGGCCGATCCAGATGGGCAGCAGACCGGCGTAGAGGACCAGAGTGTCGGCGATCGACATCACCATCAGGAAAAAGTATGTGGAAAACTTGAGCATCGCCTTGTTTTTGAGGATGACGAATGCGAAGACGTTGCCGAACGTTCCGAGGATGATGATGAGCGGAGGAACGTACAGCTGCAGCAACCGATGCGCTCTGTACTCTTCCAGCTCTGTCATCTTCTGCACCACACAGTCAGTCAGCATACAATTTTTCGCCGATTAAAACAAGAAGCCCAGCTGTCGCTAGGATAGCCGACCGTTGTCAGTGACCTTCAAGGTCATCCAAGGTCAATGATTTTTATTTAATCTGACAGGGTGTATATTTGCCACTTTTTATTAGTAATTAGTAGTGATTTCGGCTCTATCTTGCATCGTTTCGCCACAGTATATCCTGACAGACAGACGGACGGACGACAACCATGACAACAGCTCCGCCGTTACTAAAGCACGGTCGGCTAAAAATGAAATAAAAGTATAATATGACGACAATGATGATAGTTAAAAATAAACATCAACAGAAAAGTACAAGATTAAGAATAACAACATAAGCAAATACAACAACAACGATGACGATGACGGCACAACGACAATCACATCAGTGACGATAATATAATAATAAAAATTTTCTGTCGCCTCCTTAAAACTCACTGCTTCCAGCAGGCCTACAGCTCCCCCTAGCGGCTCAGCCAAGTGCCTCAGATTTGGCCAACAGCCGACATTGTGCACTTTAAATAGTTTGTTTACTTATTCATGTAATAAAATTATTTTTCGGCTACCGTTGTTATCAGACGCTGCTAAAACACCGATAAGAACCTGGGAAACTCAGCCACAACCCAGCGAGATACATGTGAGTACACACACGACGACGCAAGTCACGTTAGATAAAGCAGTAGTACCCTCAGATTATATTCCGGATAATATTCGAGTAGCGGCTCGAAAAAATTCAACTGTCATAAACCTTGCATGCTTACTGCACCTGCTCCAAGCATCCGTCACATGATGACGATTGGCGATACTATTTTATTATCTAGCGTTATCCGTTATATGCCAGAGATTATAGGTAAACGTATGCTTAAAGGTTTAGATAATCCCGTACTCGATACGAGCTGATCCCTGCAGTCTGCCAGTCTCTACAGGCAGCAATGTCACTACGCATGTATATACCGGTACGCATAATACCCCGTTTACACGATCAAGCAAACATCGAGCAAACATCCCGCAAATGCAATCAAAATACACGTGCACGACGTGTGCTCTAATTGCTCGATGTTCGCTTAATGTTTGCTTGATGATTGCATGATCGTGTAAACGGGGTATAATAAACCCGGCGGCATGTCACCGTGCATAATAAACTTTTACATTCATAGTCCGCACGGCATCACCGCTTTTGGCCAATACTGAATTGCACTGATTATAGTGTTATAGCCATTATGTGTGTTAGACCTATTTGGCAGTGAAATGGCCAAGAGTTAAATCCGAGACCTCTCGGTTGCCAGCCCGACGTCCAAAACATTAAACCACCAAGCCGCAAGGTAGCTGAATAATATACGTGTAATATTATCAATATGTAACACAGTACTAGTCTGTGTGTTTCTAAGAGTGAGACAGATCGCAGAAAATTGCCTTTTATGCGTTATTCTGTCTCGTTCACTTAGCTGAGTAATTAACAGGCTACCAAGATATGAGGTTAGGTTAAAGCTATAAACTGTAATCGGTATTATTTTCTTTATTTGTCTTTCTCTGTTCGTTATTGCACATGACTGTATTGCACTGTGTTGAATGTCCGTCGTGTCTGCAAGCTGCCGCTATGGCAAATAAATTATGGTTTATAAATACACCGTGTCCGAAAAAAGTAAACCCTTAGGCAAATACAAAAGAAATGTCAGATCCTAACGAATCTGAATAAAATTTCGTCCACTTACTCTCCAATAAATTGCTACGTAAAGCAATCACCAAATTTCGTTGAAAAATACGTGTAGGCTTATTATTATAGGCGTACGCTACCTGTTGAGAATGGAGTGAGTCGTTCGTCGAGGGGCAGAGTCCGAGCATGTCGTAGAACTGCTGTTTATGCTCGAGTCCGATGGCGTGGTAGAACTCGTTCTGCTGCTCGGCCGACAGACCGTGCAACATCGACACGATGTCAGCGGCACTCAGTTGCGAATGCTGATCCACCGATGACGTCACGGATGACGTCATGTTCGAACTGATCGTCTCCTGACCTATCATCCTGTTAACAAAAGAGCCAGTAACCACTATAACTCCCCGGAGCAACAGTGTGAGTGAGAAAGAAAAAAAAACACTAACAATAACACTCAGCGGCGGCGTGGGGGGGTCTAAAAAGTAGCGGGGCAGAAAGTTGCGATTTTCTGACGGAGATAATTATGGGTGCTCAAAATTTAAATTTTGCCCTCAAATGTTTTTTAAATGGGGGGTTTCAGTCCCAAGCAGACGAAAACTTTTCGACAAGAAGATTTTCCGACAATTTTCTGATAACCCAACGTTCAGATAGGAGCAAATGCCCCCCTGCCCTGTCACGACACAAATCGGTTTCTCGACAAATTTTTTAGAAAAAAAATTGTCGTTGCTGTAATGTTTCGATAAACTATAAAATTTGTTGGTCATGCAGTGTCTGACCTTTTGAACTGAATGGGAATTGGCAAACCGGTTACTTCTGTCGAAAAGGTTAAAAAGATAAAAAAAAAGTGATACAGCTCTTAATGGAGAGCCCATCTGAAAGTTACAGAGCGTCACCTGCCGTATGGGATTACACAGTGTTAACTGCCACCCGAACGCGCCACGCCTTAACCCCAGCCAGATAGGCTGGTATTCGATTTACCTACCCCGGAGGAATGGAAGGCTGAGTTGACCTAGGCGGCCGGTAACATACCGAGATGGTTTACCTGCTCGCAGGCAGTCACCCATCAAAGTACTAACCCTGTTCGGCGTAGAGTAACTTTGTTGATCGGATAAAACGCGTTACCGCCACGACAAGCCACCAACCCGCAAATCGCAATTGGAAAAAAAATTGCACAAATATTTGGGTTTATGTTTGTTTTCAAGCCAAGAGTTCATACGGGCAAACTGATAAAAAACAGACAGATAGAAAGACGGACAGACGTATGTCATCATCATCATCATCATCATCGACTATTAGGACGGACGCATAAACAATAATTGAACACCATGCGGGTGCAGTATTTATTATGTCGTCAGTTGACACAAACAGGAAAGTTCCAGGGTTATATTGGCACTTTATTGTCACCGTGCAATGAAGACGATCACATCTCTAACATCGAGGAGTTTCCGTACAGTTTCACTACAGAGTGATAAGCCACCGCGAACGTGCATTTAGATAACGACCGATTTTAATTCAGTGACGTATATACACCACGTCTGAAAAAATACGTGCCACTTATATTTTTTAAATAACTCCATAAAACATTAGCCATTATTGATAATAAATACGACTAATGTTAAGTAGATGACCAATTTTCAAGAATTTTGTGGCCAGTTAATTTTCTGAGCCGACGCATACACACCCAATATGAATTCATTGTTGGTCAAATTACGACTTCTGACTTCCACAAGGTAGTGTAGCAACAGTATTTAGGTAAGGTGATCTAAATTATAGTCATATACGTCAAGTTTCTTCTTAATGTTGCATATTAAAATTAGCAAAGTCGGTTACTGTTTTACGGAGTTACTCAAAAAATAAGAGTGGCACGTTTTTTATTGAGACACGGTGTATAGGGGACCTAAAGACATTAACGCATACGACGTACGTACACGTTTATTTGCTAGAAAAGAAAAGCTATACCAATGAAACGTAGCCTAGTACTGTAGTGTACACGAAAACAAGTCAGAGGACAGGGATAAGCTAAAAATGTTTTTCATTGGCTCGCGACACTAAAAACTACGAAAGACCTTTATTGTCGGGCCAGCGTGTCCGTATCCGACTCTGCGTATGCGTTTGTCCGTTCGCAAAACAGCTGTCGCTAGCGATCGCAAGCCAGGTCGCCTACCGGCGTGTTACTTCTGTCCGTCCGTCTGTAACGTCTGTCTCTCTGTGTGTCCGATCAATGTATGATTTGGTTATCCGTTCACGTACAGCAGACAGAGACCTGCGACTCGGAGAAATAATGGACACGAGAGTGTCGATGCGAAGACGCGTTGTTGTTGACGTTCCAGTCATCCACACAGTGCGTAGCCGCTAGACCACCCACGAGATTCCTTGTTACCATTAGACCTCCCTGTCGGCATCCGGTCACCGCAAAAAGTCCGAAGTGGCCGGATGCATTGTATATTGCTCGAAGAAGCTGAACGAATAGTCGAGACTTCAAAATTGGCTTCATACAGGAAGACTTACTGAGGAAGTAACGAACGTCGCCCACTGTGTCTGCAAATGCGAGGTACACCTCTCACATGCCTCAGGCATCTGTCATAAACTAATCAACTTCTGCTTGAACACACATTGTTTTCCGACATGGACGATGTGATAGGCCAGGTAAACGAGTAAAATTAAGTCACCCAGGCTCGTCTCACAGCTCTGCGGTTATCATATACAGGTCGGCGCTCATCTCCGTTTCCAGACCCTGAGACAGCAGAAAGCTGCAGACTCGACTCAGGTAGGCTCTATGTGGCGGTAGGCAAAAGACCACACAAATAGCATTAGGCCTAATATAATGTTATTTGGCCACACCTTTCTCATATACGGTACTATCGTTACGTACCTTCTCGGCCTTCGTGGATAGTAGTACGGCCGGGAGTCGAACCTGTGAGCTTTCGATTCGATCTCCATTCTGACCCCATAGGGGGCCTAACTAAATAATTTTCAAATTAGCTAGAATTCGTTGCTTTAGTTTAGTGCCCCACATTTCTCGTTATCAACACGCAACGCACGTGTGTAGGCCGCGCAAAGCTGCCTGTCCGCCATCTGTTGGCTCGCAAAGCTGCAAGCTAAACGCGACACTTATCGTAGAGCAGCGTGTCTGTATGAGACTTTGTTTGCATGAATGTCTGTTTGTCTGCAGCTCGGTTACTGCAGCAGTTGCGAGGCACGTCGCCTAACGGCTTTTTTATCTGTCTGTCTGTGACATCGGCGGTCTTAGCCATATATACAAAACGAAACAAGGCCGCCATAGGACGTTGCACACGCGCTTTTAATTGGGATCGAAATCAATGACCTTGCATGACCTTAACTGCCACTCTGTATTTTGTTTCGAAATACACGTGTTTTTACCGGAGCCCACCGCGAAATTGTCAGTAAAAACAGACTATCGGCGGCGGTAATGTACATGTAGCTTACTAACTCCAGCATTAAGGGACTTATGCCGACATTCGCTAAGATTCCTCCGAGAAAGTTAAAAGATAGATAGAATACATGTGTCAAACATTGGCGTGGTCGACGACAACGATTTTTTACTTTTGGTCGATGTATCGATTTATCAATCAGTCAGTCATGTCAAGCAATATTTTTATTTCAGGCACAAATAGACAAGAGCAAAGAGAAATAAATATAGGAAAGAACAAAAACTACGTTACTACTACCAAAGCTACTAAAATCATATTTACTAACATCCAAAAATAAAAGCAACAGTATTTTTGTTATACTTCAGCGCAAAATATATGCACGCGATTGGTCAAAATCGCATCACGTGACGATAACAAATACGCACTGTTGCTCGCGCACTGTTTCCAGGGCAGCATTGAAGTCGTCACAGCTTTTTGTAATATAGTTTACTTGTAGAATTGTTTGGTTTTGAGTTATAGCAAAACAAATAGTGACTGGCGTGTCGATCATTATTGAAATTTTTCTCCTTAGTTCGTAAAAGGTTGCCCTCGATTTTCAATCTTGGGCAACATTTTACGAACTTTGGGTCAAACATTTTCAATGACGACCTCTACGCCAATCACTATTTGTATAATAGCGATAAGCTATGCAGTCCGTTGTTGGCATTTTACTGACCTCAAAATAGGAGACTATGAATGATTTTAAACAGATATTTTATGTTAAACCCTGCTTTTACACCAGTCTGTCCATCTCTATACCCCCAAGTCGTTGTTTTTGTAAACAACCGCGTGAAAATTAATAAAGATATAAGCGAGCAGCATCGGCTAGTAAAATCTACGTGAGTGCACACTGCACAGCTGAGGCATCGCGCGCGCTTTCCTCGCGACAGAGCGGCTTTCACGTTTTGTACCGTCGTGCCTCAGCAGTTAGCATCGTTGATCTCGACCTAGTTTCTTCGCAGAATGTCGGCCGTTAACCGCAAGCCAACTATGTGTACCTTGGGGTTTAGAGTTCGTTAGTAGGCTGACTCTAACGATCTGTGATGGATCGGCTGTCGATAATAAAACTTTAACCGACTATTGATTTCTCTGTAGAGCCATCTAAAGCGAAATTTGTGCCGCCACCTACTGACTGCCATCCCCATAGTTGCTAACAGTTAACACCATTAGTGTACTCTGAATTTAGTAATTGAATGAAGCCACCAAAAGCATTTTTGTGCATTTTGACGTAGAAAAAAATAAGCTTAATACTTTTAATAGCATAAACGCACATAAATTTTATTCACAAAAAATGACACAGCAGAAAAGCAGACATACTCATACATTATTTTAATAAGTACTTTACTATTAATTCAGTTCAGAAATGTTTTTGTCTCAGTGGGGCTTCCCGAATTGGTGACTGGCATCTTTTGCGTTCTCATCTAACTTACACTGTAACGTAATGTTTGTCCAAATTTTGAAGCATTTCACATTTAACGAACAGTGCAAAAATTCTACAGAGTCGAAGTAAACATCTATTTCGGTCAGCGTTTGGTTGATCATATCCTTTAGGTCTACGTGTATACTCCGAGTGATGTTGACAACTGGGCATGCTTAGCGGGGGCTGGAAATTACCAGTCATTGCAGAATACGAAGCCCTAAATGTCACCACTTAAGTAGCATCGCTGAGAGCTCGTTATCAGCCTCAACTGATGGACGGTTGCATGAAGTCCGCTAACTTAACGAACGGTGTTATAAGATAAAGACAGTGATGTGCTGACGACAGCAGTGACGTCAACCAATGGCTTTATCTTAAGTCACAGCAAAACCCTCATCAGACTAGCGGCTAACTCATTAACCGATCGTATTAGCACTGTATGTTTGTTGTCTGTTGTCTGTTACCAGTCTGTAACAGATGTATTGTGGCTACACGGTACGTCGTGCCGGAAGACTGTCTAAAACCAAATATGGTTGCCCGACTGCTACCCTGCGGTACTAAGTCTCGCCCCATCTACAACCTCCCATTCCCAAACGGGGGTACTAACGTCACCCAAATACTTAATTGCGAATTGTAATGCTTACTAGTGACATTTTAAAAGCGTGGCCAAAAGTTAACGTTTAGAATTATGTTGGTAAGCAAGTAAGAAACTACGTTCGCATTTGCAGGCCTTCGTACCCAAAAAATACGGTCGGCTCTCCTTAGCGACAGCTGGGCTTTTTGTTTTTACGTCGGGCCAATGAATTGCATGATGTTTAGCACGATTAAGTAAACAGAGCATAAAAATTCGCGAAACAACAATATTAGTACAGCAATAGGCCTAACATGTCGACAAATAAAACAAGATATCGATGAGGCGTTCTCAGCTAGACAGCTGCGTTTTAGCAATAACCTGATTATCTTAACCTTACAAACAAGAAAAGATGAAAAAACGACGAATGCTGACATAAGATGCAGTTGTACGTTAAGGTGTAGAACGTTTCAGGCGTTGAGAATAAAACAGGTAACCGCACAAGCCGTGCAAATTTAGGCGAAAATGCCACAGTTTCTTAAGCTTTGTGTCCGGTGACATTGACTTATATATGACGTCTTTGTTTGGTATTATTTTGTCTAAGCCTCAAGTCTACATTCACCCACCCACGATCGCTTGGTAGTGCAACGGTTAAGATGTTGGACTTGTGATCGCGAGGTCGTGGGTTCGACTCCCGGTCGGGTCGTTATCAAGTGGTTAGTACTTGGATAGGTGACTGTCTGCCGACCGGTAAACCATCTCGGTTTATTACCAACACCAAGGTCAACTCAGCCTTCGATCCTTTCGGGGTAGGTAAATCTCCGGCCTGTTTGGCTGCGGTAATGGCGGGGCGCGTTTACACGTGTCGCGTGACAGACAGATAACACCGTGTGGTCCAGTATGGCAGGTAGCTTTGGGACGGGGTGAGTGAGTAGGGTTTAACGTCGCACCCGACAGAGTATAAATCATTTCGGGGATGGCCTTTCCGGGCAATGCACAAAATGCGCAAAAAATGCTCTGAAATGGGTTTTTCATGAAGAACTACACCATTTAACCATTTAAACTGTACTGTTTATCGGCCGTTTTCACGCATCGCATCAGTCAAATAGTATGCAATGCAATCCAGGCAGCAGCAGCAGCAAGCCGAAGCATTCTGCCTAGACGAGACTCTGCGAGATGAGTGGTCTATATGCATCACAATCAGCAGCCACGCCGTCATCAGGTGCCGGTCATCTACGTACATAGGCTATGCTTCTACACATCTTGCCCCGCTATGGACTGACCACAGCAGAGGACGTCAGTCAGCGATCATCAAATCTATCAGACAGAACATGCGCTGTAGATAACAGCATCCGAATACACGAATATTGATGATGATGAATATACCCTTACACCGGTGACAGATTGATCATCACGCGTCGACGTCAGCGCAGTCTCGTCGACGGTTTTTAATTCATTAAATTCATCGTCATAGGCCTACTTCGGCCACGTTGCCAGGTTGAACCGCAACAGATAGCCTATCCGCACATACTGCTTCACGGTCACATCAGTGGCGTGCGCCCGAGAAAACCACAGAACAGATGGGCGGACAACATAACAGAAGACTGCGATGCACTGCACCTATCCGTAGCTGAGGCTGACAGACTTGCTCAAAACAGGACATCATGGAGAAACCGGATTCGTAATCATGAAGTTGGAGCTGCCGGAGCGCGCTGATTCATCAACGTCGCCATGGCATTAAGCGGTGTTTTTTAATAATAATAATAATAG
>Ga0209454_1003480_pt1 | contig 11283 bp, 4 predicted proteins | sample WorMetHERISLAND1_2_FD_187400 | JGI IMG/M metagenome (GOLD analysis project Ga0209454, IMG submission 187400) | Marine gutless worms symbiont microbial communities from Max Planck institute for Marine Microbiology, Germany - Olavius geniculatus... | ecosystem: Host-associated > Annelida >...
AAATAGGCCTAATGATTTTATTTTTTTTGTGATGAGTTAGTGATATTTTCTGGGTTTTTTTTCGTTTAACGTAAAAGTTTTGTTTGCTGTTTACAAAATATTATTTTTTAACCGCACGGTCAGACAAATCTGAAATTAATTTCTGCAGGCCTACTGCTCGTAAGTACATATCTACATACGCTAGCTTGTTTTGACTAAGCAGACGCTATAGATAGCGCTATCCCATAGCAGTCTGTTATGCCTTATGAATGCCCGTTTGGTTACAATGTCAGCTGTCGAAGAATCGAACACAGATAGCTGTTGTCACGTGTCTTGAACAGCTGTCTAGTAGTAACTTATACAAGCTACGGGGTAAAGGTCTAGTATCGCTGATTGGGGCGGTTTTATGTCTGCTAGCTGAAAACTGCTGGTTCGTTGTTGTTCGCCGACGCGGGCAACGGATGGCCGGCCGCATAGTGCGCTGCGGTATCATTAGCTCGTGACAATCAGGTGCCACTTTTGATATTGTAAAGCACTTCTGACCACGAGTTTGTGTTATGTACGAAACGCTATACAGCACCGGACTTCAGCTCTAACTTTATCAGCAAAATTCCGCAAAATACAATCAATCGATAAGCTGTTTGAAGTGTTTGATGCACTGGACGTGGCAACAGCAGAGTTCAGCAGACGTTTTTTGCGGCTCGCTCGACAAGTAAAAACAAAGTTTTTTCGAGCAAACTGCACGGATACTGACAACAACAGTGGGAGCAAATACGCCAGGAACGCCAAAACAAACTAGGCTTAACCGTAAAGCCGTCGTTACATTAAAAAAGCGAAGTGTTCGCGGAAACGTTTGGAGTATGTTTTGCCTTTTATTTTGGCACGTTTAAAAACTTTTTGGCGTAAAGCACATTTGTAAATGTTTTATATATGGTAACCTGTAATAACTCCTACCGGCAGTAATAAAATTGTTATCTATAACCCCACCGTCGTTACGGATAAAAAACGTTTGCGGAGTAATGGCCGTCTATTGTCGTCTCGCGAATTAAATATTTATGAACCATTCTGACGTTTTTGCTTCGTCGCACTGGAAAAGTCCTTTACCGACGAGAAACGTTCTGAAAGGCTTTAGTGATCGGTTACTGCCAATAAATAAGCTCAGCTTATTTGTTCACTATAAGACTTAAACTGCAGTATTATTTCGGATCCCAAATCGCGATACACATCAGAAATAAATCTGACACGTCGCCGTACGAAAACGAGGGGCAAACTAATTCACATCTATGAAAATTATTTGCCGTAGCGACATCTTAATTATGGCAAAAGAAAATCGTCGACAGGAAAGCGACAGCGGTTTCCGAAACATCAACAAATTAGTAAATATAGATTGCAGTATTTATAAGGTTCAATATAGGTTTACTCAGCCTGGCCAACCCTCCGGGAATACCAGCGAAATCAGTCGTTGTAGCTGTGGGTAGCAATTAATGACGTACTTCGGCATCAGTAAAACTGCTGAGTATCAGAAAGTACTCGAAAAACCTTTGCGAACACTTTATAGAAAACCGCAGATTAGTCATTTTTTTTGTGCGGCGGTCCTCATAGGCCGCATTAACGGTTTTCTCCGCCCGTCCGTTCGTCTGTTTGTCCGTTTGCTGGTTTTAATTAAAAGAGACAAAATGTAGAAAATTAAAATCGGTGTAGACGTTTCTCGGACCAAGAGTAGCCTGTTTGCCAATTTCTAGTTTAAAATGTTAAAGGTCAGGAATAGAGGGTAAAAGTAGCTAGGGTCGACCCATTTCTGGCCACAGTTCCGAAAACGGAACACCCACTTTGACGGTAAATCACAAAATAACTCGAGCAATAATGGGTTACGATTGCACAGCTTCAGGCGTACGGCCGCACGATATGTTGGTACCAAGCCGCCGCCCACACATTTTAGTCCACGTCATGTTTATACGTCATCACAAGGTAAGGGAAGTGCACACGTTATTCTAATTACACAGAAGACTTCAGAAGATCTGCATTATGATCACCTCGTCAGCGACGACAGGCTCAAAAAAGCACGGACGTTACGTAACGTATGCGGTCTTTTTGGTGCCAAGCTATATCGGACATTACCTCTGCACCGTCACTGTCGGTCTTCAAGCAGCGTTTCAAAACTTTCCTGTTTCGGCGCTCATATCCGAACCAACAGTGACACTTTACCGGCCTGATCCTGAAAGCAATCATCTTATACGTACTGATTATGCCACGTTAAACCCGTCTACAAAAATACCTCAGAAAAAGGCAGCAGCAGTTTTCAAATCGTCAACAAGTCGACAAAATAAGACCGTAATCTGATGAATTCATATCGCCTACTAGGTTAACTCAGCCTCGAGTTCCAGCGAATCACTTATTATTTCCGGTTCTCTGCTAATAAATGAATTTGCTGTATCCATCCGATAGATTAGAATCTACTCAAACGCTGCGAACATATTATAATAATTCTTACTTAATAATAATTCTTAAGTATTGTTTATGCGGCCACGTTAAGACCATCGATGATACGTTAATTCCAGAAAGACGGTGGACGTGACGTAACGTATGCGGTCATTAAAACAGCCAGCTATTTCGTCTGTAGCCGACGCACGTAGTCTACTATAATGTCTGATGTACTATTCAACAGCAGTACTCCATTCATTCATTCGGAAACACATTAGGCAGGGTATACAGGGTGGCCCCAAAAAACTATGCTATTGTATTGTGTCCATCCATATCTTCGCTGAATATTGACCTATTGTCACAATTTTTCACCAACAGACTTAGTAAGAAATTTGCTACTTAGCAGCATGCTCGCCACACCTATCATGTCGCTACACTACCTTGTGAAACACAAAATAATATCCGAAAACCAACGATACCTACAGCTGTCGTAAACGGTGATTCGCTGGTACTCGCGCATGAATGGCCCGGCTGAGTTAACCTGGCAAATCTTCTACAGACTCTGATGGTAAAAATTGTAAAAATTAGTCAACATTTGGCGAAGATATGGACAAAGTACAATAGCTTAGTTTTTTGGGCGGCCACCCTGTGTACCCGCCGGGATCAAGCTCGACACTGACTGTTATCATTTCCGCCAAACATACGCCATTATTAGCTACAGGCTACGTAGCCGACGTCAAATAAATCACTTGGGAACTAATTACGGCTATAGGCGTAGTGTGGACCCCATGCGGGCGATGGGGGTGATAGGTCGGTCAGCTGCCCCCCACTTCCAATTAGCTTGTGCATGGGGTAAGTTCTAACTCATTTCAGTAGACAGCATCGGCGACTACGTGACTACGCTCACGCACGCGTCAGCTAAAGAGAAATAAGCTCACCCTGCTTGCTCATTGGTCAGTTCGTCTAAAACTAAACCGTGTCATTTCAGTTTAGTTACGTCGCTCTGTACACGCCTTCAGAGTTTTTTTTTCTGGCGTTGATGCGCTTTATAAAATTATTTTTACTTACTTGTTGCTTACTTATCTGCAGGCTGGAGAAGCTATCAGCAATCACTTAGACCCCGTAGCTAGATTGTAGCTGAATTTAAAAGAATAGGTGAAATAAATACAGGAAGAATTGCGTAAGGAAAAATTAGTAAAGTGGAAAAAGAACGAAGAGAAATGGGAAGTCGCCCTCTCACAGTAATTTCTAAAAGTGAGCGCCTATACAATACATTACGACGACGCATGCGCATGGTGTTCACGTGACATTAGCGCCTCTGTTGTTGGTCCCGCCTCGTTGTCGTCGACTCTCGAAATCTATTAATCACTGCCTCAATTTACACTCGCAGCACGAAAGCCGTGAACAAGAACAATTTCGAGGCGACAGGTACCAGTTTTAGACAGAAAAAAACATGTACACGGTACAGTGTATAGTTTATTTCATTTCATTCAAGTGATCTCGTTATTATATTTGCAGATTATGCCTGTACTGTTAGCCAAGACTACGGGTCATCACATGGACGCCTATTATACAAAAAACTACACAAAACAATGCTCACGAATACAGCCGACAGAATAATAAAGAACAGCACACGCAGTAAATATTTCAAAACATACAAAACACAATAAACGGGCCATCTGTTTTATTTTTGGCGAGGACAGAAAAATCAATTTCAGTGCAAATGATTAGTTTACTTCAACGCTCTTGCAGTCTAGACTGTCTATGTTTATGCTAGATGTCTCAATATATAGCGTTAATCAAAAAAGCAAGCCAGTGAACTATTCTATATCATTGTAGACTGACCAAGTAGTAATTTACAACACACATAAATAAGAAGCTATAAGCTACCGTACCACAGAGAAAACAACACATTAGTGCACCGGTCGGTATCAGGTTATTTTCTCGGCAGGCAAAGTCGATTGTGGATTTGCGGTAGGCCTATGATCACACCACCAATAAAGCGACAGCATGGCTGTCTTGACGTAACATGATAATCTGATAGTAGCTAATAAATGTAACGGAAATAGTGTTTACGGTGCTTTTATCACTGCGAGCGTTCACCCGGTTCATTAAAGAATGTTGCACATTGGCATTTTCGGACGATCTTCGCCATACACCCAATGTTTGAATTGCTGGGGGGTTGAAGGGTTGAACCCCTCCCTAACTGTTTTCTCAACCCCCCTAACACACTATCAAATTATGCACTAGAGGGGTCAGCTATATACTATATGCATACGATTTACATCACAATTATTTTGGTCGGGCTCCGACCGTCAAGAAGTTCGACCCCCAGCTAATTTTTCACAATGATTCATACACTGCAAATGGGCCATACACCAGAGATCTTGTATAAACTTACTAGGTCACATCAACGAGGTCATCATAGAGCATATAGGGTGTTTACACGATCGTGCAAATTATACCCCAATACTGACCCAGTCGGTTAAAACGATGGCTGACTTGAGTTGTGTATGCTATTGTAGATCTTATACATAGCTGTATAGCTTATTATCTCCGCCATGTGTGGACGTAGTGAACACTGGAGGAGATTATGAGATTCGTCCTTCTGTGCGTCCGTCTTTTCGTGTGTGTACACGATGACTCAGAAACGGTGGCGGTCTCCTGTGAATACTTCTACATTTTACAGTAGTAATGTTTAAATCACTTCACTTACGAGCGCCTTCTAGTTATAATTTATTATTAACTTTTATAGCTGATTGGGTTGGGTTTAATCCTCGCAAACTCAAAGCGCCGGGAAGGGAGCGAGCGGCCAGGCAGCAGTTCTGTTTGTGTGCATAAATCTTCTTCTTCTTCGTTAAGCTGCCAAACTCTCTCTCTCTCTCTCTGGCAGTCAGCAGCAGATGTGGCGGGCGTTGAAATAAACTGCATGCTGAGGTGAGGCCAGCTACAGTAGGTCTAGTGATCTAACTCGTAACAGATGAGTGCTGTCTTCTCTAGGCGCGCTTCCACGTACGAGTGATTGGAAGTTGAAACGTCCGTGCGGTACGACTAAAGTTGGCCTCACATCTGAAATTCGTATACAATCGAAATGAAACGCTGCGAACATTACAAACATTATAAAACACGAAAACATGGTCAAATACATAAGCACATAGGCATCATTCTGTTGTCACTTCGCTTTGAATTTGTTTCGTTTTCATCAATTGACTTATAAATTTATCGTCATATAAACAATGCAAATGTTAAAACAGTTTCAGTTTGTTTCGGCTGCGGAGCGTGCGCTAGAAGCGAGCAGAAATTTCAAGTTTCCGCGCCGACACTGTTGCTGCTACGTGGCGAAAACCAAAAAAAACTAGTACAGCTCCTGTTTATAATAGTAAAAAACCTATTATCCAAAATGGACAAAAAAATCCGGACTGGCAACGAAATCGTACGATTTAGACTTAGTTTTATCGCACATGTAGATGCGGCTTAATAGAAAAACGCTTGATCATCTTTGACGAGCGAATGCGCTGGCTGGTAGCGTGTGGAATGCACGTGAACGTCCAGTTTTCAGACAAACGCAGACGAAACAACGACGGACAGATTAACGCGTCTAGAAACTATAGTGAACTGAAAGTTAGAAAACCTATCGTCTAGTCGAGACTCGGCGAAAGGTTAGTTTTAAAACCGAGTATCAGTTTATCAGGTTTGTTAATTTCATGTAGGCCTAGTCCGAGTTTATAAGATAATCTGCAAGCTATAAGTACTGTTATTTTTTGTTGGGTTGGTGTGGCTTGCGCTGTTTAGCTCTGAGGACAGTTTTATATACTTATAAATGATTTTGTTCATTGTTTTGTTTTCAAAATGCACATCTTACCGAAAGGCGCATAAAAAGGAGATAGTAAGGATGGACCAAAAACGTCACACTTTACTTTTGAGCATATCTTCGCCAATTATTGACCGATTTTAATTTTTTTTCACTGGCACACTCGGCAGACCATTTGCGATAATGTGATTATTATATATCCCACCACACCGTAAATGCGTCTCTACACTATCTTGTAAAATATAAATGTAAGCAAAAACTAACCATAATAACAAAAATTTAGGTAAACAAAAAAACGCTTCAGACCAACATTGCGATAAATGATCCGTATGACACTAGACCGTTTTATACCCACACAGTCTAGTCTCATACAGACTATTCACTGCAATGTTAGTCTGAAGTGTTTTTTTTTAATTTTACCAAAATGTTTGTTTGTTATGCCTTATTATCGTTATGTATGCATATTTCATTGATATTTCACAAGGTAGTGTAGAGACGCATTTACGTTGTGGTACAATCTATAATTATCACATTATCGCAAATTGACTGGAAAGTGTGCCAGTGAAAGAATTTTAAAATCGGTGAATAATTGGCGAAGATAAGGACAAATGTAAAGTGGCACGTTTTTGGCCCACCCTGTAGATCAAGCACTGTAGCAGTTTTGCGAACAGTTTTCGAAAGGGTTTATTGCAGTGAAAAGAGCTGATGCAAGCAGTATTAAATTTTTTTCCTGCAGACCACTTTTTACTTCAACGATTGAGGCCAATCGTTTTAATTTCAAAACTAGCTGCCAGATTTCTTGGTTTACGATTCTACGTAAAACACGTATGCTTCATTTTACTACGCTCCATTCTGTGATTATCAGTGATATGTTCGTGGCATTACGTGTGCACTATGTGTTTTGCAAATTTGATTAGACGAGTTAATGTAGATATTTTTAAATCTTGTCATGTTGATAACTATACCTTAAAACACCCAATGTTTGTGAGTAGGCTAACAAAAATATCGAAAGTCAGAGGATTCGACAATCCAAAAGTTCGATAATCCGATTCGAACTGTCATTTTTGTGGTGGGGTTGTGGTGATGGTTTACGGTTTTAAAAATTTTGAGTTAATGATAAGGTTATAGTTACAGTTAGGGTTAAGGTTAGAAATTGGGGGAAATGGATTATCGAGGCATCGGATTATCGACTTATAATCAGAAATGTCGCTGTGCGATGATTGTCAGCGATGGCCGAAGTGACCGATGTGACCGTTTATACCGCCGTGGAAACGACGACATCAGAATTCAACCTTAATTCATCGAATGCGGCCACCGGTAATGATACCTTCACGGACGAGATGTCGTCAAAACTGCAATACGTCATCTGGGTTTATCTGCTTCCGGTCGTGCTGCTGGTGGGAATTGTGGGAAACGTCTTGTCGATCGTCGTGCTACAGAGCCGGGCGTTTCGTCACACCACTACAGGTTGATGACAGGCCGTTTGCGCAAACTGACCATTGGGCTACTTGTTCGCAAGAATAAACTAAACTAAAAACTCACTTGTTTTGTTCATCTTTCCCCCAGTTGACTGTAAAGTGACTGCAGTACCATTGGCATTTTTAACTTTAAATTTATTGTAGTTGAACAAACACTACCAATGCTGTCCATATTTTATATTAATATTTACTTTCAACAACTGCCCAGTGCTATAACACTGGGCCCCTGTAGGCACCATAGCTACCACGGATAAACCTAGAACAAACTGTTGATTTGGACCACTGTGACTTCTCTGTGCGTTTGTTATATAAATAATTATGCTTATTTGTCATTGAGTATATTTTGCTAAGTGTACGTGTTTCCGTCTTTGTGTCTGCATATACCTGGTTATTGACTTTTACTGGTGTGTAATTGCGTATCTCTTCTGTTACGTTGTTACTGTGAAGTTGTGCTTCAACTATAAAGTCATTGTTGTAAACGGCCCAGTACGACCTATGCATTTCACAAGGTAGTGTAACAACAGTAGTAAGGTGAGGTGGGCTAAACTATAGCCATTTACGCCAAGTTTTTTTCATGTTGTTGGGTGCCAAAAATTGTCAAAATCGGCCAGAGTTTCACGGAGTTGTTAAAAAAAATAAAAGTGGCACGTTTTTTGAGACATGATGTAATAATAAACAAATATCTGATGTGTCAGGAGTCTATTTGCCTCTAACCGCAGTCGCAGACAGCATGTTTTTGCTGACCGGGGCGATGGAAATACTGGAGATTGCCGACGTCTACAACGCACGGGAGACGAACGTCTGGTCTTGTCGCATATACAAGGTTTATCTACTTTACTACTCAACCTTATCGTGTTTTCTAGTCTGTTCTTATGGCATCTCAATTACGATACGCACTTTCTGCTTGGTCTGAGTTTGCGACAGCCAATTTAATTAATAGAATGTAGTTTACCCTCAAACGGTTCTACATGTATGTTTGGGGTTCGTGTCGGGTGGCAGCTAACACCGTGTGATCTCATTTGGCAGGTGACGCTCCGTAGCTTTGTGATGAGTTTTCTATTAGGAGCTATAAACCGTCTTTACCCAATGTCCCTGAATGATATCCCTAATCGATCGGTTGATCCATTTCATAATATGAGGAAATCCAACTACGAGGTACACTAACTGTCCTTTTATAGGGTGTTTACACAATCCAGCAAACGTCCAGCATTAGTACGTGTATTTTGAATACATTTGCTGGAAGTTTGCTGGACGTTTGCTGGATCGTGTAAACACCCCATTACACTCAGCGTTCTGATAGCCTATGTGCACGTGGGTCCCACGGTTTTGCGTTGCTTGCATGTTTTAGTAATCTGCATTAGGGATCTTTTTATAGTCAGATTATTTTATATAGTCAGTCACCAATGCTTAGTTTCCTTTTTACGTGCGTTTGACACAGATTATTAATAGAATATTGTGCTACTGTTTTGTTACAAGGTTGTGCACTACTCGGCCGGCGATGCATCAATATGGATGCTGGTCGCTTTTACCTTCGACAGGTAAGGGCAGTAAGAAATTTCAGCTTTCTTAAGCCCAAATTTCATTTCGCCGGCTTTTACCGAAACTTCCCCGCGGGGAAAGTCGTAGAAACAAATCATGAAAGTCGCAAACACAAACAATCTCGACATGTCGAGATGATTGCGACAAAGTCCGTGTCAAGTCCGCACGAAAGTCGGCGTAATGGAATTTGAGCTTTATCATGCAAAACGGTAAACTACAAGAAACGTAAAGTCCTTCCGGAGTCAAGGCCCAAAAGGCGGCGCTGATCTTCGTTTCCTTAGCTTCTCTCAGCCAGACACCAGTTTTTACACTGCGAGACCACGGATACGGAGCCAGTGCATCGCGCGGTGTGCCTGTTTACGTGTCAGCTTTCGCTGGTACTCACTGCGCCTACCCGCAGAAGGATGGCCAGGCTGAGTTGACTTTACATCCAAGTACTAACTATATTAACCGGGCCCGGCGTTAACTAACTTCGTTGATGCGACGAAAGACGTTGCCGACTTACACCACCTGTAAACAAGCGGTAAACCCGAAAAATATGTCGGCCTAGTGCCGTTGTACTATGCGGCCGTCTGCCTATATAGCTGCACAACCTTAACCCACTAATTTGCAATCTTTTACTTTTTTAAACTAAAAATTGCTACACAGCTTACTTTTGCCAAAGGGAATAGTCATAATTTACGCCAATTTTGGGGTTTTCGCGCATTTTCGTTTTTGATTTAGAAGCCCGTGAACGCGACAGACAAACGGACGAAACCCGTATTGTGGTTTATTAGGACGGACAAACAATACTCTAGTTACATAAATACAAAAAGTGGTGTAAATTGTTCAACATTTTGTGACCATCTGTGACGAAAGAATATTGACGGTTTGTAATAATATTTAGTGCTGCTTTCGTTTTTTGTTGGCGTTACAAATTTTGCTCAATCAGACGCGCACTTTTTGTAAAGTTTTTACTGTCTCCGTTCCGAGGAAACAAAGATTGATTGGATTAATAGCTGAATGCAGGAGCAAGCGAATGAGTCGCTGATTGGTTTGTTAATTGTCGCAGGTTCGTGGCGGTGTGTTTTCCGCTGAGCAAACGTCGAGTGTGTCGTTGGAAGCGTGCAGTCGTCGCGTCGGTCACCATCCTGTTTCTGTCCCTCGTCAAAAACCTTCACGAGTTCTGGACGCGCGGTCCCGTGTACACGCGCACAGGAGAACTGTATCGTATCTGCGGCTCGCAGCTGCAGTACCAGTTCTTCCTGGACTACGTCAGGCCGTGGCTCGTACTGGCCCTGGTTATGGCTGTCCCGTTTGTGCTGATCCTCGTATTTAACTGCTCGATCGTGCACGGACTGATCAACGCAAAGCGGGTTCGGGATCGGGCCGTATCCGTTTTCGACGCCACCGCGACCGGAACCAGAAATCGATCGCCGAGCTCTGCCATCAGCGGTTTTCGTCAGACGACCTTCATGTGTCTGGGCATCTCTTTCACGTTTCTGATCTGCATCGCTCCGAGTATTGTCCTGCTGATCGGCAAGCCGTACTGGAAGCATCGCACCAACACGGCGTACAACATCTCGAAGGCGATCGCCAACTTCCTGGTGTTCGTCAACCATTCGGTAAACTTCTTCCTCTACTGCGTCACAGGGCAAAGATTCCGTGACGAGCTCGGAGCCATGTTGACCTGCCAGCAGCAGAGACGAGGCAGCGCCGCCGCTATCCCAATCGAGCCCCCGACTCCTAGATCGTTTCACGGAGTACTAAAGCTGCAGTAGAAATACACGTGACGATACGATAGTTCATTATCATCATTATCGTCATCATCATTATCTCGAGCAGTGGCTTTTATTCATATATATGTAAAAAACTTACCAGTTTACAACTGTGTGTAAGGACGATGTGATGATATCAGTCCTCTAAAACAGCAAAAATCATTTGGGTAATCTTAGATGGGGCTATGCATATGGCGTCCTTACAAGCTGACTTTAGTTGGTAATCACTAACATAGTCTAAAGCCTTCTTCATTTGATGTTATTTGTAGTATTAGGCCTACTTGCCCAATGTTTACTG
>Ga0209454_1003485_pt1 | contig 11273 bp, 10 predicted proteins | sample WorMetHERISLAND1_2_FD_187400 | JGI IMG/M metagenome (GOLD analysis project Ga0209454, IMG submission 187400) | Marine gutless worms symbiont microbial communities from Max Planck institute for Marine Microbiology, Germany - Olavius geniculatus... | ecosystem: Host-associated > Annelida >...
GTGTGGGGCAACCCTGCAGGAGTTGAGCCACGCTGCCCTAGATAGGCAGCGGTGGGCAGCGATAGTAAGAATGGCGTCAGACACCAACGGGCATTGAGCCCACGGTTGTCGATGATGATGATGATGATATGTCGAAAAGTACGCACTCGATCAACACGAAATTTGGAGGGGAATTTCAAATGCATAAATGGATTTCCTGGGTGGTCCAGCATTACAAAATTATAATTTAAGATGGCGGCAGCCGCCATCTTGGATTTTTGCACTAACATCAATAACTCAGCTGCCAATTGACGTAGATGAATGAAATTTTGCAGTGCTGTAGCCGGCTGCCACCGGAAACAGACCATTTGACGAAGTTGAACAAAAATAATAAATCCAAGATGGCGGCGGCTGCCATTTTGAATTTCATCTATCGCTCGTAACTCGTTCAATATTGCACACATTTGCACGAAATTTGGCATGTATATTACCCTGGAGGTCTTACATGCAAGTATATCAAAATATTAAACAAAAAATTAAATCCAAGATGGCGGCGGCCGCCTTCATGGATTTTTGCACAAACATCAATAACTCAGCCGCCAATTGACGTAGATGAATGAAATTTTGCAGTGCTGTAGCCGGCTGCCACCGGAAACAGACCATTTGACCAAAATGGACAAAAATGATAAATTCAACATGGTGGCGGCCGCCATTTTGAATTTTATTTATCTTTCATAACTCGTTTACTATTGCACATATTTGCACGAAATTTGGCACGCATATTACGCTAAAGATCTTTCATGCAGGTATGCCAAAATATTAAACAAAAATTGAATTCAAAATGGCGGCGGCTGCCATTTTGGATTTTTGTACAAACAGCAATATCTCGGCCGCCGATTGACGTAATTGAATGAAATTTTGCAGTGATGTAGCCGGCTGCCACCGAAAATAGACCATTTGACCAAAGTGGACAAAATAATAAATTTAAGATGGCGGCGGCCGCCATGTTAAATTTCATCTGTCGCTCATAACTCGTTTACTATTGCACATATTTCCACTAAATTTGGCATGTGTATTATGTTGGAGGTCCTACGTACAAAAATGCCAAAATATTAAACAAAAATAAAATTCAAGATGACGGCGGCCGCGATCTTGGATTTTTGCACAAACAGCAATATCACGGCCGCCGATTGATGTAGATAAATAAAATTTTGCATTGATGTAGCCAGCAGGAAGTAATAGTAGTTGTTGTTGTGTACAAAGTAACTGTTCAGTGACTTTTTAAACTTTAATAAAACCGCAAATATTATATATAAAAAACTGCAAGCAATTCATTTAATGTTGTATAAGCGCTGATGTAAAACTGAAAAAATCAAAAAGTATAAGCACAAACATTATGCATTAGCTTAGACATTTATATCTGGCTGCTGACAACAGATTAAATGTTTAAGCTAATACATTAGTTCGTGCTTATACTTTTTGATTTTTGCAGTTTTACATTAGCGCTTGTACAACATTAAATGAATTGCTTGCAGTTTTTTTATATATATAATACTTAATATAGGTTTATAGGCTTACATATGTATGCTGGCATGTAGGTGGTCGTTAAAAATAACAACGAATTATGTACGTACACGAGTAATGTCGATACAGCACATCGCTGACTAACGGTCACGCGAAGACAACATATTATACACGTAGAAAGCAAAATAATAAAAAACTAAATAATGTTTATACGAACACGGAGTCTGTCCAATGCCTGTGTAAAATGGATTAGGTCTAACTACTCCAACAAATGAGCAGTTAAGCATGTTTAGTAGTGTTTAGTAGTGTTGGCCGGGCCACATCATATTTCTCTTACGCAAGCCGAGTTATAGCCCATTTTGTCCCAAATTTCGTTGCCATAGCAACGAGGGTCGGTCGAGGAAAACTGCGACTAGCAGCATTTGATGATTCATTTCTGAAAACCCCTCTACAGGCGCCAAAATTTCGCAAAAATTTATTACGCAAGCCGAGTTATAGCCAATTTTGTCCCAAATTTCGTTGCCATGGCAACGGGGGTCGGTCGGAAAAAAATGCGACTGGCAGCATTCGATGGTCCATTTTCGAAAACTTCCTATAAACGCAAAAATCTCGCAAAAGTCTTTTACGCAAGCCGAGTTATAGCCCATTTTGTCTTAAATTTTTTTGCCATGGCAACCAGGTAAAAATGCAGAGAACGGGAAAAAAAAATAAGAAAAAAAAGGGAAGGGAAAAAAGAAAGGAAAGGACAAAAGAAAGTAAAAAAAGGAAAGAAAAAGGAAAAAAGAAAAAGGAAAAGGAAGGGAAAGGAAAAGGAAAAGGGGAAGGAAAGGGGGAAGGGAAAGAAAAATGGGAAAGGGGGAAGGCAAGGGATAGAAAAGGAAAAGAGAAAGGAGAAGGGGAAGGAAAATGGGGAAGAGGAAGGAGAAAGGAAAAAAGAAGGAAAAGAGGAAGGAGAAGGGAAAGGGGAAAAAGAAGAGAAAGGATAAGGGAAAAAAGAGGAAAAAGGGTAAGTGGAAATAAAAAGAAAATAAAAAAGGAAAAAGGAAAAAATGGAAAAAGGGAAAAAAAGAAAAAGAATAAGACAAAGGGGTAGATGAAGGGGACGGGAAAGGGAAGGGGAAAGAGTAGGGGAAAGAGAAGTGGAAGGGAAAGAGAAAGTGGAAAATGGAAAAAAAGATAGCTTATGAAATGTTGGACGGACGGACGGACGGACGCACGGACACAAAGATGATTTTCTACTCTGTTTATTAGACAGACAATAATAGAAATTTAACACGTCTACAGCAGTGAAATCGACTGTTTGCCAAACATATGGCATACTGCAACGTGTGACACTTTGACCCGTGCTTGAACGTACACTGTACGTAAACGAACGACTGCCCTTTGGTCCTTCACCATGCGCTAAACGGTGGAGTTTTATGTCGTAAATGACGTATTAGAGATTAATACCAAATTAATACCTACATCTCATTTTTATAAGCCAAGCTTCGTCCCGGCAGCGGATAGTTTATTACCCATGGTGGGAAGCAAGTAAAATTTCAGACCCTAAAAGTTTACGTGAACGAGAGAAAGATGTTTAAAAAATTGTCTTTTCTAGATTATAACAATAGTACGACTGCTAATATACTCAGCGAAACAAAAAGTTTAGCTGTCGCTAAGAAAAGTCGACCGTACCGTCCAAGATTGATAATCGTCGCCACGTGTCATAGAAAATTTAGTGTTACATTTAGCATTTTATGATCGTCATAAAATATTGACAAAGCAGATGAGGACCGGTGGGTCCATGCACAGATAAAATTTCAGACTCTTAACAGTTTTCGTTGAATAAGAAATAAATGTTGATTATAACAATAGCACGATTGCTAATATGCTCAGTGAAACAAAAGTTTAGCTGTCGCTAAGGAAAGCCAAACGTACGTCCAAGTCTGATAGTCGTCACTCAACGTCATAGGAAATTTAGTGCCACATTTTACATTTTATCACCGTCACAAATATTGGCGAAAAAAATTTGTATAACTGATTGTCTGTCGGTTTATTTGTTAAAGACATTACAACTACCATGTATTGGTGTATACTGTATAAAGTTGCATGTCATGTGTTACGATGAGCATTTGCGTGGCAATGATAAGCATACAAGTTATTATTATATTTATTATACATTACAATCAACTGAGTAATTTTAATGACAGTGAATACACTTAATATGAATAAACACATTGATGCTGATGCAGGTGCTAGCCTATGTACAAGTACGACAATAAAAATACACACGAACATACATTCTACAGTCTAAACAAGTAAGTAAGCAGATGCGTAAGCTGTACAAGCATGTAAATGGTGCAATGTTTGTCACGTAAGTCTTCACAAAAATAATTTTATGCCTAGTGACAGCAAACGTTCAGCGTCGTCGTCGTTCAGTTCACGCATTATCGCTGGATGTACTGTGACACAACTCATGTGAAAGTACCTATAACGGATCTGTATGCAGGCTAGATCGCAATGATAGAACACGTCGCGCGGTATCGTTAGGATGTGCTTGGTATCGTTTACACGCACGTAGACAGACAGTTCCTTGTGAACGATCACGAATTTGGGTCTGGCGGTATCGCACTTGAACTCCTTACCACATCCGCGACACTTTTTTTATCCTGCTGTCGTATCTACGAATGATAAAGAAATTAAAGTTGCGATGTAGTTTTTGACGCAACTTAGGGTCATAGGACTAACATTGATCGGAGATAATACATGTAATATTTGTAGCACTGGCGTGTCCGGTTGGCTGTGACCTACTGCTGACGACTGGTCTTACGGCAATCGAAGAATTAGAACAAACATCACCACTTTCGTCATCCATCTGTGACATCGTGTTCACAACTGGTCTCGTATCTGTCATAGTTACGCTATTCGAAACACCATTTGTTTCAGCATAGGCAGAGTTATTGTCGGTTTCCTTAGGTTCAACCATTAACGCTGTATGTCTCTTACTACACCTGCGTGTGTGGGCAAGCAGTCCTCGCTTATCTTTGCAGACCTGACCGCAAGAATAACACGTGCTGATAGCGGTGTCATAAGATACATTATACTGCGATACTTCAGTAGCACTCATACTTAATTAACAATGTAATAGTTTGTACGCAATAACGTTGATACGAGCACAAATTAGTATTATGTTGACACCAAGCAATAGAAATGTCGAGAATGACTATTGCACATAAATGTTCAGATAATAGTCATAGTCTGCGACTTATATAGTCACAGAATGCTGACTTATCGCATAAGAAATAACAACGTATTACTTACGTACACTTACATATTACGCACGTACCGTGCTAAAATAACAGAAAGTCGCTTAATACCAAATTAATGTAACTAATAAAAGAATAATTAATGTTTAAAGTGGCGCATTGACGACAACACAAGCTCTGATTGGTCAGTTTCGAACAGGGCCAACAAATAGTCACATAACGTACCCCGCAAAATAGACAACTATTTACTTACTTGCTAACCTAGTCGCACGAAGACAGGTAAAACCGGCAATGCAACGACACAGACACACACTTATACGTACTCCTGCCCTGCTAAGACAAAGTTGTTATACACAATGACCGTCGTCGTAGTCGGTCTACTTCGACAAATAAAATTAATGCATTACAGCTACAACTAAGCAGCGAAAATACAGACAACGGTCTTATTCTAACGCGAAAAATAATTCGGCAACGACTGTCACGTAAGTATCATACGCATATCAGTGGACAATACAAACTGCACTGAATAATGTCCAAAGCGACTTGATGCCTCCCCCCTTGGGAAAAAGAATAAAATGGGGGACAAACTAAACCCATGTTACTTCTTTCCTACACCACACATATAACACACAAATCAATACAGGTCTACGAAATAAACATGACAGTCTATCAAGGTGTCATGGTACATCAATACAATACATACAATACTATACATACATTATACGATGTCCAACGTAATATTCACATGCAACAGTTACAACATATACGATGTAAACGTACCTGACATACACAAATAATCAATTAAACAATATTGTAGTGCAATACATTATATCATGGTGCACATAATAACCACAATACGATCAATACACAGATTTTACATCTTACTGGCGTGACAACAGATCCGCAACTACATTGTGTGATCCCTTTTTGTAATGGAATTTCAAATCAAACTCCTGGAGGGCCAGTGACCACTGGAGTAGTTTGGCGCTCTTAGGAGCACACTCCCGAATGTACTGCAATAGGTTGTGGTCACAAAAAATTGACACACGGGACCCGAAAATCAATTAACAGAACCTATTCAAGGCCCATATCACGGCATAGGCTTCCCGCTCGATAGTGGACCAGCCCATCTGAGTGTCACTCTATTTTTGACTGGCAAAAGCTAAGGGTTGTTCAACACCCTGCTCATCAAGCTGTCCCAGGGTGGCTTTGACGGCCTTCCCACTAGTATCGGAATGAAGATAAAATGGTGTCCCAATGGTGGGGATACGCAACACTTGTGTGGATGAAAGTTCGGACGTCAATCGATCGTAAGCCTGTTGGCAATCCTCGGACCAACGAGATGTAATCACATTGGGTACACCCTTTTTGGTCAAATCAGTGAGAGGCATGGCGATGGCTGAGAAATGAGGGATATATTCCCTGTAGTAGCCAAAAGCACCTAACAAAGCTCTCAGCTCCTTTTTGGTGCGGGGCACCTCAATTTTGGCGAAGCCCTCCAAACATTGTGGATCGGGTCGTTGATTTCCTGACCCAACCAGTCGTCCCACAAATTTCACTTCGGGCTTGCCGAATTCACACTTAGCCAAATTCAGGGTCATGCCAGCCTCGCGTACAATGTTCAAAAGTTGGCGTATGTGGTGCAAATGGGTCTCCCAATTTTGCGAGCCCACCCTAATATCATCGACATTTGAATCAGCAAAATCACGAATTGGTCGCAACATGCCTTGCCTTGTCTTGAAGTAGTCCGTCGATTACGACGATGACGCTGTGCTAGAGGTCGGTCGGGTGTGGCTTTGGAGGTGGCTACGAAGCCCGAAGTTTGATGCACAGACTCTGTTACAAATGTGACATGTGACACCAGAAGAAGAAGTAGATGCTGTGTGTCTGCGAGCACGTCTGCTTTCAGCATTAGCAACATAATTGGAGCGGAAGATAATCAAACCCTGTTGGCACGCGGTACGCCAAGTATCGCGGTCGGAGGCAAGGACTTCTAGTTCCTCGGGCGGTATGCTGCACTTCTTAAGTGTGTCTTTAATGTGGATAGAGAAGCGCTTTGTCTGACATCCGGCAGACCTCTGTCTTTGCTGCAATGCGCCGTAGAGGAGACGACGGGGGAGACGGTATGATGGCATCCTGATGACATGTCCGAGCCAACGAAGTTGCCTCTGCATGATCCAAGATTCTATGCATTCCGAGTAAGCTTTTTGCCGGATCTCGGCGTGAGGTACCTTATGCCACCATCGAACACCAAGTATATTTTGGAGACATTTAATATGATAAGCCTCCAGAGCTATTACATGACGGCGATAGAGCGTCCAGCTCTCACATCCATAGAGAAAGATAGAAAGACAGATGGCATGGTAAACAGAGACTTTGGTGGCGACTGTAAGACTGTGGTTGAGAAACACGCGCTGGGAGAGACGCCCAAAGGCAGCGGCTGACAGTTTGATACGGTAGTTTATTTCAGTGGTAAGATCGCAGTCCTCTGTCAGAATGGAACCAAGGTAGGTGAATTGATGAACGTTATTGAAGTTGGAACCAGGAATAGAAAAGGTTGGGGTTACGGAGGTTTGTGCCGCTGAGACTTGGGCCAGGACCTCGGTTTTGTTTACACTGACGACGAGCCCAGCACGTTGGTAACAGTCGGTCAGAGAATCTAAATTCTGTTGCAACCCGGAAGCTTTGTGACTTGGGAGGGCAGCGTCATTTGCGTATTGAAGTTCAAACACATGTGTGCTTTCAACTTTGGTCGCTGCCTGCAATCGACGAATGTTAAATAAGCTGCCATCATGGCGATAATTGATACCGACACTGTCTGCGGGAAGAACTCTGTTACGAAAAAGCAGTGTTATTGCTACCAGGAATAAATTGAATATGACTGGAGCTAAGACACAGCCTTGCTTAACTCTCACGTTGACCATGAATGAATCGAATTCAAGTCCGACTAAGACCACTCTTGCTGATATGCCATCGTGAAACTTGCGGAGGACAGCAAGAAAATGCGATGTACAGCCAAACTTGCTAAGGATGCCCCATAGAAGAGTTCTATTGACGGTGTCAAACGCCTTGGTAAGGTCAATAAATGCAAGATATAGGCTGGAGTGCTAGAGAGCCCACCCCAATATCATCGACATACGAATCAGCAAAATCACGAATTGGTCGCAACATAGAACAAACAGCGCGAACAAATGTTGCTCCAGCGTTCTTGAGACCGAATGGCATTTGAAGCCACTCGTAGAGACCATCGTGCGTCACGAAAGCAGTCAGCCAGCGGTGTTCTTCCGGCAACGGGATCTGCCAGGTTACTGGCTGGCTACTGGTAGACTTTGCATCGAATGCATCAACAGTAGACGAGTTTAGATATCGGTAATCGTAGGCAATGCGCACACCGCCGTCTTTCTTTGCCACGCACACGACCAGCCTCGCCATCGCACTGTTCGAGAAGCGTATCAGACCCTTGTCGAGCAGGTCTTGGATCTGGCGATCGACCTCCGGCTTGAATGCGTCGGGCACACGATAGGGACGCATCTGCCGTGGCACGAATTTGTCCTTGGTCTGTATTCAATGCACCACCGCGTTGCATCTCCCGGGTCGGTCGTCGAACGGTTCCGCGAACTCGTCGAGTAGCTGGCGAAGTTGTTGTCGTTGGTCGGGCTGAAGATGAGCGATCTTGTCGTCCTCAACTCGCTGACTAGGCGGCAAACAACTTGACACAACAGGTATGGGAGTTAGTACATTTCCAAACATATTATCACGAGGATTGATGATCGTGATATCGGTCATAAAACATTGTCCCACGCAAGCAATCAGTAAGGCACATAAAACACATATCATCACAACAGCGCACACCCCATGGGACAAACTGTTCCTTAAGTGACGCATTTTATTAACGTGAACATGCCTGGTCCCAGTGTTTCCCAAGTGGCCACTAAATACGAACTCGTGAGCTAGCCGTAAAATCTGAGCCCTACGTCCCTGTGGTACGCTCAACTGACAAACAGATTGGCCATCTACTTGATCTTTGTAATACAAAAGATCTTTATGGATCACAAAACCGCTTTTTCTTGCCTGAGCTTGGGCCCAACATGGAGCTAAGGTCGGATCTTGATCCTGTTCAGGGGCCAAGGTCACTGAATCAGCTTCTACCTGGCGTGTGGGTAAACTATCCACATACTTGGAAGTGTTACCCTCAACCTCGGGGGCACCGGTCTCGGTATTGACGTCGTAGACATCCGTGGCGACACACCCAGATACACTAATCGCCCCCGCTGCTACCTGTAAGTCCCGCACAACATCTATGGGTAAGATGACGTCATAGTCGGGCGACTGTAAATCGGTTACAGCGCACGCAATGGGAATTTCTTGTACATTCTCACACTCGGCATCATTCAGACACACAATTAGGTTTACCAATGGGGGCACGAACCGTTTGGTCCCTCCCAAAACCGTGAAGAGTAACCTTACCCACTGTTTTGTTACAGCACCAAGAAAACAGCCGGTTACTGACTAGGGGTATCTGACACCCACTATACTTTAGGGCGACACAATCACACCCTGACACAGTCACGTTAACGTATTTTAGCGGATAAATACACACATTGAAGTGACTTTTAACAGTGTTTATCGTATCAACGATCGGAGACTCCCCAAATGGTGAAAGTTGGGCATTAATAAGAGTGACTTGCCCGCCGCCGTCCTCATACTGAACGCCCATCTCGCGGGTCTCCACTTTCGACTGGTTCGCTGTAGACAGGAGGTTCACCCGAACGCCTCCGCCTTCCGAACTGCCTCTGGAACCACGTCGGTGTCCACTACGGTATCCTCCTCGAAAACTGCCTCGGTATTCACCACGACTGTGTTTCTGCTCCTGGGGACAGTCCCTCGCTAAGTGTCCAAGCTCGCCGCAGTATAGCACCTGGCCTTCTGCGCCTGAGTCGGTGACTAAAGTCCGCCAAATCCGCCTCGACCGGCCTGATAATGTCCTCCTCGACCGCCTCTGAAGTTCTGACCAGCTGTTGCTCCTCTTGATGTCGCTGCGGTCGCCACCTTTGCGGACTTGCCCTCCGGCGCCTTCTGACCGATCACCGTGGCTCTGTTGTTGACATAAACGTCGGCGAGCGAAGCCACCTTACTAATAACATACCAGCCCTCCCCTTCTTGGGTTAGAACGTAATTTTGCAATCCCTGAGGGAGTGACCCCTTTAGCCGATCGCTAATTAATAACTCAATTAGAGTTTCGTAATCCTCAATTAAACGGCTTTTGAGGTAATACGACAGTAAATTACGTAACCTAGCGGCAAACAAAGTGTACGTCTCACCGGCACTTTTGACAGCCGTTTCGAATTTAATTTTATACTCCCTAGGAATAAGTTTGTACTCGGTAAGCAAGAACTCCTTAAGCTCATCGTACATACTCATAACGTCAATCGACATTTGGTTTACGAGTGACTTGGCCTGAGCAGTAAGGAGAGGTATTAATATCTCAGCTTGTATCTCCGCAGGAACCTTGTACATCGCGTAGAGTTTTTCTACGGTTTTAAAAAATTGGGCAGCTCAGCACTTTCGAAAAGCATTTTTGGCAAAACGTGCCTTATCATCTCCCCAATTCTCTTCGTCTGAAGAGCCAAATTACCCGCCCTGCTATAATTCGACGGGGTTTGACCGTCTACCCCTTCGCCGTCACCAGGCTTGGCTTGTCGGACCTTCAGCTCCACCAGACGGATCTAGTGGTCCAACTTGATCTGCTCGGCTTTCAACCGGGCATCTCGTTCGGCCTGCACCCGGGCAACCGTCGCTTTCAGTTCCCGCCGTCTTTTTTTAGCTTTTAGCTTTCTCTCCTCGAACGCCATGGCCCTTCTCCTTTCTTCGACCTCCATAGGAAGTCTTTGGAAGTCTTTTCTAACTCGAGTCTTCTCTGTTCGAGCTCGAGCTCCCGTAGCCTGAGGGCTGCACTCCTCTTATCAGACGTGGCGCTGCTGGAATCTCCCGCGAGGAGAGAGACCTGAGAAGCCTCCCGTGCCTTCCGGAAAAAGTCGGTCTCCAACTCTGCCGTGGGCTCTGCCAGCATGGTCTCGGCTATGGCTTCCAGAAGTTCTGCTTTCTCTAGATCCTCCAGACGGTCTGGGTTGTACCCCGCCCTACCTAGTTTTGCAGCTAAACGGGCGGTGCTCATTTTCTTAAGCTGTTCCTGCGTTTCCGAGGGTAAGCGATTTATTTTAACACAACAAACTGACACTAAAGTCAAGTTGGTCAAAAAGGTACACAATACAAAAGTTATAGCATTGGCGTTGACCAACGAGACTGGGATCGTTCCCACCGGTTTTACACTGCTCTCTGCGCAGGACCACGCGTGACAAAAACTTGCAGTGTAAGATTGGTGGGAGCGATCCCAGTCTCGTTGGTCAACGCCATTAATAAAACTTTTGTATTGTATACCTTCTCGACCAACTTGACTTGGTATCAGTTTGCTGGGTTAAAATAGATCGTTTACCCCCGGAAACGCAGGAACAACTCAAGAAAATA
>Ga0209454_1003486_pt1 | contig 11272 bp, 4 predicted proteins | sample WorMetHERISLAND1_2_FD_187400 | JGI IMG/M metagenome (GOLD analysis project Ga0209454, IMG submission 187400) | Marine gutless worms symbiont microbial communities from Max Planck institute for Marine Microbiology, Germany - Olavius geniculatus... | ecosystem: Host-associated > Annelida >...
TCATTCAAGGTCATTGAATTCGGCGCCAATCGAGAGCCAGTGTACGACTTCCTATTAGTGATTAATAGTAACCTAGGCCCTATCTCGCACCGTTACTGCGATACAGCGACTTATTGGCCAAAAATTGCAATTTTGCCTACCCCCCTCTCATTTAGCACCTTCGTTCAGGGTGACCCCATTCGAATTTATAGAAAAGCTTTACGGTTCCTGAAACTAGTGTCTTCCAGGCAGCCGACGGTGAAGATTTGGTAATTCTAGCTTGCACCGTTTTTGACTGATTCACCCGTGTGACAGACGGACGGACGGACAGAATTGCAATGGCTAAGACGCGCTGAAAGCAGTAGCTGCTTTTGCGCGTAAAAATTAACAATGTGATGCTATTATCATTTTTATGCTCATGTGCTTTTATTTTTGTGTTTTATAAGCATGAAACCATACTTGAGTAAACAGTCAAGCATCTTTTAAACTTTTTTGTTTAGAAAATATTTTAGTACTTTGTTTTGCTATTTCTAGAACAGTAACACAATCAACATAAAGTTATATAATGGATACACTGGACATACAAAATACAAATCCCATAAATCCAAAAATATCAAAACATAAAAAGTTAAAGCAAATGATAATTAAAGACAAACAGCACGTGGCACCAGGCCAAGAAAAGCTCATTTTTAGTTAGTAACCTTATCAATTATTCAGCCATCAGCATATCGACATAATCTGCATGTTTTTAACCAGCCTTGAACACAGATGTTCTCTGAAAAAACAATCAAAATAAATGATTTTAGCTGCTTGCCCCAGTACTGGGTATCATCTTTCTGATGTTTTTCTAGTGGCACTGAGTCCCTGCATAAAATGAATCAAAATGATGATTACAGTAATCACTAAAAATGTTAACAACCCATCACTATTACCACAGCCCCACTGAAAAGTGATGAAGCGGAGACATAACGTGAAGCTAGTTACCTTGACACCAGACCGGCCAAGTTGCTTTAGCAGCACATTCTCTGGCTTGAGGTCGCAGTGGATGATTCGGTTCCGGTGCAGAGCGTCGAGACACTGCAACACAGAGTGGGCAAACTTCCGCACGAGCTGCAGGCTGAAGCCGTGGAACTTATTCTTCTTTATGAGCTCGTACAGGTTGATGCTCAGCAGCTCAAACGTCATGCATATGTGAGACCGAAAAACAAAGTGTTCGAGCATGTGGACAATGTTCATCCGGCCTTCGCCATCTTGACCCCGAAGCTGTTCTAATATCCGGATCTCCTCAGCTGCCTGTCGGTGAAACCTCTTCTCATTCCGTACGACCTTCACGGCTACATACGCCCTTGTCTTGTGGTCATACGCCTTCATCACATGCCCAAAACTGCCCTTGCCGATCACCTTCAATATCTCGTATCGATACGCAAGGTGATCATGTATAACATGGAGGTAAGAACCCTGCTCATCGTCGTATCCATTATTATTGTTCCCAACCATGCTGCCTTGGCGTTTCTTTGCATTCAAACCGGCGTAATATATCTCATCATACGAGATTATTTCTTTCTGCTCGTAAGATGAGAGCTTGCTAGCATAGTGCTTCAGTATGGAACCTGGTCTCAGAAAGTAAGCGGTCGTGTCAGAAGTTTTTACGGCAGGCGGAGACGCTAGTGAGGGACTATTTGATCGTATTGGTGACGCACTATCTACTTCGTTGTTGTATGTCTGCACATCATTCGGCAACGGTCCATTTGTGGTTAGGGTCGACAGTACCTTGGGACCATTCTGGTATTCAGTTCCAGACTGCCCAGACGGCACTGACAAATGTCCAGCAGACATCACTGCGACAGCTGCACACCTTCAGCCAGATAAACGTTTCCTACAAAACTAGACGAATGTAGTCCAATCAGGATCCAGCGTGCTGAGGTTCAGGGTATAATCCACGTCAAATTGTCGATTACTGGATCATCGTGAAAACTGTAACAAACAAACAAATAAGCAAGCTGTTACTCGCTGAAGTAAATTTAACTCTGTTAATTATCTTAACAATTGTTACCGACTGTTAGCTATGAGTGACAACACCAATGAACACTGACTTGGACTAATGACTGTAATCACTTGTAGCTCAAAGATTACCGACAAATGTCACAAAAACGTGAAAACCTCTTCAGATAAAACGTTATGGTACTATTATTAGTCAGAACGTAACTTGAAACAACAAAACAATGATGAGATCAATGAGACATGAGTAAGACTTGTGTTATGCTTACTAATACGCAGGCCTATACATGATGCCAACGCACAATGACAATACCGTCATAAGATGCGGGTCAGTGCTTTCCACATACGCCAGCGTCTCAACCGTTCACTTATCCACCTAAATACGAAATGACAAACTCTGCATCCATTTACCTACTAACCACCTCTGCAAACTAACGCTATAAATATTAGATAGCCTAATCACGACAAAACATCGATAAAAACTCAATTAGTATGCTGACCGGAAACGAACAGCCTTACATCATAGCCACGCCCACTAACGGGCACCTGCTGTCAATCACGTGACGCCCCGCCCTTATCTAGACAAGTCTGGGCTAAAATAGACTACCCCACGCGACCAGCACGGTGGGAGGCTTTTTTTCTCATCAGTTAGCGAGTAAGTAATGAATCACGCTAATAGAACTGACCACCAGTCAGTAGTGTTATGTTGCGAGCACCGTCTGCGGTCGCTATCTTCGTTAGTTTTTCGTAGGAAAAAGCAAAGTTAGACGGTGTAAACATTCGACTTAAAGTGACGCAGCACGGCGACGTTTAGTCACTCAATAACAGCTGTTTAACAGCAGTTAACTATTGAGTGTCGACAACGCTAAAGGAAATGACTGAGTCATTTAACTACATTCGTAAATATCTCAAACTGTACTCTACAGGGTGGGCTAAAAAATGGCACCATTTTTGTACGCCTCATAACTTGACCAAATATTAACCGATTTTCAAAATTCTTTCACTGTCAGAATCAGGAGACAGTTTGCAATAAACTTTCACTATAGATCCCACCACACCCAAAATGTGTCATTACACTACCTTGTGAAATGTCAGTGTCTTAAGAATAACAACTAAAAGCAAGACGACTTTTGTAACAGCACATTTTAAGAAATTATCAACAGAAACAACGTGTTTGTTGTCTTAGTTATTTTGTCTAAAAATCACATCTCAGTTTTCAAATCAAATTTTCAATGTTTCCGCCTAATTGCTGCTGGACTTCGCATCGAAGCCGGCGACGCCACTGACCAATGGCGCGATTAATCAAACTCTGCGGCACTGCGCCCGTCGAGAGAGTGGGGTAGGGGGTCAGCTACCCCGGCTCTGCGACGTTTGGGGGCCCCGCCGTCGGCCAGAAATTTATAAAGTACGCCAGAATGTACCGTTTTGAACAGAAAAATTCTCCCCAGAGAGGCCCCGTGAAATGTTTGGGGGCCCGTAAGAATGTTTCCCCGGGCCCCGCTGTGGCTCTCGACGGGCCTGGCTGCACTTTGCCCCTCTCAGCGACACTGGCTTTCTTTAGCTGGTTGACTGTCGTGAATCGTCAACATTGATAGGGCATCTGTTGTAAGGCCATCCCGAACAGCATAATTGACTGGATTGTATGGGGCCACATGCCAGGCTCGATCAACGTTGATCACGCAACTGGTCAGTGGCGTAGCCGGCTGGAGTGCGTCATCTGACATTTCACGAAGTAGTGTAACGACACACTTGAGGTGTGGTGGGATCTATGGTGACAGTTTCATTACAAATTGTCTCATGATTCTGACAGTGAAAGTACTTTGAAAATCGGTTAATATTTGGTAAAGTTATGAGGCGTACAATAAATTTTTTAACCCACCCTGTAGATTACGGAGCAATTACAAATGTATTAACTTTAGGCTGCAAATAACTCAACTGGAATATTATTGCGACTATTCACAAATCATATTTCACTGTGCCGGAATGCCAGATGCATTGTGTTCTCAATTGCTTGCTATCTCAAGTGCTCTTGCTGTATTGACTATTTACTGCTCACTGAAGCATAAAACAGCTGGATTAAGAAAACATTCTAAACAGAATTATTTTACTACTGTCACTGTCGTAGACTTGCCCGTTAGTGGACGGGTGTCACTTCTAAGAAGATGGAAATAAAACCGAAATAACCATGTAGTCTCTTTCTATAAGCCAAGTTCAAAGTACAGATATAAGAAAAATTAATCAATACAGTAGGCCTAACATGCACAATGTTATGCAAACAGGTAAAACACATATTAAGCCAAGCAAAATTAACCTGAATAAAATTAATAAAAATGCAGCTAGCAAATAATACATGATCAACATTACATAGACCTAATTAAAATACACATTAACAACTTACAGTGGTACTAATAACAGGTGTGCACTGTCAACACATGCGGGAGGACAAATCAGATGCTGAGTGTATGGTAGATTCAGAGCTAAGTTTGCTGGTCAATGACAGTATTCCATGGCGGCCTACCAACACTGCAACTTAGTAGATAAACACACTGTGTAATTATGCACACAAAAAGACCAAATTCGAGGATCACAGTTTGAAATGTGCTAAGACTAACAAATATGCTTTCACACACAATGTATGAACATGTATATCTATGTGAAACACTGAGCAAATATGACAGGACACTACACACTAATGCTTTTACGGTAATGCACTTTGATTATGCTTCTTATACCATTCGCAGGCTCACAGCTAATCAAACAGTGATGTACTTTTTTTCTGAAGATCAGGACAATTTTCTGTGCTTGACATCTTGAGGACTACAACACTACAATCAAATGATGCAAAATATGAAAAATAGATAAAAATGACACCAGCAAATGCCACATATATCATCAGGCAATCTGAAATTATATATGGACACAGTACTGACATATAGATATTCTGTGCAACAGGGCAACTATCCCCCCTTGCACACACAATGTCCCCCTCTAATGTCTCAACCACCCCCAAACGTCAAACCCCTCCCACGTCAAACTTAGTCAATTGCTGCATTCCCCCTGCATGATAGATGATAGCATCCATGTTCATGGGCACCCACAAAAGAATTTTCAAAGGAATGGAGAAGTTGATGTGCTGCAGGCATCAAATGAGGTGGGGAATGGGGAGAAGGCATCTCCCTCCCCGGTCAATTGTCTGGGGAGCATTGTAAGCTACCCCAGCAGTCTGGAGCATAGATGTAAAAAACATTTTGTATGTCTTTTATAAAAGTTTAAAAAACATGTTTTTAATGTTTTTTTATTTTTTTGTTTTAAAATTTTTTAAAAATATTTTTATTTATTTTTAAAAATGTTTTTGTGCTTTTTAATGCCGTGTTTTTTGTTCTTGTTAAAACATAAACGTACAAAATTACAAATATGATTTATTTCTCATGGGCAAATTGTGTTCAGCTGTTTATTATATGTACATACAGTACATTCCGGTTTTAGTCTTTACAAATGGTAGGTTCTTGTTTTTAATTATCTGAGTTAGATATTCTTTGCATGTATAATGGCGAAAAAGTAGCGCTTGGAAACATCTGCAGTTTAATGTTTCTTATCCATGTTTTTTACGTTATTTTATAAAAGTTTTAAAAAATTTTTTTTTTGCAAATCAATGTTTTTAACATCTATGGTCTGGAGTGAAGCAAAAAATGAATTTAGTGCATTTTAGCCTCATAAAACACTTCTATGGAACAATGACTGCCCCCGCTGAAAGTTGCCCCTTGAGAAAAATAATATGCTTTGAGCATAGTGCTCAATGGATGTGCAGTCCTTACAGATATACCAGTATGCATGACTACATCGATTACACAATTTCTCCATCTCCACAGATTAAATGAACCCAATGAATGTCAATTCCTGAGGTTAAAATACAATTCCAAGGCAAATTTGACCGGAATCATAGAGCTCTATGCGTGGGCATCACGACAGATCAAACCACTGCCGCATGGTATTATTAACTGGGGGCTACAAGCTCCAAAACTTTTTTCGACACGAACCACCTGTAAAAGGCTCTAATGTCTAATGTTTTTGATCCACCCTTCAACAGTGATAATACTTAGTAACTTCACAAAAACTAAACTGTCACATCATTACTACACTGTCTCAAAAAAGCATCCCCGCCATTTTTGACTCTAACTTGAAAACAAATTATCTGATTTTGATAATTTTTGGTACGAATATTTCGAACACAACTTGCCATCAAATGACCGTTCGGTTTCACACCTCACCCAATGTATGCTTCTGCAGTACCCAGGGAAAGCAGATCAAGCAAAATATGTGTTGAAATAAACAGAAAACCTGAAAAAAACATCCCTGGCATTATTGATCATAAGTTGAAGAACGATTAGCAGGTTTTAATAATTTTTGGTAGAAATATTTCTGACACAACTGGCTATTAAATAAGTGTTTTAGTTTCCATTTCACCCAACGTCTTCTTTTGCGCTACCTGGGGAAAGCAGACCTAGCATGATACGTGTTTAAAAAATGAAAAAACGTTGATAAATTCCATCTATCGTAATGTATAGGCCCCAACAGCCGGTCTATTACAAGGTTTGACTGTCATGCAGCAGTGTGTCTACCAGATGAAGTTTAGGAATCTTCGTGATTCATGAAGTTAAGAAGCGACTGGTACAGCCTGGACTGGTCTGGAGCAGAACTGTATCGATACTGCTGTCAATGAATGGAAAAAGCATCTCCTTGCCTGTGTTTGCATAGTGGGCCAACACTTCAAGCAATTTTACTACTGGCAGTTGAAAAATGGACAACTGGATGAAATGCCAGCCAAAGTGTTAGAAATGTGAACAAAATGTGTTTTTACACGTTATGTTAACTAAGCAATCATATCGCATTGGATAAAAAGTGATATTTCACTGGTTGTGTTTTCCCCAGGTAGTGCAGAAACAAACGTTGGGTGAGGTGGAAAACTGAATAATCATTTGATGGCAAGTTGTGTCAGGAATATTCCTACCAAGAATTATCAAAATCTGATAAATGGTTTTCATGTTACAGTCAATAATGTCGGGGATGCTTTTTGAGATACAGTGTATATTAATCACCAACTACGCAAAAAGTGGCAACACTGGACTGGATGCAAAACAAAACTTCCACACAAAAACTGTACACCACAATAGCTTAGCTAACATCAAATGCAACAGTTACTGTAAAAAAATGTTTTTTTTATTCTGTGTAAAGTATATACAGACTACTATATCAATCAAAAAAAATACTTCACACTAAACAGTACTCGCTCAAAAGTAAAAAAAACATGTAGTGGTCAAAAGTATCAGAAAATGCTCAAATAATACAGATAAAATCCCACATTAATAACATTAATGGTTGCAAAAAATAAATACTAATTTCGTGAGAAAAAACATACTCTAAAAATGATTTTCTAACTCATAAGGACAGCATTTATGACACTTGAGAAATAAGACATCTTGATTTAATGACAGTACTAACAGTATAACAACAATTAACAAGAACACTCATTAACTATGATTTTTTTTCAACCAAAAACATGCAGTAAAATCCTGTTTAACTCTACCAGCAAGTTTTAGAAACTCAATGTAATTCATCTGTGTACAGCTGACAACTAGAAATTACTTACAATTCAACAAAATAATCACAAAATGAATAACATACTATCATTAGAAAGTTTGAAGAAATAGTGGACTGGACGTCTTTTGAATGGCAATCAGATGTCAAAATCATCTGAATAAAATTACCATTCTGAATAAAATTACCATTTAGCTTATTAACTGAAAGTTATTTGGACTACTCCAACAATTGCTCGAATTTCACTTTTAGGAAACCACGCTTGAAGAGAATTAAATATGCAAAACTGACCAATTAACGACAATTGAACAAGTTGCTGCTTTTCATCAAGTAATCATCAGAAATCACAGGCACAGTTGGCAAATGCCATTGCATAGTTAAATAACAACTAACAGAGACAGAAGCGTTCCTGATAACAGCCATCAAAACAAGTAGCACACATGTGCAAAGAGTAGATTTGGTCCAAAGGATTTCCCATTTTTGACAGGCTATTTAATGGCCTCTTGATTTTTCAGCCTAGGTTTTTCCCAGCTGAAAATCTGAGTTCAGTGTGTGTTTAGTTGGTGCCATTTTCGCAAATCTACAACTCTACAACTAATCGCTGTTTGCCACAGAACAAACCGATATCACACAAAAATCAAGTAAATGGCCACCAATTCAGTTAAAATGTACCTTCTGTGTGAACTCAAAAATGTGGACCTCTGCGTTTGGCCTTGGACCTTGGATCATTTCAGTCCAGCCTGATGATTTTTCAGCCCAACCCGTTTTGACCGATATATTATTTCTAGTCCTGGCTTGCACACTGTCGTATCATAGTGCAGGGATGTTGACCGGAGATGCTTGGATAACACAGGGAGCCATGGTTACACTGCTGCTGCTGCTGCTGTTAGTGCTGTTGACATGAGAGTGAACCACTGTGGAGAGACTTCCGGTCAGCGTGCAGGCGGACCGAGACAACGGACTCCAAGGTATCACATCCAAGGACTGCGGTCGCTTGGCTGGAGTTGACATTTTCCATCCCTCACCCAACGTGGAAACATTGTCAAAAATCAATGGTGTCTTATCGCAAGAACTGTGGTCAGTGTCGGCTACAGCACTTGCCAAACCTGGACAAGACGTCAGCGCCACGTCTGGTGTCACAACCACTGACGGCACTGATCTGAGCAATTCACTGGTAGATTCTGTCGACAGCATATTATGCCCAAAGCCGAACGCATCAGCAGATGATAAAGTGGTAACAGGCATAGAATGGACTGGTTGGGTAAATCTGGGAGAGTAATTCACAGATGACCTCAAACTGGGAGATTTTTCTTCCACCAGAGTTCTATTGCTAAACAGCACATGATACTGTGTTGAGGATGGCTCAACAGTGACGGACTCTTTAGACGTGGAAGACAAAGCTCTGGAGGTATTTCGAGGCAAATAATGATGTGAGGCAGTCTGATGAGGACTCTTGGAGGAAGCACCTTTCTTCATGGTCATAACTGTGTTCAGTCCAACATAAGGTGGTAAGACTCGTAGCACAAAACTCCCACATGTTGGAAGCCCCTGAGATTCAACCTCCATTGTACTGTTGACACCCGACACTGAAACTGTATTGACAGACGTACTGGATGGAGGTTCTGAGTCAGACTTAGGTAAAGGGTTAACTGATCGTAACAAGGAGGTGTATTTGGTGAGTCGTGATGACAAACCGAGCCGATTCAGCCATGCAGACAGTCGGCTCTTATCTTCCAAGACATTCTCATTCTTCGAAACCTCTGGATCACGGTCAGAGAACGTCGAAAATACATCAGCAGGCAATGCAAAGGATACTAAGGATGCTGACATGGAACTCAGATATTGGTCACATCTCAATTCTTTGCTGATGCATGGCTGCGAAAGTCTACAAAGCACATCATTCAGTAAAACTATTAATCAGTCAATCAAGTTTATTTTTAAAATCACAGTAGCGAAGCTGGTTACAATAATCCGCTCAGAACAAAACCAGTGAGAACTAGGCTAATAAGAAACACAATCTTGTAAATGAACTGCTGAAATCCAGCTATTTTAACTGTTATTAGGTAGCATAAGACTGCACAATTTTTCAATTAGTAAAGACAACACTGCTAAAAATGCATAATCCTGCCTTTCACTTAATACACCTGCCAGAAGGGATCAATTGCAATTCATACAGCAGATCAGTTGCACTACAACGATAAGATGTTTCTGTCTTGCTGACCCAACAGAGAATTCCTGGCATCTTAACGCCTTTGTGCTGTTCTGTATTTAGCTAAACCTCAACATAACACTGTATGCTTTAACCAGCAAGAAACGATGCTTGGTCTAATCAGACCATCTCTGATCTCTGTCCTAAGAGGTCCTACTTACAAATGTTTCATTAAAGTCCAACCATCAATGGATATTATGGATATCACAAAAACAACTCCAATGAGCAGTCACGAATGAATGCAAGCACACAGACAAGAACAAAAATAAAATCTGAAGCATATGATGATACCTGACAGGAATGAGTATGTCTGTGTTTACTGGTGCTTAACTGACTGCTAGCGACCGAATGTTGTATATGCTGTTTCGTGACCTCTCAACCATTCAAAGTCACATACCCTGTAGCCTTGAAGCCTTTCTGATACACTGCCGCTACATAAGCTACATTATTATTATCTTCACGACTGCTATCAATAAAGTATTTTATCTGATGTTTCTTACCACCTAATAATATGAAAACATAAAAATGTGGCACAAAACATAATGCAATCAACCCACTGCATGTCAGGAGTTGACTCAGTTGACGTGTGTGTAATATTTGATGTGGTGTACATCGAACAAGTATCGACGACTTTCGTTAGATCAGCCACGCCACAGTCATCTGAAAAACAATAGCACAAAACTATTAAAAACCAGCAGATATGTGTGAATTTTGACAGAAAAAAAGAGACTTGGTCATGAAAAATACTGCAAATGATTCGTTTTCTGACTGCATGTCTAAGATCTGTATCTAATGGACACTATACTCATTCATTGATTCATTCATTCGTTTTCAATTTTTGTTTCGCTGGACAATTTCTCAAGTCTTACTCACAGGTATGCAGAACCTGTTCTGATAACTCTAAAAGTTAACTTTCAGACACCAAACGTTGAAAACCCAGCCTAACTGGGACTAACTTCACAAAAGCTGAATGGTTAAGCAACAATTCAAAAAACTATCAGCAGAGTCCAATGCTACTCACTCTGGCACTGCGACCAATTTACAGCAAAATGTAAAAATTTCCACCAATTTTCGGCTAACATTTTAACTTTCCTAACAAAAAAAGTAATAATTAATGCCAACACACCATCCTCTTCATAGTCTGCTATAGAGTACAGTTCCTCCTCGCAGTAAGTGTTGAAGCGCTGACCCTTGACCTGTACGCCGGGTCTCTGCTCCAGCACGCCAGCAAGGTTTGGTGTTGCCAACCTGCGCCAGCGACTCAGAGTCTCAGATCCTGGTCAACACAACACAGTTTGCCATCATCATCATCATCACAATCAATATCACAGCATGTCAACAGCAGCATGAATAAATGAGTTTGACACGCTACCGCTAGACTACCAAGAATCGGCAAAGAATTACAAGTAATTTGAGCAAAGCGCTCGCAAAGCGCGATAGCAACGGTCATGCCATTTCGGCAATCAGTGTACAGCAATAAGATATTAATGC
>Ga0209454_1003487_pt1 | contig 11272 bp, 6 predicted proteins | sample WorMetHERISLAND1_2_FD_187400 | JGI IMG/M metagenome (GOLD analysis project Ga0209454, IMG submission 187400) | Marine gutless worms symbiont microbial communities from Max Planck institute for Marine Microbiology, Germany - Olavius geniculatus... | ecosystem: Host-associated > Annelida >...
AGGGGCAATGCTTACCCTAGTGGGATCAAAAAGACCGCGAAGCCCCTGAAGCATAAAACTTTTTGTAAATTTTTTTTTTTACAAAACTAGGACCAAAAATGGAAAATTTGAACTGCAAAAAATGACTGCAATATGTATACGGTAAACCGTTGAGTCCGACGGTAACCCCTTACTTTGGGTCAGTGGAGGAGGCGACGGTCCATTTATAGCTGGATCCGCCACTGCGTACGACCGACAATCATCAAAGCAAAGCACCTAGGCACCGCCGCTGGCCAATAACAACAACAGCAAGTTGTGGCGAGTACGGCTTGGAATCAACTTGGACACGACTGACCAGTCAGTGGACATGCGGTGCAGCGGGCGACGAAACGGAAATTAATTTTCACGTCTCTGTCTCTCTAATTATGGGCCGGTCGGGTCTGGCGTCGCGTTGTGAATTTCACGCACTGACTCGGTGGTGATCGCACGCCCGGGCCGGGCTCGTGCAGAAGTGATCAGCGCGTAAATTAGCCATCACTGTAGTGTATGTTTATCCTGAATTAATACTTGTACGAGTATTGTGCGTCGTCTGTGCGGTCTGCCTAAACACCACAGATCACCACAGATCAGCTGAGATGGCAAAGTTAGTTAGAATCTAGGTTAGGGTTAGGGCAGAGTTGGTTAGCGCGAGGGTTAAGGTTTGGGTTGGCGTTTTAGAGTATCTCGGCTGATATGCGGCGATCTGTGATGATCTGTGGCGTTTAAGCACACCCAGTATTGTGTCTACGCTACATATAGATGACCATATACGGGGTGTGTCAGTAAAAACCGAACTGTTTTCGTTTGACTGTATAGCTAAACCTCTTCGAAAGCAGTCCGCTTTTGCTGGTACATCCTGTATACGCGTGGGCTATTTCTATGTTTCCAATAGCGTTTGAATAACGATGTCAATACATGTGCATATTATCTTTTTAAAGTTTTCTGTTTTGTCTAATGCTATACTTGGTTATCAGAGAGCCTCAGGTCACGTGACCCGCTGCTGGCGGGTTATGTAGTCTACGTACTCGCGTTAACTTTTTTTACTTAGCTGTGAACTTTTTATGTGCTTATATTATCCGCTCAGTTAAAGCCGTTTCATTGTACATGAAACTAACGTTAAGTTTGTTGGTTGTTTAGGTTTTTATAGTTATGCGTTTTAAGGCGTGTATATAAGGCCGCAAATTTGAACCGAACTGAGCTGAAATCTCAGTTTAGTTCGGTTTATTTCGTTCGCTCTGAACGCGCCTTTAAGCGAACTTACATCAACGAAGACTTTATTGGTGGTCACAGATAAATAAATATCAGACTGTTTAGATCTGAGTTAAACGAATATTCTTGCAGAGTGCATGATTGAGTTCAGGAGGATAGATGTGCTTATACTCAGTGTAATTATTAGAGTTTGTTATCTATTAGCGTTTTGCATTATAGCAGTGTGATTTTAGTTTACGTTTGACTTGCTGCTCAGCGTGGTGTTGTTTTCGCGGCTGTTGGATTGGCGGACACATTGCTTGCAGAGTGCAGAGTATAATTATATCCACTGATTTGTGTTCGACATTGATGTACAGACTGCATGTGAACAGTGTAGACGTTTAATTGTGAATTTTTCACTGTTTGTCTACTGCGATCATTTCTACTGATAATGACGATGATGAACGTTATTTTATATCAACAACGGCGCGTTATTATTGACGTTTATATATGAATGATATGCTTTTCTACGGATCGATTGTGACATATTATACTGTTAATAAACTTGAGCGTGCGTATTTTTGTGCATCCTTAATATTTTATGTAGAAGACTTTGTGTGTGGGTATACTTGAGTCTTTTAAATAGAATGTGTCTTAGAGCAAGGAAGATAGGCAATATCCAGTGACGTTTTGACAGGGGGACAGGCACAAATTTTTCGTTTAAAAATACTAGGGCGTAACAAGGGGACAGCCAAGGCTCCCATATTTCCGGCTGTCGAAAAATTTTTTGTAGTGTTCGCCCAAAATGCAAAATTTGGGCTGAAAACCCCCATTTTGGGAAAAAATTACAAAGAACATTAAAAAAATTTTGAGCATCCATAATCTCCTCCTGTCGGAAATTTTTAGTAGTCTGTTGGAAAATTGCAACTTCTCGCCCTATTATATCTTTTAACCCAGCACGCTGCTGGCAATAGGTCAGTATAGATTTTTTAGCTGTTACTGCGAGAGTAGTCGCCATGGAGACGAAAACGAAGCAAGAAATAAAAGAATATCAGTCAATTAATCAGTCAATCACCGATTTCTAAAGTTTACAGAATAAAGATGAGTGAGACAGCATATATCAAGGTACTGGTAGTTAACTACATTCTCTGGTAAAGACCCATAGCATGAAACTACGTTTGCATATGTACGATTTCATATTAACTGTCCTTGGGTGCCCGCAGAAAATATATTTTAAGGTACTAATATATCTATAGACGTCTATCCTGCATGCCGCATGCAGTTGGAGCAGTTACGGGTCGGCGAATCAGGTCGAGCGTCGAGTTGCAGAACACTTGCAAACTCTAGTCCGCAACTCCGTACTGAGCAGGTTGGTTCGCTCGTTATGCCGCTGCTGCTGTGCTATGCTGATTGACAACTTGACGACGCGTGGTTGCGGCGTCGGAAGCGGTTGCCTGGCAGCGGTTGCCTAGCAACGCCAAAGAGCTGGTCCACGGTACGGAGAGGTCACGCACGGACTGCAGAGAGCATGCCGACGCGTCGACTCAGCTCGCCAGTCCACGGCGGCCGCTGTAATCGCGAAATGATAGCCGATTGAAATTCCCGAACTCTGCCCACCTTTGACGCTGGTGCTGTCGAATAAAAGGATTAGGCCTATACTGTAACCATCTTACTGTCATACACCGCGGCGCCATTATAATGCTAATGTTGGCCATGGTGCGTGACCTCGCCATTTTAGCTGGATTTGCTTGAGTTCCACGGACGACAGTAAGTAGTGGAATAAACCAATAATCTGTTGCGTTGCAGTTTCTGCAGTTTGCACCATAGGCCTATGCGAAGCACTGCAACACAAGGTGGGGATAACGCATTAAAGATTTTCTTCAGTACTCGATATATAAATTTACACTCTACTCACTTACTTACAAATTCTCTGCACATTTTGCAGCGCCACGTTCTGCTCTGTGATAAACGGTAAACGAAATCCACGGCGACTGTTTCCACCCTGTGCGTAGTTTTATTGTATTTTACTGCACACATGTGCGAAACCCATTAGCAGCCGCCCACGCACTGCACAAAAAGCTACAGAGGCGATGATGTACTATAGCACTGTATAGCGCCACGGCCAAAGACTAGCAGTCTCCACAGCGGAGCATGCAACGACCGACTTCACGACCGACTTAATGCCATGCACTCGGACAACGACGACTCGTGCCGTAGCCGCAGGGAATTATTTAACCCCCACGTACCCTATATGAAAAGGGCAACATTTTACACCCCCAAAGTTAAGATATCGACAATTCAGACGAAAAACTGGCCAGTAGAGTGAGTAGTTTTTTTTAAGTGGCACATTAGCACGAAGTAGACCATTCGGTGTCAAAAAGTGGCCAAGGAGTGCTCTGGGTGATAGCAATGTGACTCCCGCCTCACGCTTTGAGGCATTGATTTCAGTTTTTCAACTGTTGCATGCACATTGCTATTGCAAACTTAGTTTTGCGAAAACATGCAGATTCCTGACGAGATGTGAGTTGTAGTTTATTTTTGATTTATTACTTTTTGAGTTACTAGCTATATGCAGCAATGCGCATCAGAACTACCCACTTTGCCTCCCTGCAGGGTAGCCTCGGAAAGGGGCACCCATATAATTTGGATTTGAGTCTCCTCTCCCAAATAAAAAATTCTGCGTAACCCCCTGGTCCCTGTGTAACCCGATACTTTCATACCGATTTTACAGTCGAGAGCCAGTGGCACATACAGTCGTCACACGCCAGTGTCAGTCAGAGTGGCAAGCGCGACTGACTGACTGACTAATGATCTACACGCACTCACTCAGTCGACCGATCGCTCATGCACAACGGAAGCGGTTTGTTTAAACAAACCTGATAGCTGCTTTAAACAGCGCCGACGTATATAGGCCCTACACCCCGCACCCGCAGTTTTAATGGAATACACAACCCAAAACCACCCTGACGGCACGTGCAGTGCTTGCTTTAGGCCTACTCACACATAATGCGGTGGAATTGTTACGAAGCTGGGGGTTACGTTTCGAGCTAGAAAACTGATTCTGCAACCTGATCGCGTCACAGCGTTGGTCATAATAATGCCGTCCGCTTTCTGGCTGAACTGAATGGTCCGCACTCCGCACGCAACAAGCTAGTCTAGAGCTGTAATGACATCGACACACTTTCGATCACTAGGTTGCTCAATACAAGGTGCAAAGCATTAGTCTCCTGGTATGAGTATCGGACTCGTAATTTTCAGGTTGCAGTTCGATTCTTACCGCGGGTCATTTGCAAGCAGCAACCTTGAGCAAGTTGCTAACCTGCTGTGTGCTCAGGTCAACTCAGCCTCCTACCCTCTCCGGGCTGCAAAATGAGCTTACGAGCTACGGGGTGAAGGATAAGGGCGGCGGTAAACTATGTTTGCCAGCTGCTCCGCGGGTCCAACTGTTCGCTGAAAGGCAACGGATGGCCGCATAATGTGTTTGCGGATTTGGTGATTAATTATAGGACGCTAGCCTATTACTGATGCTCGCAGATCAACCTAAGATTAATTATCATTTGAAAAGGGACTGCAGTGTCGGCAAGCTGAGTCCGACAAATCCGACGTTTATATTGTCTGACGGGTGACCTATATAAAACCTTCATGATTTTTCTTCACGCACTCAGCACTGCCGGCATGTCCACAACTACTACTGGTCAGGAGTCTTCAACTTGTTGAAGTTTGACCATACGCCGCTGAAGAAGGAAAAGAAACAGAACGAACCGAACAGTAACCTTGAACATCGTTGGTGGAGTGTCAGCTGAGAGACTTGCACAATCAGAGGCGAGGGTATATCTCAGTCAGCAATGCCGCTCAGGACCACCCACGTAGCAAGTGCGTCGAGTCGGCCACCCAAGACGAGTACTTTATATAGACGACACTTCTGAGTTCTGACGGCGCCTCGAGCAATTATTAGCGTACGTGACGCGTGTGCTGCCTGCGAAACTGAAGACGTCTAGTTCTGACGATGAGATTATTTATGACGTCATCGAGTCTGCATGACTATCTATCATCGCTGTATTGTATATAGTAGCGTCGGTGATGAAAGCGACGGCGTGGTTTAAAAAAGTCGGTGGGACAGGAAGTTGCGATACTCCGACAGACAGCTGCGACTGCGAATTTCTAACAGAAGACATTATGGTTTTTCGATTTTCCAACTTTGCCCCTAGATTTCTCCAAAATTGGGTTTTCGAGTCCCGCACCAGTTAGGCCCTAGTATTTTCAAATAAAAAATTTCTGACAAGAAGAAGATTTTTTTGAGCCAAAACTTTAGGGTGGGCAATTGCCCCTGCCTCCCCTCGCTCCTTGCCACGACGGCACTGCTTTATTGTGACTATTACGTCGATACACGGTCGTCATACAAATCAGCCGCCATTTCTCACACAATATAAATGCCTGTACAGAGCGACAAAAAATGAACCTAACTTAACGGAAATGCCAGTTCAGTTCTCGTTTTTTCTGTCACTTTCTCATATAGCGCATCTCATGGAAAACTGCGCAACGCAACATGCAGGTTGCGTTTTGCTGATTTGTCAAGTGACAAAAATTCCCAAAATTTCGGCCGTTAACCCCCCCCCCTCGTCCGCTTAAAATACGGGCCAGGTCAGGTGCGTTGGAAACGCTTGTATACTGGCGCGAGAAAACACTTCAGCTGACGTCAGTTGTGAGCGAAAGTCGTCATCGTCTTCGACAGTTCTAACTAACAGGATCCGTGGCGGATCCAGAATTTTGGAATAGGGGGCAAAAGGGTAGAGGGCGGTAAATTTTATGCAAAAATAATGCATTCTAGTGCAAGTTTTTTTTACTTGTTTAAAGATGCATCCAGTCAAGGGGAAAGGGGGCGGCCGCCCTGCCCGCCCCCTAAATCCGCCACTGTCCAGAATATTTTCGGCACAGATGCTCGTCATTTCTGCAGGAAATGAGCGGACGACGACAAAATCTATCGTTAGTCCGGCTCCCGCGGCTGCAACAGCTAGAACTGCATCATCATCATCATTATCATCAACGTTATGGCGCCATCAGCGTCTGTCTATCTGTGAAGGAAAAAACCCACGCTAGCTCTGCTCTGGTCTGGCGTGGCGTGCAACTGGCAATCTGCGACCGGAAGTGAGAGAGGCAGAAGGTCGCGCGCCAGTGACAAACCCGACTGGCAGGCCACAGCCCTCTAGAGGGCCATGGGCAGGCAGAGTCTGATCTATCTGGCCATAGACCGTGCTACTGTCGTCATCGTCGTATATTTTATGCTCGCAAAACGACATTATGTACGCAACTTGTCGCTCCAGGCTACGACTGTATCATTCATTTCGACCTCCCGCAGCAGTTAGTACCGTATAGTTAGTAGTTACTAGACGTGCTACAGCAGCATTACAAGCGAAGCACAGTTCACCTTTTAATCAGTGCAGTCAGTGTGCGAAAAAATTACAATGTAGGCCTATGTGATACTACTGCCGCGTATAGAGAGAGAGAGCAAGACTGCAGAGCTTACATGTATTTTCCAACACACGAAAACTTCATTGCCGTAAAGCAGCCAAACTACGACTTTGGCATTTCACAAGATAGTGTAGCAACAATACTAAGGTGAATTGAGCAAAACCATAGTCAGTTACATTTGTTTCTTCATGATGTTGCATGCAAAATTATTAAAATCAACCAATGGTCTAGAAAGCTATTTAAAAATAAAAGTGAAACGTTTTGAGTCGATGTAGAAATGCCTAGAACATGTATTAGTAGCCTAGGTCTGCTGAAAACTTATGACTGTTAAAAATTTTGTGCGAACAGCAGACTTGATATGAGACGACACGGAAATCGCGTGGTCTGGTTTTGAGTGACGTTTACACGGCACGATGTTAAGGCAGACTTTGCGACAGAGAAGCGCTGTTTATTAGTTTGTTTATCCTTGACATAACGCAATTACAGCAGAAGATAACACTTTGCCGATCTCGTTCATCATGCATACGCTGCAATACGTCTCTTCATCAATCGATCATGCTTTCACGCAGACTTCGCTGCGTAAATTCCTCTATAATTGCACTTCTTCGTCACTGTCACTCGCAGCACAAACTGCAGGCGAGTGCCAGCGTTCCTGGAACTCGGAATGAGGGATGCACTATCTCCCTTATCACCACATTTTATTACATTTTTACAGTCGGTTAATGCAGCGGCTATCTGCTTAAAATCCTAGGTCGTCGTTCTTTTCATTGATCGTTCTGAATTTTGTGTGAGAGATTATGAACTGAAAGTTCACGCACTTTTAGCTAATTTTTCAGCAGCGCGCGTGTTCATAAAAGGTAGGCCTAATGGGCCTACAATATTATACTTTCGTTCGTATGTCTGCAGTATGACGTCGAATATGCAAATGTTATGTAGCTTTATTTATGACTCGATTTTCGCCACCTTTGCCACTCTTGGTCCTGAATTTCAATAGGTTAGGTCAAAGTCATGTGAGTTTTTGTTTGTTTTTGTGTGCATGATACCACGGCTACCCGCGGGCAGTACTTGACGATCTTGTTGTGCGACAAGTCGTAGAAAAAAATCCAGAACAAATCGAAGCACAGTGGAGTTTAGGTTTATAATGCGCGTTGGATATAGGATTCTCGGGCGGGCGAAGTTATAAACACGCTGGACGATGACAAACAAGCTGTAACGCGGTGACGAGCGGTGAACGTCACTGTGGCAGTTGAACGCGCAGCGTTCAAGGACAGTCACTGGGGTCGTGGCAGCCTGGCAGTAAGAAATTGCCTCTGTTCCAACCCCTAAATTTTTTTTCAAATACGCAGACTTGGGAATAAAAATCACCCTTTTGAAGGAATTTATAGGCCAGAATTTAAAGTCTGAGCGCCCAAAATCTCCTCTATCAAAAATGTAAACAGCTGTCTGTCGAAGAAGTGCAACTTTCTGCATGCCCCTCCTACTTTTTAAACCCACGACCACGCCGCTGATCAAGAACGATGCACTGTATCATGTAGTGACGCGCCGGTGTGGCAGTCGGCGACGTCGCATCACGGCAAGGCCAAGTGACGTGCGTGTTGCTGTCTTTACAGTGAACCGAGTTCTTCTGGTAAGCGCTCTGCTGGCGGTCAGTACCCTCGCTATGCAAGGACAGCCCGAAGCGCTCCTTACTGTAACAGACTGGGAAGAGAGGCCACGAGTATATCGTCCTTGAACAGCGGCGTTGTTTATACCTAAGTTAGAAAAGGGTTGGGGAGAAAGTTGCAATTTTCCGACGGTCATATGCAATTTTTCGAGACTTAGAGAAGGGTATATCAGCCATGATGGAATCGACCATTTTGAAGCCAACCGAGCTGCCAAAGCACGAAACACAAGTTAAAAGCAGCGCTCTTGAATTAAAAAACAGTTCGTTGGACGTTATTAAACTTGCAGCAGTTTTGACTTTTCTTGTCTTATCTGCAGTCTCATTTGTTGTTCAGCTACCGAAAAACTCACAAGAAGTCCACGTGTCAGTGCGGTCGGCGGAGCTGTCTTTTAAAACAGTAATCGGAGCAAAAAGTTGCAATTTCCCGACAAATGGTTGCAAATTTTTGCATTCAGTGGTGTCATTAGTGAGGTCATTGACATTTATAAGTAAGTAAGAGTACATATTGGTCTACAAGTGTGCAAAAGGAAATTTATCTCTATAAAGTATACGTGCCCTTATAGTTACGCAAAGTTCGGGACGTTTTCAGCGCCACCCGGTATTATGCCCCTTTCCTGCCTCTACCATTCATAGATGTGATAAACGTTTACAACGTTTACAAAAAATCTTTGTAAACGCGTTTATTATTTTGTCAACGAATCACAAGAGCGAAACGAAGCTAAATTATGACGAGAAGTCAAGCTATAGTGATCACTGAGTTCATTGAATCACGGTGCTAGTGACGGTAAACAGCGGTAAACAGGACAACTCAACTTAGTTTTCACGTAGCTATAAGATTAAAGTGAGTGAATTCTGTCACTTTTGTAAAACGGTTGTCACAGAACTGGAGTAAGACATTCTTTGACAATGAAAAAAACTTTTATTGGAATTTGGAATTATCCAAATAATAGGCCTAATATTCAAACTTACGCTCTGTGTACGTTTAATTTTAGTTTACAAACGTTTACAATCTTTTTCCTAATAAACGCGTTTATTAACGTTTATTATATTTTTTTGACGTTTATCACATCTATGCTACCATTTACCTACTGCCATGACGCCACTGAGTGCGGTCATTTCATGATGTCATCGTTTTCTATGCGACGGCCAACATGCAAGGTCAAGTGGACGTGAGTATACTGACCGAATGTAGTTTACACCGTGTCCAGAAAAAAGTAACCCCATAGACATCGTACAATAAAAATATCAAATCTGAACAAATCTGAATAAAAAAATTTCTACGCTTAATCACCAATAAATTTCAAAAACGACCGCCAAAATTCGTTGGAAAATATCATTTTCTAGCAAAGTTATTAATTGTTGAATATCGATAACAAAATATCTCCGTTACCAATACGGCATTACACTATAGTAAACCAGTCTGTTACTGAATATTTGCGTAACTTCAACAAACATCTGATTCTAGCAAAATTTTACGTCAACAATGGGCCATCTATTGACAGTCAAAATGCCAAATTTTTATTCAATCTGTTAAAGTAAAACAATAACTATAGCGGTTTTGTGACGTCACCTCAAAACACTTTTCAGTTTTTTGTGTCTGGCGTCACCCACAAAAACCCGAAACTGGACGGTTTTGGGGTGACCTCAAAAAGCCGCTATAATTATTGTTTGCTTAGGCAGATTTAACTGAAATTTGGCAGTTTAATTGGCAATAGATGACACAGTGTTTATGTGAATTTTTGTTAAAATCATATGTTTTCTGTTAAAGTTACGCAAATGTACATTAACAGAAGGGTTTACTTATCTGATGCCTTATTGTTAAGGAAAATATTCTGTTATCGATATTCAACAATTAATAACTCCGTCAGGAAATAATGTTTTTCAACGAAATTTGGCGGTCAATTTTGCAGTTTATTGCGCACTAAGCTTTCAAAATTTTATTCAGATTTGTTCAGATTTGACTTTTCTACTATACGATGTTTAGGGGTTTATTTTTTTATCGGGCACAGTGTAGTTTGGAACGGCGGCTTCTCTCGTCGTGACGACCTTGCAACAGCTCATCCGCCGCGCACCGACGTCACTAACTGCAGGTCTTGGCCTTGGTCTTGAGAGTCGGCCTCGAATCAGCTGATCGACTACATGTAGCGAATATATATAGCTCTGTATAATTAATCAACTCTGTCACCCAATCCTGAGAAATACGAGAGAGAACAGTGCTGCGCAGTAACCAGTGATGATTATAATTGCACTGATGACGTTCGACTGCGTTTGAGGTCAATGACCACACTTTTTCGGATTTCGGTCCGCTATTCCGAAGGTCCACTATTCCGAAAATCCATTATTCCCACTAACCCTAACCCCAACCCCAACCCTAACTCTAACCCTAACGCTAACCTTAACCCTAAAACTAAACCTAACCCTAGCACTGTAGCGCATATCATATTTGCTCTGTCTTATTATACCGTGCTACTTTTTGTTATATGAGTAGTTGTAAGTGCCGTTACGGCCTTTCTGACCCTTGGAACACATGTTTTATTGTTCTGTTCTGTATTTTCTGACATTGTCATGTTTTGTGTTTCCAAAATAAACTGATGATATCTGCACAATGGACTTTCGGAATGGCGGACCTTCGGAATAGCGGGTCGGTACCCTTTTTCGTACGGTGTTGAGACACCAGTCCACTGCGTTGCAGCTCGGGCCAGACTGCGATTTGCAGAGTGCAGACCAAGGTCGTAGTACGCTCACTCAAGTACAACTCGGTTCTGTCAGCGCAGCTTCTGCTCATCGGCACCAAATCCCTCCAATCAACGGTGTGCGAAAGGTGTGCGACGACTTTACCTCAGGATTGAACAAGAAATCTCAGCTAATGCTCATGAGATTCGTAACAGCCTATAGCAGTATCTATTTGCAGGTTGTCTTAGTCTATCTCCATCC
>Ga0209454_1003488_pt1 | contig 11272 bp, 9 predicted proteins | sample WorMetHERISLAND1_2_FD_187400 | JGI IMG/M metagenome (GOLD analysis project Ga0209454, IMG submission 187400) | Marine gutless worms symbiont microbial communities from Max Planck institute for Marine Microbiology, Germany - Olavius geniculatus... | ecosystem: Host-associated > Annelida >...
CACACTGACTGCGTGTCACTGTGCTGCTAAATAATATCACCTTTTGTAATTTTTGCTGTTTTCGATGTGCAAGTTTTTAAATGTTGCCGTTAACAAGTGTATAAAGTACCGTTTTGTACATTTATATTTGCTGTTTTATTACTAAAATACTGTTTTCCTACTGGTGATTAGTTACATAGATATTGCGCCTTAAATATTTTTACAGTAGCCAAACCGCTTACAGCTGTTACTTATTATTTAATGGCGTGACTGAACAAACCAGACGACACGTGTCAGGCATGACGTTACCGCTGGCATGCATTGCTGACAATACTAAACAAAAATCTTTTATATCCACAAAATGGCCATATAAATAAACAAACTAATATTGCACGCATAACCCGTTTAATATAGGCCCGTAAAACACTTCAATAATACTAATTTAAAGACAAGACATTGATGGTGTTTAACGATGTTTGACTGTAATTAGTACAGATAGATAACTCACGCAATACTATAGCCTAATAATTATGATAAATAAAGCTGCAAAAAACATATTCCGCTTGTTTCTCAGTGGACTTTTTTATAACGTGATTAAACGAGTGAAATTTTAGATCAACAATTGTTAAAATCCGCCATCATTCACTGTAGCGAAGCGCAATGATATCTCATGTGTACTAAAGCAGTTCGCCACATTAGAGCTGTGCTGTTTTGAATAATTTATTACTGAAGTGCACATTTCGAACCAAGTTGTTATGTTTTAGTAAAACAATTCATCACATTTTTATTTTCCTGGAGAAAGGAGGCTGCCCCCTCCCCAGTTCCCAGCTAATTTTGTGGTTAAGATAGTAACGGGGGTCGATTGTCGAAAATGCAATTGGCAGCATTCGATGACCCATTTCCGAAAACCTTTTTTATAAACGCAAACATCTCGCAAAAATTTCTTACGTAAGCCGAGTTATAGCCAATTTTGTTTTAAATTTTGTTGCCATGGCAATGGTGTTGGTCAGTGAAAAATGCAATTGGCAGCATTCGATGGCCCATCTTCGAAAACCCCCCTATAGGCGCAAAAATCTCGCAAAAATTTTTTACGTAAGCCGAGTTATAGCCCATTTTGTCTCAATTTCGTTGCCATGGCAACGGGGGTCGGTCGGGGAAAAACGCAATTGGCAGCATTCGATGGCCCATCCCTAAAAACCCACCTATAAGCGCAAAAATCTCGCAAAAATTCCTTACGCAAGCCGAGTTATAGCCAATTTTGTTTTAAATTTTGATGCTATGGCAATTGTGTCAATCGGGGAAAAATGCAATTGGCAGCATTTGATGGCCCATCTTCGAAAACCCCCCTATAGGCGCAAAAATCTCGCAAAAATCTCTTACGCAAGCCGTGTTATAACCAATTTTTTCCCAAATTTCGTTGCCATGGCAACCAGGGATGGTTTGGGGTAAAATTAAATGACACCGTTAGATTCGCCATCCCCAAAAACCATACCCGAAAACCAAATATTACGATTCTATCTTATACACAGCCGAAGTTATGACCGTTTAAAGAATTGCTTAATTTTTCCCATAAACGCCATTGTAATTTTTTGCGAATAAATACGTTAAATATTCATTTCAAATTTTTTTATTTTTTAAAAGGCACATCCTTGCTCGAGACTGCGTCGTTTGAGCCATTGCGCGCAAAAATCCGCCTAAGGGTCTGACCTGTAGGTGAGTTATTGAAAAAAAGGTATATGGCTATAAAAAATTTTGCGTATATAATTCACCCATTTGCCGGAAAACCCCCCTTAAAGGGATTTACATGAAATTTTGTGTGAGGGGTCATCTCGCCGACGTAATCAACCGTGCCAAATTTTATCTTAATCAGATCAGGGGTTTTAATTCTGTGGGGGGTCGAATTTTTGGCTTTTCCATAAGAAAGAGAAGTCGCCGTTGACATAGGGCTTGAACTACCGTTCAGCCTGTGATAAGACCCCACCTTGTCGGTCCTGTAACTTTTAAAGCCCTTAACTAATCACGGCTTGTGCGGTAGCCACAAGCAGTTGTATAAGCGATGTGCCAAGTCAGTGGGATGGCCAAAATTTCGACCCCCCACTGCTTTCACACTTTTTAACCGATCTTAATGAAACTTAAAACCAAAAGAGATATACGGGATACGACTCCACACGCAAAATTTGGTTGATGTGGGACGCCGGGAAGGGGGTCTGCGTAGGGAGGAAATTTTCCGTTACTTTTTGTTTTATCTTTTTTTGTATTTTTGCTCACGCCTACAGGTCACATCAGAAGACGGTTCATGACCGTTTATTTTTCAAAACGCATGTTTTCGCGTAAGGTATCCCTTTTGTGGGTGTCGATGATAAAAAGTAATGTTTGGGGGTCAAAACTCCACAAAAACATGATTTTTGGGGTCTTAAATAAGCATTTTAAGCCAAATTTGCGAAATTTTCAAATCGCGATATTTCGAAAAGTACGCATTCGATCAACACGAAATTTTAAGTGAAATTTCAGGTGCGCAAACAGAATTCTTTAATGGTCTAGCATAACAAAATTATAATTCAATATAGCGACAGCCGCCATCTTGGATTTTTGCACAAATATCAATAAGTCAGCCGCCGATTGACGTAGATGAATCAAATTTTGCATTGATGTAGACGGCTGCTACCTAAAATAGACCATTTGGCCAAAATAGACAAAAATAATAAATTCAAGATGGCGGCGGTCACAATTTTGAATTTCATCTATCGCTCATAACTCGTTTACTATTGCACATATTTGCACGAAATTTGGCATGTGTATTGCCCTGGAGGTCCTGCTTGCAGATATGCTAAAATATTAAACAAAATTAAATCCAAGATGGCGGCGGCCGCCATTTTGGATTTTTGCACAAACAGCAATATCTCGGCCACCGATTGACGTAGATGAATGAAATTTTGCATTGATGTAGCCAGCTGCCACCGAAAATAGACCGTTTAACCAAAATGGACAAAAATAATAAATTCAAGATGGCGGCGGCCGCCATTTTGAATTTCATCTATCGCTCATAACTCGTTTACTATTGCACATATTTGCACGAAATTTGGCACGTGTATTGCTCTGAAGGTTTTACATGAGGTATATCAAAATATTAAACAAGAATTAAATTCAAGATGGCGGCGGCCACCATCTCGGATTTTTGCACAAACAATAATAACTCAGCCGCCGATTGACGTACATGAATGAAATTTTGCAGTGATGTAGAAGGCTGCCATTGAAAATAGAACATTTGACCAAAATGGACAAAGATAATAAATTTAAAATGGCGGCGGCCGCCATTTTGAATTTCATCTATCGCTCATAACTCGTTGACTATTGCACATATTTGCACAAAATTTGGCCTGTGTATTATTCTGAAGGTGCTACGTGCAGGTATGCCAAAATATTGAACGAAAAAATTTAAGATGGCGGCGGCCGCCATCTTGGATTTTTGTACAAACAGCAATATCTCGGCCTCCGATTAACGTAGATAAATGAAATTTTGCAGTGATGTAGCCGGCAGGTAGTAGTAGTTGTTGTTGTTGTGTACAAAGTAACTGTTCAGTGATCTTTCAAACTTTAATAAACCGCAAATGTTATATATAAAAAAACTGCAAGCAATTCATTGAATGTTGTATAAGCGCTGATGTAAAACTGCAAAAATCAAAAAGTATAAGCACGAATATTATGCATTAGCTTAGACATTTAAATCTGGCTACTAAGAACAGATTTAATGTCTATGCTAATACAGCACAGCCCCTTCTCTTCTTTTCTTGTTTCTGCTTTTTAGTACAGGCAGCACGAACCCCTTCTTTTTTATCTGCCGCACAGACCCCCCTTCTTCTCTTGTCTCTTCTGTCTAGTGTGGCAGCGCAGACCCCGCTTACCTTTGCCTTTACCTTTACCTGCGGGGAGGGTTACCACATAAGCGGCCACCCAGCGTTGAGGCCATTTCGTGGACTCTCTGCGCATCCCGGACAGACCTCAAAGCCGACAGAACCTCTTGGAAGCTTTCGCAAACTTAAAGAGGAGAAACCAATAAATATCACTCAAGGTGTCTAAGGAAATAGTATAGTCTTTAAGGATATCCTTCCAAAGAAGCATTAAAGCACTGCACTGGGCAATGAAATGTAAAGATGTATTTCATTTTCTTGACAGAGAGGGCATTTGGAATCCTAACTTACACCCATAATAAAAAGGTGTCGATTAAACTCAGCATGACTAGTGAGTATACCGACAAGAATTCGTAAATTTTTCCGGAACGAATGAAGATATTCAAAATCGGTAAATTATTCGTTCGACGCCGATTCCTCACGCGTTAGGCGAAACAAGTCCGGTGAAGTTTGGTCCAGTGACCTTGGAGATCTAGATGTAGAATTAAACCCACCGAAAGCGCATTTTTCGAAAAACCATATTTCGGCCCCTAAAAGGTTCTGCGGCCCCAAATTTTTACACGCGCTGGAGAATGACTAAGTCTTACTAGCGCTCTCTCCAAGGGGACGGGGCTTCCCTTAGAACTTTTTCAAAGGGGGGGTCAAAAATTGGCTTTAGAAGTAGCGTACTAACCGCGAGAACTTTAAAGCCAAAAGGAGTAGCTGACGTGTTCCTAGATGGGGGTGATAAAGCGAATACAACTTTTAAAAAGCACTGTTTTTTTCAAAATTTGGGAAAGCAAAAAACGTGCAAAATTCAGTACGTTTTATGACAACTTTCGAGTTTGACCGCAAATATCTCTAAACTGGATAGAGATATCGACAAGCGGTAAACGGCGTTATTAAATACAGTTAATTTCGCGTTGAATAAAAAAATTGTCAGTCCACTAACACCGGAGATTACGCAGCTAATGTTTATCCACCCAAATCAAATTGTTCGAAAAACCATATTTCGGCCCCTAGAAGACGCTGCGCCCCCAAATTTTTACACGCGCTAGAAAATGACCAAGTTTTACTAGCGCATTGGGGACGGGGGCCCCTTACAACTTTTTTAAAGTGGAGTCAAAAATTGGCTTAAAATGTAGCGTATTAGCCGCGAGAACTTTGGAGCCAAAAGGAGTAGCTTCATGAAACTTTGCCACGTGCCGTGCAGCTAAATGTGAATGATATATTTCGGCCCCTAGGGGGTGCTGCGCCCCCAAATCTTTTACACGCGCTAGAGAATGACTAAGTCTTACTAGCGCACCCCCTATCGGGAACGGGGGCCCCCTTACGTTGGGTCTTGCCCCAAATTTTTAGTTTTCTTTTTCCCCTTGAGTAATCTCCGAGCTCTGTCGGCCGATCGGCGCAAAATTTTGCACGATGCTCCTAAGTATGTTCGATTTTATAACCCGCGCCGACATTTTTGGAAAGTCTCCCAAAAAAATTTTTAGGAACCAAAAACATGCAAAATTAGGTCCGATTTTAGTCGACTTCAAAGTTTGGCGGCCAATTTCTCCGAAACGAACGAAGATATTCAAAATCAATAAGTTACTCTTTCGACGTCGATTTCTCACGCGTTAGGCGAAACAAGTCCGGTGAAGTTTGGTCCAGTGACCTTGGAGATCTAAATATGGAATTGAACCCACCAAAAGCGCATTTTTCGAAAAACCATATTTCGGCCCCTAGGGGGTGCTGCGCCCCCAAATTTTTACACGCGCTTGAGAATGACTGAGTCTTACTAGCGCCTTCTTCATCGGGAACGGGGGCCCTTTTACAACTTTTTTTAAAGGGGGGTCAAAAAATGACTTTAAATGTAGCGTATTAGCCGCTAGAATTTTGAAGCCAAAGGGAGTAGCTTTATGAAACTTTGTCACCTAACGTGCTGTAGATGGGGGTGATAACGCGGGTACAACTTTTAGGGGGCATTGCCCCTTAAAATTTGGGAGTGCAAAAAACGTCTAAAATTTAGTACGTTTTACGACAACTTTCGAGTTTGACGGCAAATATCTCTAGAACAAACAAAGCTATCGACAAGGAGTAAAAAATTTAGCAAGTACAATGAATACGGCGTTGAATAAAAAAAATTGGTAACTTTGGTCCACTAACACCAGAGATTAAACGGCTAATGTTTACCCACCCAAATCAAATTTTTCAGAAAACCATATTTCGGCCCCTAGGGGGTGCTGCGCCCCCAAATCTTTACAGGCGCTTGAGAATGACTAAGTCTTACTAGCGCACCCTTTTATCGAAGACGGGGGCTCCTTACAACTTTTTTCAAAGGGGGGTCAAAAATTGGCTTTAAATGTAGCCTATTAACCGCGAGAACTTTAAAGCCAAAGGGAGTAGCTTCATGAAACTTTGCCACGTGCCGTGCTGTTAGATGGTGGTAATAACGCGTGTACAATTTTTAGGGGGCACCGCCCAGTCAAAATTTGGGAAGGCAAAAAACGTGCAAAATTTAGTACGTTTTACGACAACTTTCGAGTTTGACCGCAAATATCTTTAAACTGGATAGAGATATCGACAAGCGGTAAACGGCGTTATCAAACACAGTTAATTCCGCGTTGAATAAAAAAATGGTTAACTTTGGTCCACTAACACTGGAGATTGCGCGGCTAATGTTTAATAATTAATACGGCGTTGAATAAATAAAATTTGGTAAACTTTGGTTTACTAACATCAGAGATTACGCGGCTAACGTTTACTCACCATAAATCAATAGTTCAATAGTGCGCGTTTTCACCCCTCTAAATTTGTCCCCCCAATCGGACTTAGGGCGCCGGGCGGACTTGTAGGCGGCAGACATCATGCGAATTACAGGATGTCTGGCGGCTGTGCCCAAGGATAAATTAGATAGATGCAGCTGCCGAGCGTTGTGTTGAAAGAGCTGTGGCATTTTTGTATATAAGAGCGCGGTGGTACCGGCGAGCAGCAGTTGCAGCAGTTGGTAACTGTTCATGCGGACCGATGTGTAGATAGAATACCTTTGTCGCAGTTCTTTCAAATATTGTGGTGATTAGAAGATGTGTGTTGCTTTTATTTTGATTTCGTCATAAATTTTGATGATCGGATTTTAAACAAGCATTTGGAATCAATTTTACAACTGTCTCATGAGTTGTCGTTATTCCGAGATGAACTGAATGGAATTTAGTTTATCTCGGAGTTAGACTAAAAACTTAGGTTTGATACAGGTCAATTTGGGGCGGTGTGATCGAAAAATAACCAAATTCCCCACACCTAAATTGGACTATTATACCTGGTGGACGAATCGGAAAGTCGACAAATTATTATCAAAATTCACACCTGAATTACAAATTATTTTACTTACTTATTAACCTGAACTGCCACACATTTAAATACGACGGTCGGTCCGTTCCTGCGCACGGCCAGCCCATTGGACGCCGCCAGCTGCACAGACAAAGAGCAAGCATCAGTTGGAGTTCAAGTCATCGCGCAGTGCGGACCACGTGGAGTCGCTGACGTCCAAAGAAACCTCGTGGCAAAAGCGCAACGCCGAAAGACTCGGAAGAAAACCAACTCGGAAAACATCGAATAAAGGCAAGTGTTGCTAGTTATGCTAAGTTTCGAATGTACGCATTCTGCACACGATAAAATTAGCGGATTGGCAGACGAACGAAAATGCGAATCACTTTCTTTGGCGGAAATTTGTCAACAAAATCGTCAATTGCGAAGCGACAAAATTAGTGACAAATTTTTCCATATTTCAAGTCGAAAATCCCTAGAATTAGAACGAATAGGAAAATCTGATAGTGACAACGAATCTGAGGTATTTATTCAATTTCATGACAGGCCAAAAATAAAGCACGACCGGAAAACAATTTCTCGGGAAAAAGCTCACATTAATAGACCGTTTTCGGATAGCCAGATACCAATAACATTGTCATATAAAGAGTACAAAAAATATAGGACTCCTACTTCATCGTCAAAATCGGAATTATCAGAGGAAAGTAATTTTAGCGATCTAAGAGAAGATATATTTGCTGCAAATCAGGCCGATTTGAAACAATTAAACAGTTAGAAGCTGAAATTATTTTGGCCCGCCCACAAGTTCTAGATCTCATGAACGCCAATCCGCTACCGGGTCAGCAAGACGGTCAGGGCGCAACGGCACAACCGATCGCACAACAACAACCCCCGCAACCGGCGGCAGTAGGCGCTTCGATCGCCCCACCCCCGGTACAACGTCCATTACCCCCGGCGCAGCAACCACCCGTGGCACAGGCACCCGCAAATGCACAAATGTTTTTTCCCGGCTGTTAACATGCTTCTAGAGGAACGTATGTTGCGCCCTGCACCATTTTCAGGTCGTGCCGATGAAGACGCGACAGAATTTTGGCGTCGATTTCAGAATTATCTGAAGTTTCAACCCATAGTGGCAGACGCTGATAAACTGCGTTTGATCAAGGCCATCTGCATAGACCAAGCTGCGGATTGGGCAAAAAAATTGGAACCAAATAAATGTGCCACTTTGTACGCTTTCAAACAGGCCTTCGAAAGTCGTTGGGTCAAGCCAGCACTGCTAAAATTCAGGTCAGCCAGAGAGATGTTTACTAAAAAAACAGATGCCCGACGAGAGCGTTGACAGTTATGCAAACCGAACGCGGAAACTAGCTAATCGCATCGATGCGAGTAACGAAACACTTCGTTACGTTTTTGTGAGTGGCTTTCGTTTTAAAATCGTTTCTTTTGTATTGTCAAAGGAATCCAATACGATGAATAAAACATTAGACGCGGCCACGGTGGCTGAAATGAGTCTAAGTGAAGCTCAGGAATTTAAAAATAATAAACTGACCTAGCAGCTAACGAAAATCCGCAGGGATCTGAAAAGAATGGCCGAAAAGTATGATTCAATTACCTTAGCGCTCCCATTCAAAATGAGCGTACGAGGTCACCAAACCGTCGTGTCACATTTGAGAGAATAATAGATCTGATGTACAGGCCACGCCCATTGTCACCAGGCTACGACCGACGACAGGAAGGGTCGTATGCATACCATGCAAAGTTAAATTTTAGTGGTAGGCCTATGCCACTGCCCAGAAGAGAAGGTAGAGGCAGGTCAATTGGTGCCAGACCATTTGGAAGTAGAGCACGAAATGGACAATCGTTTAATTCCCAGTGGCAAGATAATTTCAACGGCCAACAGTTTGGTCCTCAATACCCACCCACGGGAGGACAGCCCGCAAACCCACGATGTCAGAAATGTGGGGGCGGACGACGTGCTAACATCCTACTCTGTCCCGCGAACAACGAGATTGTATGTCTTGTGGACGTTTCGGGCATTTTGCCAAAGTTTGTAGACAGTCCCGAATACAGCAGCCATGACAAGGCCATAAAGCGCCAGGACCGGCAGGACGCTCTGGCAATGCATACACAATGTCTGTGAACGAATCACACCAATACATTGTTTTTAAGGCAAAGGGTCGCACTGTTCAGTCATTGGTAGATTCTGGCAGTCCAAAAAGCCTCATGTCTCAGAGATTAGCACGGCAATTAAACTTAAAAATTTATCCTCTTAGAAACCAAGGATCTCTTGTATCAGCCTCGGGACAAGCTCTTAAATTGCTAGGTAAAATAAGCGTTCCTTGTAATATTAACGGACTAGTCACAGGCTGAACGGTAGTTCAAGCCCTGTGTTAACGGCGACTTCTCTTTCCTATGAAAAAGCCAAAATTTCGACCCCCACAGCATCAAAACCCCTGATTTGATTAAGATAAAATTTGGCACAATTGATTATATCGGCGAGGGGATGCGTCATGCAAAATTTTATGCAAATCCCTACAAGGGGGCTTCCCAACAAATGGGTGAAATATACGCAAAAATTTTTCTAGTTATGTACCTTTTTTTCAGAAACTCAATTACAGGTCAGACCCTTCGGCGGATTTTTGCGCGCGATGTCTCAAACGACGCGGTCTCGCGCAAAAATGTGCCTTTTGAAAAGTAAAAAATTTTAAATTAATATTTAACGTATTTATTCGCGAAAATCAAAAAAATTACAATGGCGCCTATAGGGAAAATTAAGCAATTCTTTAAACGGTCATAACTTCGGCTGTGTATAAAATAAAGTCGTAATTTTTAGTTCTACGCTATGTTTTTCGGGGATGACGAATTTAACGGTGTCATTTAATTTTACCCAGGACCCTCACTGGTTGCCATGGCAACGAAATTTGGGACAAAATTGGCTATAACTCGGCTTGCGTAAGAGATTTTTGCGCCTATAGGGGGGTTTTCAAAGATGGGCCATCAAATGCTGCCAATTGCATTTTTCGCAGACCGACCCCCGTTGCCATGGCAACGAAATTTGGGACAAAATTGGCTATAACTCGGCTTGCGTAAGAGATTTATGCGAGATTTTTGCGCCTATAGGGGGGTTTTCAGGGATGGGCCATCGAATGCTGCCAATTGCATTTTTCGCAGACCGACCCCCGTTGCCATGGCAACGAAATTTGGGACAAAATTGGCTATAACTCGGCTTGCGTAAGAGATTTATGCGAAATTTTTGCGCCTATAGGGGGGTTTTCGGGGATAGGCCATCGAATGCTGCCAATTGCATTTTTCTTCGACCGACCCCCGTTGCCATGGCAACGAAATTTGGGACAAAATAAGCTATAATTTGGCTTGCGTAAGAAATTTTTGCCAGAGTTTTGCGTTTATAAGGGGTTTTCGGGGATGGGCAATCGAATGCTGCCAATTGCATTTTCGCTTATCGACCACCGTTACTACCTTAACCACAAAATTGGCTGGGGGCTGGGGAGGGGGCACCGCTCTTTTCCCAGGAAAATAAAAATGTGATGAATTGTTTCACTAAAACATAACAACTTGGTTTGGAAAGTGCACTTTAGTAATAAATTATTCAAAACAGCACAGTTCTGATGTAGCGAACTGCTTTAGTACACATGAGATATCATTGCGCTTCGCTACAGTGAATGATGGCGGATTTTAACAATTGTTGATTTAAAACTTTACTCGTTTGATCGCGGTATAAAAAAATATTCGACTGAGAAACAAGCGAAATATGTTTTTTGCAGGTTTGTTCATCATATTAGACTATAGTATTGCGTGGGTTATTTATCTGTACTACTGTTTTCCGGGCCTATATTAAACGGGTTATGCGTGCAATATTAGTTTGTTTATTTATATGGCCATTTTGTGGATATAAAAGGAATTTTGTTCACTATTGTCAGCAATGCAGGCCAGCGGTGACGTCATGCCTGACACGTGTCGTCTGGTTTGTTCAGTTACGCTATTAGATAGTCAGTAACAGTTGTAAGCGGCTTGGCTACTGTAAAAATATCTGAGGCGCAATATCTATGTAACTGATCACTAGTAGGAAAACAATATTTTAG
>Ga0209454_1003490_pt1 | contig 11271 bp, 6 predicted proteins | sample WorMetHERISLAND1_2_FD_187400 | JGI IMG/M metagenome (GOLD analysis project Ga0209454, IMG submission 187400) | Marine gutless worms symbiont microbial communities from Max Planck institute for Marine Microbiology, Germany - Olavius geniculatus... | ecosystem: Host-associated > Annelida >...
GTCTTTGTAAAAAATCATGGGTGGCCACGAAACTGGGGGGGGGCAGGAGCAAAACTGGGGAGCCCCCGCCGGCTCGGGCCTAAAACCGCCACTGCAGCGCCGCGCGCCTGACCGCTGCTGCTGCGTCCACTGAGCCGCTATAGGCTGGTACACTGTGTTCTTTTAGTTAAGACCTTCGCACATGTGGTATGAGATAAAAGTGAAATTTTGAAAAATAAAACAACGTAGAAATGCTGTAAAACGTCGTATTTTGTTTTATCGCAGTCCACGGAAGACGCTGCGGTAAAAGAAACTTCTCTAGAAAATCGTAGCACCACGTTTCTCTCTGTGATGAACGGATGAACGGGTTCGATGTTAATCGGCGCGAGCTGTTTTAGAATCAAACTCCACTTGTTTGGATTTGTTGTATACGCCTACAACGATCTGTACACAAAAAGTTCACATTATTAGTCGTGGGCTTGGAAATGATTCGCAACGTCTTGACATTGTGTCAAGTTGCTTTACAATTTGTGACATGATTTGTTGTCTATCAAATTTGTAACAAATCGAAGTAGTGGAGTTTGGACGTTTTGTTTCACTTTTTGTCTCATCGCACGTGTGCAGGGGCCTTTAGCGTCGCACCTGGTGACTGTAGCGGGGCAGTGAGTATTTTTGAGTAACAGCTGAACTAGCGGAAATATGATAGACTTTAATCCGATACCTCTGGATTATAATTATACTGACGCGGTGCATCATCCACTTCCTTGCTTGTTATAGTTCCTCGCGCACGTGACGCGGAGAGAGATTGAGATAACGTCGGTGATATTTGGTTAATCTTTTGCCGGGTACAGACCATGTGATCATGGCAATTCGACCAATTTAGCCGATTGTCTGAGAAATGCGGCGCCCTCCGGTGACTTTCCTAAAGGCGTGTTGTCTTCCGCAGATTATTCGTAGATAGTACTAGTACTACCGTTGGAGAAAGTGGCGTTCTACGTTCTACGCCAGTGCCGAAGCCGGCACGGTCACGGAGCAGGGCGAAGAGGATTTGAAACTCAGACTGAGTGAAGGTTATCACCGGTAGTAATCTGACACACGGTGCTTCGGAGTGAGAAAAGATAAAGCTCGACGAGACTCAGTTGATGACGTAAATAACACACCGTGCTGAGATGTCGGTTGCTGATGCTGTGTTCAAGAGGCGGATGATTTGTGTGATGTCGGACAAAGCTCAAACTCCATGCACTCAGTTCGATTTGTCTGTACGTGGAGTTGTGCAAGAGATCAATCCGTCAGTCAGCTGAAACGTAACCACTTAAAATGACCAGTAGTTTACAGTATAAAAACCTATAATGTAACACTTATAAGATTTCTCTGAATTTCTAAAGATAAGCTGAATTTCAGTTTGTGACGAAACGCTCGCCGAAACGGTAATGTTAACAGATTCCGTTTTATGTGCAATAAGTCCATCGTTAAAACTAGGACCTACGCAAAATTCAGTCCGAAACGTGTTGTTTAGAAGGTACATCCACCGCGACGAATCGAAGAAGTGGAGCTTAGTTTTAAGTAAAGGCGACTTGTCGGAGTTCGTGACGTAAATATCACTCACTCACTGACTGTCTGGAGCCATCGGTTGCTGATGGTGCGTGGAGGCCGTTTATGCGTGTGGTAACTTAACGTCAGAGTTACACTGTTAGGCTTAGCCACTGGCCAGACAGGCAGATGGACAGACGCTGGGCGATTGATATTCGACTGGAAACTGGCTGTGTTCAGCGTCCAAATCCGAGGTTTCTGAGTGCTAATCCGCGGATTACAGATTTGTACGTCAGCTGTGTAATTGAGTCTGTTGTATTCGCCAGGTGGCAGCAGTGTTATCAGCTGGCGAGGTTTGAACGCTTGCTGTTTGCTTCTAGAGCTGTGTTAGGCCCGATCTCCACTACTTCGATTTCTTGAGTATACTCGTTCAGCGGCGGCGTAGGTTGAAAAGGTAGTCGGGACAGGAAATTGCAATTTATCGACAGACGAAATTGTGGGTGCTCACAATTTAAATTTTGCACCTAAATTTTTCCCAAAATGTTTTCGCTCTGAATTTCACATTTATGGATGAAAAATTACCGACAAGAAGAAAATTTTTCAACAGCCCAAAATTTAGGGAGGGAGGGGCTAAGAGGGACGCCACTGGGTGAGGTCAAGTTTCGCTAAGACTTTAGTCTAAGACTAAAGTTTTTAGACTAAAGTTTTAGACTAAAGTCTTGACTTTAGTTTTGACTTTTGACTTGACTTTAGACTTTGTTTGCGATCGTCCATCTTTTATACGCAACCGTCGAATTACTGCTATAATACGGTTAGTTAAATCAGCATTCTAAAAGTGTTTTTCAGACCTATATTAATCGGGTGATGCGTGCAATATTACTTTGTTTGCTTATACGGCCATTTTATGGATATAAAAGAAATCTTGTGCAATATTTGTGCCAGCGATGACGTCATTATTTACGCTAGTGTCGTCTGCGTAGTTAACGCCGGTAGATAGTAAGTAACAAATTGCCTATTAGTTACCAGACGCCGCACGTTATTTTACTGGTCATAAAGTAAATATTTCTCTTAAATAACGAACTGGGACGTCCGTTTGGTCGAACTAAGCCATAATTGTATTGTTTTGACATTAAAAATTGCCAGGTGATTTAATTTTGATTTTGGTCTTGACTTTGGTCTTGACTTTGGACTTGACTTTGGGCTTAGACCAAAGTGAAGTCAAGACTTTAGTCTTAGATTAAAGTCTTAGCAAAATTTGACCTCACCCAGTGTACTGGTTGTAGAGCTTGCTGTAGATTGGCTGCCGTCGTACAGCGTCTTGTATTGTATCTGTGTAGCTAGAGAAATATGTCGCCGGCAGGGTTGTTAGCAATACTGGCAAAACGTATTGCAATAGCAATAGCAATACTCTGTAAAAAATATTGCAATTCTGATTGCAATACTTTTTGCAATACTCTACTATTCACTCCCCCAAATAAATTTTGATTTTTGCTACTGTTTACAATTTTTTTCTAGACTTTGGGTCGTCAACAGACTACATGGTATAACACAAAATTTGAATAATAAATAAGTTGTGTTTACATAATATTTTCCGCTCAGTTTTTTCACGCAGTCAAACCAAATAATGATAAGATTCTTTGCATAACTAAACAGCATCCTCACAATTAAGAGTCTACTCTATATCAAAAAGTATTTCTTCCAAGTATTGCAATATTTCAGCACTAAAAGTATTGCAATATTTTTTGCAATAATTGCAATACTGCAATATTAACGACCCTGGTCGCCGGCGGCCCAGTGTCGACATATTACGCGGCCGTCCGCTTAGAGCTGCGCAGAACGTAACCTGAACATTCTCGCTTCTTACCTTTAGAATCAGAAATTACTCGGTTACTCGTGTCGTGACGAACGCTTACAGATTTTGGTTTTCAGAGTATTGCCAGTCATTAGCCCAGTTGCACGAAGAGGCGGACGTAATGCGGCTTCGTATTATGACAGCAACATGACATATTGACAACAGATCAAAGCAAGTGGAATCTGAGCTTTGCGTGATGTCTGCAGATGGACTCACAGAACAGAACTGATTCTAGCATTCAGCAGTGTTGACTGCCGGTAAACACCGACCACCCACTTGCTGAGGAGGGGGCCGACCAGAATTGAGGCAAGGTAGGGAAGGAAGGAATGAGGGGCTAATATTTCACCCATAGATCAAATGGGGGTTGGGTAAATCATTGATTGACATATGGATGGCGGCCTGCCCGCCGGCGACTTGCACGCTGCCTAGAGATGGGCGTTGTTCCAGAGCAGGTCTTCATATACCGGGTGGTCCATAAAAACAGATAAAAAGTAAGCTGCCTGACTTTATTTATCCATTCATAGATTATCTTCATCAAATGTTAACCGAGTTTTAAAATTTGTTCACATCGGTGGTGGACACGAAAAACATGAATTGTTATAGCCCCCGTCCCCGCCACACCCCAAAATCGACGTGAAATACATAGGCCTTTAGTCAGCTTTAGAATACCGTGCTGAAAGTTACCAGGTTGCAACTTGCAACTCGGTTGTACTTAAGCTGACTATATTTCTCAAGGTAGTGTAGCGACGCGTGTCGGGTTTGACGGGACCTTCAGCGATCACTTGTTTTACATTTGCTGCAGAGAAAATCGGCGAAAGAATTTTGAAAGGTCAGTATTTGGTGTCTAATGACGATAAAAGCTTCCGGACTTACTTTTGATGTGCCACCATCTATACCATAGGTGCTGCCATGGTATATCGAGCTTTGCCGTTGTTGTGTATACGGAGCAATTTTCGCAGCTGTTGTTGCTGAATATAACCCACCGGCCGGCCGCCTGGCGGACCGCTAGCCGCTAGCTAGCCGTCCTACAGTTGGGCGCGTAATCGCTATGCCATGATGATGTGGTGGTCGCCGGTGTGCGTATGGCGTTGTCGTGGTAGTGAGTGGTAGAGTTTCGTTGAGTATGCAGCCGGAGAGTGAGTAATGTCTTAGTCGGTCTCTCTGCGTCGCCCGTCCGGTCCTCCTTCGATGGATGCTCTGAGGAGGAAATGCAAGACGTTCACTCTGGCGCGTTGGAAGAAAGGTAAAAATATCCAATATCTTACATACCTGCTGTCTGCTCACCTATTGTCAGAGGTTACAATGTACACGTTGGTCGGGTTATCTCGAGGCAGGTAAGTAGTCGGGCGATAAGAATTACCGTAGCTCGGGGAGCTTCTCTGCCAGACTGCCTATGTAAGAGGCTTCTAAGGAGCTACAGTCTATTTTATCGGAATCATAATCGTCAAATGACTATATTTCACAAGGTAGTGTAGCTGTTAATGGAAGTCTTAGCAGGACTGCCGCGGTTATTGGACATTTTCGTGGGGATTATGGAATGGCGTCGTAGCAGCCGTGAGTCCTAGCATTGAATTTCTGTCGTCCATCGCTAACAGTAAAAGAAGTCGAAAGACTTGCAGCAGAAGATAAAACAGAATGGATTCAACTCGTGGCCCACTGCGTCCATTAGGATGATGTATAAACTCCAGTCAGGTAAGGTTGCCTGTGACCGTTAAACCGTTAACTCGGTGCTCTCGCCCGTGCTGAAGACAGTACGCCGTGTACGGGCGGCCGTATACGCGACATATCATATGCGTCCTGTCGTGAAGTTTTTGACCTCCGCTGGTCCGGTGACTTTGACCTTTGACCTTTGACCTTTTGAACTTGAAATTGTCTCACTGGTTACTCCTGTTAACTGACTTTCGTTTTTTTTCTGTGTGCCCTTTTGTTTTCGAGCTATTGGCCCGTACGGCACAGACAGATGGACGGACGGACGGACGAGCGAGACGTGTAATGCGGCCGGGCCTATATGGGACATCGCATAATAATAGGCGAGACTGCAACAGTGTAGCTGTGTGTTGTGTAACCAGTGAGCGACTGCAGCGGAAAATTAGCCCGTCGGTGCCGCGAAGGCGTGGAGTGATAATATAATGGAGATTGATGATAATAATGGCAGCAAGCACCAGTATAGTAATGCATGGAACGTACCCATAGTTACATCCGTGTATAAGCGACCTACTGTAGTCTGTAGCTCTTGCAGAGTCGGCAAACAGCTGCTGCCGTTAAGTCGCTGTAGGTGCTAGCCATGAGTTGGGTGTGTTCAAGGGAAGAACACAGAACAGCAATAAAGGCATGTAGGTACATGTCACAACTGATGGCAGAGTGACGAAATTCTTTTCACCACGTCTTTGTTCTTGTTAAAAAGAGCCGAGACAACTAGTGTGATAAAGCTTAATGAAGTTGCATATACAATCTTGTCATTGAATCCCATCTTAGAGCTACGGAGAGTTACATGTTTTACTGTGCTGTCGTATGGGATCAGTTAGTGTTACCGGCCACCAGACAAGGGTGAACTTGCTCTGCCTTTATCCAGTACGTTTGCCCTGGAGGGATAGGAGCCTGAGTTTACCTGGATGTTGGTTTACCTCTCTGTAGACAGTCGCCCATCCAAGTACGTAGTAAACGGGCCCAACGTAGTTCGTTAGTCGTTGATGGATTGGACGCCAACGCTTTAGCCACGAGACCACGCCACCGCCGCTGAATTCCATTGATAAACAGTCACGCTTGCTCAGGACAAGAATGCCGTTAAATTTTTCAGCAGTGACGCGGTGAAGCCCGTCTTCACTCGAACCGAACTAATTGGTAGGTGACATTGTGATACGCGGGCACTGTTGTGTATAACTTGGTAGATATGTGTGGTGCCAGGCGTCTTTGGGCGAAGCCATTACTTCGACGTCGTAGATTTGTTGGACGACAAGTCACCGTACAACTAGCTGTTCGACTTGTTGACATGTCACGTTTCTGTGGATGTTTTCATACAGTTTTTCGTTTGTACAACAGAATCGCAACAAGTGGAACGAAGTGGAGTTTAGGTGTCGCACGCAGACGACGTTATCGTGACGCGTGTATTGTTTGTGGCGTAGCTAATGATTACGATAGGTCACTGTGATTGCCAGCAAAACACTGCGTTTCTCTGTGTGTGGTCATTCAGTGTAATCTGCAGGCAATAGACTCTGTATACCGCTATCATATATACTGTCATGCGTGCGTCACAGCTTGATGCGCCAGTAATTGTGCTATTTAATTACCGCCGCTGAAGCCAGGGATAAGGTTTTGAGTCTGCCCGGCAGGGCCTAACAGGAAACTCGGGCAGGGGCCCTGGACCAAAATATGTATGCTGCCGGGCCCCTCTCCTTTCCTTTTTCCCTTCCCTATAGCCCATTCCGTTTATTCGGCTTGCATCTGAAATGTTCATGCCCGTGCACGAATTTATTACTGCACATTGAACATAGAATTTGGTATTGTCATGTTTCAGTGGATCCTAGATCATTATCTACAGGGCTCCCAGTTGTCCTGAAATTCCTGAAATTTAACAGATGTCCTGAAATTGTTCTGAAATCAGCAATTTTCCTGAAATTTTACTCATTTGGTCACAATGTTCTGATATGGACCTTTGTTATGCTGTCATTATGGCATTGCATTCATTTTGTACTTTACTTAGCTAACAGGACTCTGTCAGTACTTTTGGCTTACTTACTTAATTACTACAGTTTTGCTTTAGTATGTTGATAACAGTGCCTTATTAACATTTTTAGGACTGCAATACTGATCTGCTTCAATGAATAACATTTATGAGGACAGAAAAACGTGCACTTTCTGTGTCTTGAGCCTCGTGAAACTGACAAAAATGCCTGAAATTGTCCTGAAATTCTGTAAACATTGGGTCCTGAAATTTCACTTCTTGCTCCTTGGAGCCCTGTATCTAGAATTTTTTGCCATTGAAAGAGATAGCAGTTGTACTCTAATTCGAAATTTTGTCTGAAATTTCTAGCCTATTTTTACAGTCGGACAGTCACTGAGCATTATGCTTATTTGACAGTTTCCTGATCGAATTGCATCTTGTTACCGGTCTACTGCTCTGTTGTGTTCATTTCGGCATATAAATATGATGATTAATTATTATTGGATGGGTTAGATGCGCATAAGAATGTCGGAAGCATGTTTTTGTATGACGGTGGGAGATAAGACTGAACGGTTAAGTTCACACTGCACTACTTCGTGGAGTTGTTGCACAACTTGTAGATTTGCTCAGTGGCATGTAGTGCAGCGTGTCGTACAACAAATCCACTTCACATGGAAGCAAGTGGAGTTTGAACATTCGGTTGTACTGCGAGAGTAGTGCATTGTACTTGATAGCTGTATGCACGCGTTGTCACGTAACGTAGTATTGTGATCAGTCACTAACGCGTGACGCTGATATAAAAATATTTGATTGACAGTTGACACGGTAAATAGTTCTGCAGTGTCATCGCTGTGAGACGATTGACTCGTTATGCCTGCCTGAGGTGGGAAGTAACTGGATTCTCTTTGCCAGGTTTGTGCCACAAGTTATCAGAGTCGGTGGAGATTTCACGAAGTTCTGACAGAAGCAGTTTTTCGCATTTTTCGGAAACACGATGTACAGCGTTGGTGGCGTGGTGTAGTTGGTAGCGCGTTTCGGCTGAAACGAAGTTACTCTACGCTGGGCCCGGTTAGATGGGTGACTGCCTGCGGGCAGGTAAACCATCTCGGTGCGAAGCCTGCCAGCTAGGTCGACTCAGCCTTCTACCCTCCGTGGGACGGTTACATGGGTTACGGAAGGTGGGGACCTTGATACAGCTGACTGAGGTTGCCTAGCCGGCCGCTGTGTCAGCCTGTGTCTGCAGGCTGCACACGGTGGCCGCGCGGCAGGCGGCTCTGGTTAGTGACGAAAGCGCATTAGAGGCGTGTTTGCGACGATGCGCTATACAAATTGACGACCTTTACCTTTACAGCGTTGTGATTGGGTGCGTTTGTTGTTGCAGGATACAGCACGAGCGATCTGTCGACCAGCGTTGAAGACCGGCTTCATTTGGTTCACCCCAATGTACCGGGCAGCACGGCCGAGGCTCTCGGCATTCCGACACTCATGTCCAAAGTCCTGGAGGCGGAGGAGCTGGAGTACAGCTTCGGACAGACGGACTCGCTGACGCACCGACTCAGCACGCTGCTTGACGACTACTCGGATGGATTCGCGGTGCCCAAGGAACTCGTACAGAATGCAGACGATGCCGGCGCCACCGAGGTTGTCGCTCCGACTTATTGCATGAGGCGCATCTGTTCCGTAAATTGGCCAACAATAAGGACGTTTATTCATTGTATTCATCGGTTATTGCATTGCCACCGCCCACAAAAATGTTCTCCGCACGAGACTTCGTCACTTCGCCACTCTCGTTGTTTTCTGCCTTGCCACATTGGCATTCTAACCTGTATGCAAGCGTTCATACGTACTACGAAATTAAATTTATTTGACGATGCTTATTGAATGGCTGCACCAAAACATTACTTGTGTACATATATTTATTTTTTCGTTATTTTTTCACTGTGTGAACGTGCAGTTTAGGAATTTGCTCCATCGTAATTTTCTGCTTATTGCAAATGGTGTTTGATTGTTGAAAATAAAGGATTACTTCTTGTTTACTTCCTTGCAGTTCCGACAGTCTGGAACTTACTCTCTTCTAGCGTTCGCAAGTGACATTGCAGAATTATTTGCCGTGTCACACACCACCTACCTCTGCGTACATTTTCCGTCGCCTTCTTAAAACTTACTGCTTCCAGCAAACCTTTGGCTCCCCCTAGCGGCTCAGCCAAGTGCCTCATATTCGGCCACTGGCCGACATTGTGCACTTAGAACAAAATTCTACTTACTTACTTACTTACATACCGTAGGTGCGGTTTCTGTACGACGAGCGTACTAACGCGGACTCGCAGTCCTGTCTGATCGACGAGGGCATGAAGGAATGTCACGGCCCGGCGTTCTGGGTTTACAACAACGCCACGTTCACCGACGATGACTTCGAGAACATCACGAAGTTGAACGGCGCCACCAAGGAGCCGCAGACCGACAAGATCGGCCGGTTTGGACTTGGCTTCAACGCCGTCTATAACTTGACCGACGTGCCGAGCTTCGTCAGCCGACACTGCATTGTCATCTTCGACCCACACACCACCTTCCTCGGCAAGAGCATCCGCAACAAGTCAGTTCAATTAGTCATTCTAGGATTTTTTAGGTGGCTTTTGAAGTAATGTGTGGCTCGGTAGTCTAGCGGTAACGTGTCGGACTTGTAATCCTGAGGTAACGCAGAGGCGCAGGTTCGACTCCGCACCAGGATACTGCCGGGTAACGACCTTGGGCAAGTTGTTCACACACATGTGCCTCTGTCACCAAGCAGTATAATTTGGTACCGGCTTCACCGCTGGGACGTAAACAGGCACACCGCGCGATACACTGGTTCCGTATCCATGGTCTTGCAGTGTAAAAACTGGTGTCTGGCTGAGGGCCTTAGGAAACGGAGATCAGCGCAGCCCTATGGGCCGTAAGGCTCGGGAAGGACGTTACTTTTTACGTTTACGTTTTTTTCAAGTAATGCAAACTAATGCTAGGCCCATTAGAGATAGGGTGTAAATAGATCCAGTCAGTCGATGAAGCACTAACCACATTTTAACGCCGAAAAGTCGTTTTGAAAATGAAGCTGAATGAAAATATTTATTACAGGAATCGATATGCTGCTAATGAAATAATGGAGTATTTTGTATTCAAGGTAGCACCAGAAACAGTCTGTTGCTACCGTTCAGTAATTTTAGTTAATGTCAGTACGTCAAAGCAAATGAAACGAAGGTAACATTTTTATCACGTTTACAGACGTTTTTAAAGTATTTTTTTAACGTATTTTACAACTATGGTGCAACGTGCAGGTCTAAGCCGGGTTTAAAGCTGGACACGCGTAAACATCGTCGGAAGCTGCGTAGTCTCGGCAACCAGTTCAAGCCGTTCAACGATGTGTTTGGCTGTGACCTGCGCCCCAGTGCGCGCCATGACTTCTACGCTGCGACGCTGTTTCGTCTGCCGCTGCGAACCCGCGCGCAGGCACAGCGCAGCGAGATCTGCCAGAAACACTACGACGACGCCGAGATGAGGTTACTTACCAGCGACTTAGCAGCTGAATTTGATGCTTTTTGGCCGGCTTTTAGGTCGCGCTTTTGGTACAAGGTTCCGTCTGTATACTGCCTGTTGTCTTTCCGTAACGCATGTATCGTGGCTAAACAGTACGTCGTAGGGGCCCGAGATAGTATTGTTGGATAGGGCGATGACGAGTTCCTATATATGCTGCCAAAAGTAACCATGTTGCTATGTTCAGCGGTTTGGCCGCAGTTTTAGTTAATACGATAGCCTATAACGCCGCGGCCTGGTAGATGATGACGCGTGACGTCTGTTATACTAGCGTTGACTGTAGCTTTTGGGAGCAGCGTTAGCATAGCGTGTATGGAACGTTGGTCACCTCTGGCAAATCGCTTTCTCTCAGCGACCGGAAGTGAGACGCTGTTTTTCGGACATAGTTAGTACTGTTGGCCATTCCTAGCGGTAGCTAGGCTTCTTGTTTCAGCAAAGCTGCTTGCTGGGTTTTCAGCTGTGAGCTTAAACTTTTATCAGAACATTATTAATGTAACGTTTTTCTTGTTTTCTTTTATTGTATCAACTTGCAATTTTGAAGTTTGCTATGCTGTTGTATTTTTTTTTGTAATTGCCATTGGCGTTGGACCGTTCGGAAATACTTGGTAGGCTACTGACTGACTGACTGTAGGTCGTTGCTGCGTCTGCTGGTCTCTGGCGCGGAGAATCTGTTGATGTTCAC
>Ga0209454_1003491_pt1 | contig 11271 bp, 5 predicted proteins | sample WorMetHERISLAND1_2_FD_187400 | JGI IMG/M metagenome (GOLD analysis project Ga0209454, IMG submission 187400) | Marine gutless worms symbiont microbial communities from Max Planck institute for Marine Microbiology, Germany - Olavius geniculatus... | ecosystem: Host-associated > Annelida >...
CGTGAAATTGACGGACATAAAAATGCAAGACATGTTTCAAATGGCTGAGCAGGTTTATACACGGTGCTTCATAAAAAGGACCCCTTTTTGTTTTTTTCATCATTCACTCAAATAATGATCGATTTACACAAAATTTTTACAAGTTGTGGCTGAAAAAATACAAATTTAAAATATTTTAACAAAATATGGCGTTTTAGTAAATATTCTTTGCTAGTCATAACGTAATGCTGACGTCATAATGTGTCGTGATGTACAAGCTTGCTTGTCTCAACTGGTGCTGTCAGTCGTAACCCTGCTTTGATGGTAAACTTAATCTGGTTCGCTGATGAAGATTGTTTATCGTGTCAGCACTATGTAACATGGGGGCATGAAATCAGGCGTCTCGCGATCCAAAAATGCAACTATTTTGCAAGCTCGGTGTGCTAGTGCACTGTTTTGCTCGAACATGTGAAAATCCAATTTTTCCAACAGACACGTAAATGCGATTGCTTTGCGCATTTTTTTGTGGCTGCAACTGTAAAACTTCATGAATTTGTCATCAATGAACCGGGTTTTTCACCATTGGAGCAGGGTAGCAACTGACAGCACCAGTTGAGACTAGCAAGCTTGTACCCGTGACACATTATGACGTCAGTGTTACGTGACGACTAGCAAAGAATATTTAATCAACCGTCATATTTTGTTAAAATATTTTAAATTGGTATTTTTTCAGGTACAACTGGTAACAATTTGATGTAAATTGATCATCATTTGAGTGAATTATGAAAGAAAGAAAAAAGGGTCCTTTATATGAAACACCGTGTAGATTGTGTAGACTTCGATTTAGCATTGATCCCCTGTAGCCAATTTTAAGATGATGTTTTCGTAATATTTTATGCATTTTAACATATATACGTGCCTATTATACAACTTACTTTGCTGTTGTGACTTGTGTTTTGCCATTGTTTCGAAAAGAATTGCACACTGCATTGTAATGTAATGTGTTTCCAAACGATACATATATTGTCTGTCAATTGCATGTCCGGCATTTTCAGTTAATCCCTGTAAGGATGAAAACGGTTGTTGCGTTCGCTCCGTCACCTGTGTTCGTTGCGTTACGTCCGTTGCGTGTTTTACGTTGGATGGAAACCATGCTTAAGTGTTGACACACGGTCGGACGGACGGACGGACAGACACTGTGGTGCTCGCTATACCGTGAAATCTTGCGTCGTCGTATCCACGCCTCAAGGCTCGGCGCTCGCACGGCTCAGCTCGTCTGTTGTCAGACGACGTTGATGAAGATGAAGGCTGGAAAGAAAGTTGAAAGCAGCAGCGCGGATGAGATGACGTAGGCCCACGACGTCCCACGGAGCGCGCATGCGCAGTACACACGTGCCCAGCGATTGGTCCGTAATCAGTCAGGTGTTACGTCAGTTATCGACGTCATCATGCACGCAGGTCCCAAGGACCACACACGAAGCAGGGAGCAGGTAGGTGTAATTGCCACCTTTTCCTCAATTTTTTGGTTGTCGAAAAATTGTCCGAAAATCTTGTTCTTGTCGAAAAAAAATTTCCGTCCAAAAATGCAAAATCTGGAAATACCCGTTATTGGGAAATTTAGCGGAAAAAGTTAAAATTTTGAGCACCCTGTCGGAAATCTGTAACTTGGTGCTCCCGCTACTGTTCTATCGCACGACGCCGTTGTGTACCGTCTTTCGTTGCATCTGACAACCTTTTAACCGGATTAAAATAATAAATCTGGCTAAGCCAAAAATACGACTGATATTCGGATTAGCCAAATGTTGTCGCAAACAAAAAAACTGCGACTGTTCGTGCTACAATTTTCGGCTAAAATGCAGCTACAAGACTAATTTCTTAGTGACACACAACAGCTTCAATATTTTCGACAGGTTGCAGAACACAAAAAACAGTTCACATAATGTGCATGTGCCGTGGTTTTAAATTAGTCTACGAGTAAACGTTTAATTTAGACTTCAGAACAGTACTTTATAATAATATCAGAACAGTTGAGTCGCGTCGGCGTCGCCGATGTGAATACAAAAGGCAGACTAAACAGATGCATGGCCAAAAGTTATATAGCCATTTTTTCGCGGCAGTCAATGAATTTCAGAAATTCGGTGGCGATTTTGCCGGCCGCATTTTCGGCGGATTTTCGGCGGCGGCGGCGGCGAAAATTTCGGCGGATTCGGATATTTATCGTCGACGGAGCTAGGAAGTCTACCCAGCAGACTTTTGCATGTTGGTCGCCTCAGAGCAGGCGCGTGTGGCACACGGCACACGGCGGGATTCCCGCACCCTGCTGACTGGTGACCTCTGCCCACCGACCAGAGACCAGCTTGCATGATAATTAAAATCTCGCCCAGCGACTCCCAATTCATTACCGACGCCGGCGACGACGAACGAAAGGGCTCGAGATTAAAAAAACTGCGTGAGTGAAGTCTGGGCGGGCTGGTCTGTCGCCGCGCTCGAGTGGTGGCGGATTAGCGCGATAAGCCGAGCCCGAGATAGAGACTGTGAAGACGTTCGCTTATTAAGACACCGTATGGATTAGCGTGTGCAGAACGGCAAAGCGAACATGGCTTTCAACAACGAAAGTACAATCGAAGCACATTGTGTCACGAGTGCGCGGAGGGAAAGATGATGTATGACGTCGGTGAATGATGTCATTGTATGGTCACTTGTGACGTCAGGCTGCATCAGCTGTTGCCATGGACCCGATGTTAGGACAAGTTGTTGCGACGGACGGACGGACGATGGGCAGAGATCAAAAGAGCGACACAGACACGGACAGGCCATCAATAGCTCGCCGGTGCACCTGAGCCGATCACGGCAGAGCATGTCCCCATTCGCCGAGTATCATTGGCCAGCCAGCCAGCCACGCTATTGTATTGTATGATCATGCAGCAAACTGCGTCTCTCTCTCTCTCTCTGAGACACAATCCCTGCCTGTCTCAGCAACTTGCTGTCGTCATTCTGTCTTTGATCCGATCTGTCGTCGTCGTCATCATCATCGCCGACTTCGTCGTCTTTTTGCCAACATTATCAACTCAACACAGTTTATTATTAGCATTTTTTCATATTTTATTCAAACCAACAATAGATAATTTCGTCATAATAATGGCAGTAGACATGTTTTAAAATGTTCACGATATCGATATTCGTGATTTTTGACGCGTTTAATTAAAATTCTAGCTTTTCTATTATTTTTCTCGGTTGCTGTCAGTTAAAAATTGTTTTACTAACTAAGCTTACTTTTTAGCCGTCATTGAATCGAATACTGGTAATTAAAATACTTTGGCGAACATGCATAAATTTATTCCGATTCAAAGAACAGTAAACCAACTACGAAAAACCGTTTGAAATGTAATAGGATTCACTAGCGCCGGATGGCCTAAAAGTAAGCCAATAAGTTGCATTGCATTACGTCATAACTTCATCAAAATTATTTAGCTATTTTTAAACCATACACTTAACGCAATGTGCAATAAATGAGTGCTAAAAAATTCCATAAATTTTAAAGCTTTGCAATATGCTACATCACAACTCAGAACTAGCAATAGTGTTTTGAAGGTAAAATTTAGAGTAGCGAAGGAAAGTGTTCATGATACGAAAGACATCTTGTGATCACTGTACTAATTTACTAAAAACTTAAAGAGGAATCAGGAGCACAGTAAAAAAAACTGTTTGAAAGGAATTCCAGTGCCAGTTCTTTAACCTCTTTGCGTGGAATGGCAGCAGTGGTAAAGAAGTGTGGTTAAATAAATTGCTGAGTGCGCGCACATCGTTCAAGTCGACGGCGCAACTATTAATTACACAGATGTTGTCACAGCTTGGCGTCCATGGATGCAGTCTGTCGCCATTGCAAGAGCCCTCGGCCAACAGTCACAGTCAGCCAGGCTCCGCGTCATCGTTTATCAACTGCTGCTGCTGCATCTCACGCGCTAGCTCTCTGATCGCCCGAAAATAGCCAGATCCATGCCCAGTTCGACCCCGTAATTAGTAGCTTCATCTGCCCACATCATCTATTGCATGAGAATACAGGGCTTCGTACTCAGCGAGGAATCAACCGCAGATGCGAATGTAGATACAACGTGTAAGTGAAACCTGAATCGAATAAACAACTATGCTATTTTTGTGAGAAAAAAACGCACGTAGCGGCTTCAAAATACAAATAAACACAAAAACATTTATTATAACTAAATAACAAATAGAATATAAGCTTTATTCCTTTAGCTTTCAACATCAATGCTTTTTTGATTATTCGTGCTAAATAGCTTTATTTATTATTTGGTTAGTTGATGTGTCTTTTATGCGGTGGACTAAGTTGGCTAGCAAGGCATCACATAGCTATGTTAAAAGTCAAAACTTTCGACTTTATAAAAACGTTTTTGGTAAATTTATAATGGACTGTTATTTTACTGCTGTTTTATATTGAGTTTATTTTATGAATTTTGTAATTGTAATTGGTTACTTTTTCATTTTTGTGACTGTGGGCCTAATTGTATTTGTTTTACATAATATTGCAAATTATGTTATATTGCAGAAGGTTATTGCGGCTGTTTACACTAGTGCTGTGATGTATTTATAGATGATTTGTTACATATTGAAATCAGTCTAAACTTTTGTTTAGCACTGTGCTCGGTTCGGTTAATCTGTTAAATTAATTGAATATTGCATCTACTATTACATGATGCTTAAAGAGATCATTATTCATTAGTCAATAGCCAAAGCGAAAGTAGCTTAAAAGATAACGCAGCTTATTTAAGCATAAAAACGTTCGACATCGAACTAATATAATACCGATTTTCGAATGATGATATTCACTGCTCACTAAATGAAAGTAGGCTTATCACTAGTCTATCAGCGGTCAGTCGACGTTAAAAAAGTTCAGCATCAGCAGCCACAATGAGAATGAAAGGCCTGAATCTCTGCATCTCTGCTACTGCTTCAGATGCTGCTGCTTGGCTGTAGCGTTAATTACATGCTGCTCTGCTGCGGGCCAAATCCCTGTCGCCGTCGTCATCACTCTGGTCTCTCTGTGCAGTGAATTTATCTCGGTATAGTTTTAGGCTACGAGTACGAGCATCTCTAATTATCTGCGGGCAGGCGCCCCGCGCTTTGATGCAGAAATGCATTTAATGCATATTATGCACATGCAGCAAACGAAATGACTGAGCTAGGTCTACATTTCCTTCAATAGGGCCTAGGCAGATAAATTGCCGTGGTCTTTTTCGATAAATCGCATGCTGGGACCAGTGAATATTTCATCCAGTAACAACAAAATATAACGCATGCAATTGCAAAATAGCTAGCTAGTATAAATTGTACACACTTTGTCAACTTGCTGCTGTCAAGCGTGGACGAATATAGGCCTACTTATATTTCGTTGCTTAGCTATTTAACATTGCTATAGAAGGCACGTTGAAAATTTTTGGTCAAAATCGTCATAATCGGCAGTTGACTGTGCTGTGCTACTTGTTAAACTTATCAAAACAGGCGAAACGAACAGAAAAACAAGAACACACAAAATTTAATATATTGTTGAGCTAACTCGAATCATTAATCCAACAGTCTGTAAGCTATTTCTTGTGTTTGTATGGGGATGTGCGTGCATGTTATTCTAACGCTTTATCCGGAATGTTGTACTTATTGCTAGGGCGGAGGCGCAATAGTGTCTCCGCGAATAAATGCATAATTTTGCATAAATTAGCAAAGACGGCGACAAATTACATCAATCTGTCGGCGTTCGTGAAAGCAAGATGGTCTCGTTAACCCTGCACGAACTTAATTTTCCACGCAACTAAACTTGCAAGTTGACCTATGCGGTCGACACTCGGCACATGTCGTACTTGAGAGCGAGAAGACAGATCAACACTTGTCAGCGATCAGCGATACTGCAGTCAAAGCGTCTTGGTATAAGACTATATGAAGATTTAGACTTTTAGAGCTTAGCGGGAAATTAATGCTAATTGAAGGCACGAAGTCGTTGCTATACACCGACACATGGCAACTAAAGCCATTGAAAAATCGCTGTTTGCGATCACCCCAGGGTCGCCTCCAGTCGTGTAAACCCTAACAAATATTCGTTATGACGTTACGGACAACCCTCAAAAACAATAAAGTATTTGATTAATTTTCCTTGCTTTTTTTCTCCGTAAATGGTGAAGTTTATGCTGGTATAGTGGCTAATTTTACTCACTCAATATCATTTCTATTTTTGTCCGAGATGACAATTGACAAATCTTAACTAAAGCATTGGCAGAAAAATAAACTCTGATAAAAAGTTATGAGAGTGGCATAACCGAGTCAACCTGTCAGTAATGCAGCAGTTGAAAACGAGAAACAACAGCTAAACTACCGGTAATAAATATAGCAGACAGGATGCACTATAGGTGATATGCAAAAACAATTTCTTAGAAAAAATTGCTTTGGTATTATAGCTATAGTTACAATTTTTGAATTAAGCGAAATACTACAACATTGTTTGTCAGGCATGTAGCCCGAATTTCTCTCTATATACAGTGTGAATTTAGTTATAAAGATAAAGCATTTTTTCTAGAAATTGTTTTTGGTGCATCCTGCAATTCATGACCCGAATCGTTCCACTAAAGTACACACACGTGCAAGCGTCATTCTCTGTGACAACTAGCATCGACGCTGAGGCGTGGCTGCAAAGATGGAACCCAAGAGCGAGTGGCGTAAGCGCTCGACGCTTGCAAAGCATTGCAGCTTGTCACGGTGCGCATTTCATCAATCAAACTCTGCGCTCCGTCTGTCCGTCTTCCGTCGTCCGTCGTCTGTCGTCGCCAGCAACAAATCTCAGTCATTGCTTCTCGCTGCATCCCTCATAGCTGCTGCTGCTGCTGGTCGTGTTCGCATAGCAACCAACTATATAGCTGATAGGTGATGACCGCGATGTTTGTGTTTCGGACTCGGGCGCGACAACCGAAAGTCATCGGAAGCGGAAAAAGGAAGCAGAAATCCGCCGCCGGCAGACCAACGCTGTTGTGGGTTATCTTGCTAAAAGGAAATCCTATATGAACGGCGAAAACAAGGATTTGCCAGGCGCTGAAGCAAGATGAGATGATTGACAGGCGACGAGTGACCACGCACGAAGACCACACACAAAGCTGAGTCGCTGATGCGTGAGATGACGTCACATAACGTTGACAGCTCGCAGCTTACTGCGCCGACAAACAGCAGTTAGTCGACTGAGATCTACATTGATAACGTAAAATTTAATAATTTAATTATCTAAATAAATTCACTTTTGCTTCAGTAAATTAAAACAAAACCTAACATATAGTAAAAAAAGTAAAATATAGAAACGATGTTATACAATGAATAGCATATTCTACAACGTAGTTTTATAATTGTGCAATTCGTGTAATACCAGGTAACCAAACAGAGAGACCTTTCAGGCTCATACGGAGCGACGTAACTCAACCGACATAGTTTTGACCAACGAGCAAGCAGTACCCTAATGCATTACAGTAGGCACTGACTAACGGCGTCGGTAGCTTACTTGACTACGTTTACCTCTTCCATACGCGTCAACCAATGACCAATAGTCTCGCCTTGCCTGTTTGGTCAGTTCGTCAAAAACTAAAGCGAGCCAGTTTACTTCAGTTCACTTGAGTTACGTAGCTCTGTAGGCTACGCGCCTTCTCTCAACTTATATCGTGCGACATCAGAAAGATTTCCGTTGCCAGCATTGTATGGTTAAACGTGATACGCCTTCACGCACTGGGGCACGTGCCTCACACAGAGGCGTCGCACGGTGTTCCTGTCCTGCAACTCGATCGGAAAAAGATAATCACACGTTGTCGCCACATGACCACGTGACCACTCAACCTGCCAGGTACTCCCAGCAAACTAGAGGCGTGCAGATCCGAGAAATTTTGGTCCAGCCTAAGTCCACAATTCTACGCCCTGTTGTGCGGCAGTAGGCCTATGAAACAGGTGTTGTCACTAGTCGATCCACAGATTAATCTGTAGCTGAATCAGTTACTTTGTAAGGTGTATTGTACGTACTTTTATTACTTTTCTGTTTCTCCTTCCTACGTCATTGCGTTGAATAGGTTGTTTATTTTACTAAGTTTCGTTTGTTGCATTATTTTACCGTTTATTGTTAAGTGTTTAATTTATAGCATACAATGTGTTCGTTGCTGTTCTTTGCATGTATGTGCATAGGGCTTACGTAGATCAGTAATTGTTTGTACCCTGCAACTGTACATAGCTACATCACACTTGCCATACTGCAGCATAACGAACAGTTTTTTTTTCAGCAAAACTGTGAACAAAAACGGCACTGATATTTTTTTAAGTGCAAGAAAAATGTTGAGGACGAAAGTTTATTAGGGACGGACGGACAACCAGAAACACGTACAGAAATGCTTTACACGTTAGCGGATCAGGGAAAACCGACGGCACACCTATATCTCTGCATGGTGCAACTCAGAGAAGTGACAGCGCGATGAATGCCGGGAAGGATGAACTGACGTTGTGACAATGCGGATAATGCGCAGGTTGACGCGTCGCTGCGTTAAACGGCTTCGCACCAACCAGCCGCAGCAGCAGCAGCAGACAGCGCACTACTGTGTCCGAATGACTCCATTCGTTCTTAATGATACTCTGTGTCTGTCTGCGACACTACGGAGTCACTGCAGATTACTGTTGCTGCTGCCATTTTATCGCTACAGACACGCAACTACACGACTTTATCTGGCTGGCCGATGGACGCAGTAGACAAAACTGCGGTCTGAAGAGGTATACAGGGCAGGCCAAAAAAGTAAGCTATTGTCCATATTTTCGTTAAATATTGACCAATTTTCACAATATTCTTCTACCAGTAGATTTTGTAAAATATTTGCTACTCAGTGGCATGCACAATACAGTATTATATCGCTACACTACCTTGTAAAACATAAAACATACATTCAAAAATCAACAATAATCTATCCTCGGATGAACGGAAAATTTAATGGTTAATATTTAGCGAAAATATTATATAGACAAACTACAATAGTTTAGTTTGGCCCGTCGTGTAAGTGAGCGTTAAACAAACTTATGCACTTCAGACGCGCTTTAGCCGACACTTATTTCACGGTCGCCGACGTTCGGTAGTGTAAGCCTACAGGCTACAGTGCTGTCCGTTTGGTCACGCTTGAATGCACCATTTCAGCTATCAATTTGTTATAACACTGCAGACATAATGTCAGAGATAGACATTACAATCTTGCATCAAATAAAATTTCAAAAGTTTTTCAGTTTTGCGCGGAATTTTAAAAATGCATTTTGTCTGCGTTAGAGGTGCAACTAAATGCAACAATATTTGTGTCTCACAGAACGACGAAAGCGCGTTAGGTTTTTGCTCTTGTCTATCTCTTTTTATTTTTATATAAGATAAAATTCAATAATTAGCTTTTTTCGGCATTAATGCTTTAAAAATATTGGATTTTTATTCCAGCTGTAGAGTAACTTAGTAATTTACTATTTACATAACGAGTGATTTCTACACCTCATTTTTGCTGTTTTGTAAATAATATTAGACACATTTAATCAGTGGTCCGTCCAAAATTAGCCAACAAAATTTTTAATTTGATAGCTTAGTTGTACATTAACCGGCTTTCAATTTTTTTCACTGGCACTCTAAATTAGATTAACGATATTAATACTTAAAATTCTTTACAAATTTTTTATGCGACAAGGGCCGGGGGTCATTAGAATGGGGAAGTAAATCGCCCTTCTATGGTGGAAAGGGGAGGGTGTAAATAAAACGTAACGACGGAAGCCAGTGTCTGGAGAGTTGCGTTATTTACGACTGATGCGGTGGCGCGTTGTCATCATTCAGTCTGTTGATAGACAAACAACATTTAGAACGACGCACGCTGCACTACCGAGAAGGCGACACCGGACTGACTGCATGACAAACGATCGTATGCGTTATATTGCTCGTCTATCACCGGCTACGAAAACACGGTCGACAACTGGCAGCTTCAGCACACACGCTGCCTATACAAAGGGGTCGTAACTTCGTGACCGAAGTTGGGAGCACCTTCGGAATTGCAGGGACATGTTAAAACGCCTACAGAGCAACGTAACTAAACTGAACTAAACTAAACTGACACGGCTTAGTTTTTGACGAACTGACCAATAAGCAAGCAGTAATGCATTACAGTAAGCACCGTCCAACGGCGTCGGTGGTCTACTTTACGTGACTGCGCTCTCGTACGCGTGCGTCAACCAATGACCAGCGGGCTCGCCCTGCTTGCCCATTGGTCAGTTCGTCAAAAAATTAAAACGTATCAGTTCAGTTCAGTTACATGGCTCTGTACGCGCATTTAGGATCAACTTCGTAAACCACTACGCGAAGCAGCATGGCTTAGTTTTACAATATCAATTAATAAAGTTTGATTGCAAAATATGCGGAAATTTTACAGAACACTGTAACTGGTGTGCCAATTTTTAGTTTTAACGTCAAACGATTACGTCCAAAACCTTGAAGACATGACTCATATATCGCGTATCGCGCGGTTTGTGCAATGACCTAATTTACTGTCAACGCTTGAGACGCTCGGCAACTGGACGGACGATCGCATATTACATCGGCACTCAACGCCGACATTTTGGCTGTTACGTTTTTTACATTCTACGCTGAAATAGGATAGGCTAAATACGTAAAGTACGCATTTTTCAAAGTATAATTACGATAAATATTTTCGTATTTTTTGTGAAAGACAAAAACTTATAGAAATGGTTTGCGGTAAAGTCGAAAAAGTAAATATTTGGTTAAAAGTAAAGAAATGTATTGATTACATTGTACAAAAATTGAAGAATCGCTATGCACAATTTACCAAGCTAGTTAAAAATTGAAGCCACTAACGTTAAACTGCAGAATGAGGCGTGATATTAATTTCTGGACGTGAAACGACGGAAGAACGTGAAAGTTTTCAATCTTCATCGTATCGTGCAACTCGTATCACCGTATATCTAAAAATGGGGCAAAATGCTAAATGTAGCGTGATCGAATCGCATAAAGAAGGTTTAACGTTAAATATGCCACCCGCAGGCAGTTTTGTCAATTACGGCATAAGAAGTTAATTTTTGTACGGTTTCTGCTCTGTTTCTGTATTTTTTTCTGTCGTTTTTACGCGCGAAAGCAGAATGCTTCGCGCGTCTTTGCCATCGTCTGGGCGTCTGTCTGTCTGTCTGTCTGTCACACTCGTGATCTGTATCAAAACGGTGCAAGCTAGGATCACGAAATCTTCA
>Ga0209454_1003493_pt1 | contig 11269 bp, 7 predicted proteins | sample WorMetHERISLAND1_2_FD_187400 | JGI IMG/M metagenome (GOLD analysis project Ga0209454, IMG submission 187400) | Marine gutless worms symbiont microbial communities from Max Planck institute for Marine Microbiology, Germany - Olavius geniculatus... | ecosystem: Host-associated > Annelida >...
TAACTGGAAGGCTTATATATAACACGTGATCATCTGTGGGCTAAGCCTAGGCCTAAATTTGAGCCAGGGGCCGGAGTGCAGGCCTGCTTGATGTTTCTCGATGCTTGCTGGATGTCTGCTCGACGTTTGCTCGATCGTGTAACCGGTTATAACTGGCATCGCGGTAATTCCAGACTCGGTGATTTTTTGGCATTGCCCTTCACTACAGGGCGGTTGCAACATCCGTATTATGGCCATGCATTTCCCGTTGAGCCGGGGCTATAACGCGACCTCTGTGACGCCTGCATATACGACGACTCGCGATCGAACTCGTGACGAATAAATTCGGATTATCGACCCATCACTATCAGTCGTGTACGTCTAGTTTGACGACCAAAGCACCCAACTCCCAGCGTACACTATCGACCGATCACACAGAGCATACAGATATTGGATTCAGGACCGTCAGTTTGTATCATGCTTCCGTCACACAGGAGATCCCTTTGCTCAAGCAAATAACGTGAAATAACCCGTCAAAACCATGCGTTATCGGCGTAAACTCCCACAGTAAATTAGGACCTAACTAAATTTAAAATTATTATTTCAAACGTTATACATAAAAACGTTTTGTTTCATATAGAGCTTCTTTTCGCTTATCTTCGATCGCATGTGTTTTTCTCAGCGTTCTGTTGTCAACGTAGACTTAACTAGTTTTCTACTAGAGTGTTTTGATTTATGTAGGCCTAGATTCAATGGCAGATGTCAATGTTCTTGTTAAGCGCTTTGCTGTCCGCATCACCGGTTTATATCTTTGTAACTGTTACTTCCATCTGCTGAGCAAATAAATGATTTTATTTGATTTCATTCGAAATACCGGTAATCGCAACAGAGCTGGCAGAAGACAGACAGTTCTGACCGCAAGGCTGCCTGCGGCTGACCACAATGTATAGACGTTGACGATGATTTAATTCAAACCGTCATCTTGTGGTGGCGCGTAATTAATTGCGCTAATTATTTTCCATCTCTTGTTGCCGTCCCGCGCGAGCGCACGCAAATTGCGCCGGACACGCAATCGTTGCAATGCCGGCGCAATTGGCGAAAACTGATCAATTATTAACGGTTGGACTAAAGGGCTAGCGAGACCGTTCGTTTGGTATTGATTAGGTAATATTAGCCTGACAGACAGGCGGCTCGCTAGCATCGCCGTTCTGATGGTTCCAATCGCGCACGCGAGACGAATTATTGGTGTTTTATTTCGATCACTGACTAAGACGCATTGGTACTCTAAAAGGTATAGCTCATCATGGGAAACCCATTTCAGAGATACGGAGCGTCACCTGCCATATTGAATCGCGCAGTGTTAACTGCCACCCGACATGTGGTCTGCACACAGTCTTTGCACTGAAAAATGTCGGCGGATTAAAACGAGCTTGGAATGGTAAGTGCTTTACATAATACCGCGAGAGAGGGCTTAATAATAATAATAATAACATTAATTTTTATTGCGCTAGTCGTCAAGACAAACACTGCAAAAGTTCATCTGATACACCTAGTCACCTACCATCAAATGTATTATAGGTCTCCCCTCAAAAACTTCATCATAAAACTTTGTGGTATTTAGTTAAGGCACAGAGACGGTAAGCAGGCAAACCAAAAAAAAATTTAAAAAGTGAAAAAATAAAAGAGAAGGGTGGTGAAGAAAAAGGAAATAGAGCTATAGGTTTGAATCGCCTTTGAGAAATCCTGTGTGCTAAATGCAGCCGAGTAAAATAATTATAACTGGTTTGAAATATTAAGACTTTCTACACCAAAACGTTCCACGCTGGGCCCTTCCGTCGGTATATCAGTGCTTCGGGGCGGGATATTCAACGCAGAGTCGACAGGCCTGCGAGTGGCGCGGTCGGCGACACGCTTATATGAAGGTGCTAGGAATGTAATGGCGTTATCGACCAGCCCAGCCGCCACACCGGCCCAGGCATACACACAACGCATTGCAATCACTGGCCACTCGGAACGCCATTTAAATCAATCGATTTCCTCATCGCACACCACACCAGCGGTCCCGCACACAGGCGTCGGTTGTTCTGACCCTTTCTGCACACAGTCATAATATGATCGTAGTAATCGTACGTCCGTCTGTCACCGTCGGTTCTGTAGCTATGGCCCTCAACGGCGTCGAACGCCCGCGCTTATTTCGTGGCGTACTTAGTCCCCTGGCCCCCCATCTCTCAGTATAGTGTCTGGAGTGTTATAAGTGCTTATTATTTCGCTCCATTCGAGCGTGACGACTGATAGCGTCTCACGTTTGTTTATCACGTATGCGTCCAGGCAGAACACGCAGTCGATCAGGGCCATGAAATAAGTACATTTCAACACGATCTTCAGTGTAGTATGCCTCGTTAAACCACACTTATCCTGCACTGGTACTTTTGACTCAGTTTTCGGCTGCTGTCGTGACATCATAAAGCAAACGACGATGTAGCCTAGGCAATCTAAGCGTGGTTTAATTACGATACCACAGTGTCTGGAGTGGTATAAGCTCGGACTGCGTCCTCGCTTAACCACTCTAGCAGTGCGGTATCTAGTAATTACACTGCATACTGTGTTAAAACCTATTATACTTATTTTACGCAGGCGCTCTAAAAGCCGAATGAACTCAACTAATATTCCAATGGCTTAAACAAGGCTAGGAACAAGGGGGCCCACTCCTTCTCCCCAATCCTCCAAACAAAACAGTAGCATACGTTTAAACTATAGATTACTATATTTGCTAATTTGATCCGTTTATTCTTGGGAAAATATTTATAACTGTTGCTACCAAATCTCATCTTTTAATGCTAAAATGCACCAAATTCGATTGCGACTAGGGCTCCGCTCCAGACGCCGCTGGCGGAGCTCGCAGCGCTCCTCCAGAACCCCTAGCTGTATTTTAGGGAGTCCTACTTCTAAGGAAAAAAAGGAGAGGGGAAGAGAAAAGACAGGGAAAGGGAGGTGAGAGGATAAATGGGGGAAAACGGAGGGGATGGATAAAAAGAGGAAGAAAAGGAGGTGACGAATTAAAATTTCTGGCTATGCCATTGTAATATTCCAGTTAATTTGCGTTTCACGGACTGCACGAAGCGAACGAACTGGCAGTGATTATTCAGCTCATTCTATTTTTTTTGCTCTGTACATATCGGTACTGTCTTCTATAAAGAGATAAATTGCCGCTAACACACAGGTGCAGTCAATTATGACCGTCGTGGAATAAATGTCGGTATACAACTCCCTAGAGTGTATAAGTTTGTTTAACACTCCAGACCGTGGTTTAGCCTATACTTATTTCCTTGTTATGCGGCCGTCCTATAGGCCGTATTACCCGTCTTGCCTGTCCGTTTGTCCGTCTGTCTGTTTGTCTCGTATATGAGCTTCTAACTCGAAGACAAAAAAACTCGAGATAAAACAAAATTGGTGCGAACGTTTCCTATGTCAAAGGTAACGGGTGTGCCAATTTTCAGTCTAAAAAGTCAACAGTCGGAGTCACGAACGCCAACTATCTTAAGAAATGTATGTTTATCTCGTGGCACAATCGTGGGCGGATGCACATACACACTACGAAAATTCGCTGCTGGGATTTCCGTTTGTGGCTATTATATGCCTGACGCGTAGAGAATTCGCGGAGGGTCGCATATTATGTCGGTACTCGGTGTCGACATTTTGTCCTATTAATAACGGGATCGACTTACTCTCTTTCAGCGACTGTTCAGTTAATCAGCTTCGCAGGGAGACTATAGGCTTTTTGTGCCGGTCTGTAGCCTATGCCTGTGCATAAGATCTCAAAAATTCAAGAACTGATTTCAAGAGGAATGCGCATGCGATGAAAACAAATCGATTAGCTTTGGAAAAAAAAGGAATTCTTTCGTAAATGTCGGATCACTCTTTAAGGATTCTTTTAGCAGATAGGGCGTAAACTGGCATTTTTGTAGCGTATACTTAGTATTCTTATGACCAAAGCCAAGGTTACTAAGTAACTAATTAATTAATTAAAGTAAATATGTCAATTTTTATACCGCGCATCAAAATCCAGCTTAACCACGAAAATGCTCAAACACAGTTTCAATGTTTCAGAGTACAGTGTAGTTGCGCCGAGATTAGAATGACTATAAGCCAAGGCGTCGAGGCCACGAACGATTTTTTTTGTTTTCAAAATGTGCTTGGAATCAGGGAGAGTCCTCAAGGACCCTATTTCTGTTTCCGACACAATCGAAGTGAAATCTGGGCGTGAAAGAAATCGGCATCAAGCGACTTCAATGCACGCCGTCAGCCTCGCTATGTCCAGCAATCGATAGCACTGACTCGTCCTCTGGCTTTCTCTCCAAGCTTCAATCCGTGTACCCATCCACCCATCGTGTAATAGTGCGGGGACGCTGGTTTTGACGCCAAGGACTATTGGAATTCCTTGCGGGCGCCCAGCAAATTTTAACAAGGGTTGCAAAGCAGCAGCCCATCTAGCCTCATCATCATCACATAAACACATAGCCTATTTATAGTGCGCTGGTACCCCGCAGGCAAAACCAGGCCGTTGCGCAGTATCAAAATCAGAACTATAGACGCAAAAAACTGTATTATAAAAATGTGTTTTAAGATTTTTCTGAAAAGATGTAAAGTGTCGGTGATAAATCTACACGTCAGTTCATCAGGGTATATCAGTGCCTCCTAAGTCGTTCTACTGGCCCTAGAAAGGCTGCATTATTATCCGGTCGTCCTAATAGGCCGCATTATGCGTCCTGCCCGTCCGTTCGTCTGTCTGTCTGTCCCGTATAGTAGGCGTGCTCCTGATTCGAAAATAACAAGGCGTAAATCACGCAAAATACGCTTATCGTATTATTATCGTTTCCGGTCGTTTCGGTTTGTCATTATCGTGATTCTGACGTACGACTTTTTAAACTGAAAACTGGCGCACCCGTTTCGATATCGTTGACGGTTTACGCCGGTACCCAAACTGTCGCGATGAAAGCGATCGAAATCCCCAGTACGTCAGTTTGAGCGTAGTCAAGGCTTGGCCGATCGGTGAAGATGACAGAATCGTAGGACGAACAGACAGACGAACGGACGGACGGACGGACGTCGCTTCTTCGACTATAACAGGACCGACTGACTTGCTCGTCTGTTAGTTCGTTGACCAGCTGGCGTCACGCGATCGATCGTTCCAGAACACGGCGACATTTCGGGACAAGCTTTGGTGGATGGAATGCGCTGCGGTGGGTATATGCAGACTGGTCGAAGAATGAAGTCAAGTAAGTAAGCAGACGTAAATTTATATGCAGTAGTCTACATTCCGGTACAAAATGCGTTGAAAGTGCACACAAAAGTAGTGAATGCAATGTTAGATCTTAGTTCTTACGTTCACTTTCATAGCTCGCCAAGTTTTATGCCATCACAGGACAAGTTGATGGCTTCACTTGAGTTTAAGTAAATTATGTAACTGAACTTTTAGAACGTGCAGTGACTGCAGTGCGAGATGCCCACCAAATCACGGTGTCAGTGGTAACGCGTTGTTAGCTATCGCGGTATCCCTGTACTTAATTCCACATAGCGCAAAGCTAAGCCGCATGTACGCAGCTAAAATAACTAGAAAACTCAGCCTGGCCATCCTTGCGTGGATAGATAAAACGCGTAGAGCAAAGACGTACACCGCGAGTTATCCCGCATCCATGGTCTCGCAGTGTAAGCTGGTGTATGGCTGGGGGCTAAATAACCGCGAAGATCAGCGCCGCCCGTTGCGTTGGCGTGTCCTTTTCCTGTCCAAGACAATAACTTACTTCACCAACGAAGTCACTTAGAGCAACGTTGCAGTTCATTAGGGCCATTCAACGTCCTCATTCGCAGTGACCTGGGATGACCCAAAAGCCCATCTGAAGTCATTTATCTTTTATCTTTGCGCCAGATGCTCCAGCCAACGGCCACAACTATATAAAGTCGCCTGCAACGAGTTCATGGCACACAGTAACCAATGGGATATCGTCGTCTTGGCGATTTTCATGCACGAAGGCTAAATTTAGATCGGCTGGAATCCTTATAAACTCAAGCATGTTGGTATCTTACTCGATATTCCGAAAGCTAAGACTGACGACCTTGAGTGACCTTGAACAGTGTCACAAAAACCATATACCGAGAAAACACTGATGCTCGAAATTTCAATTTTGCCTCTTAATTCCTGATAAACTTGAACATTTTCAGGCCCGAATTTTGTATTCTTCAAGGAAAATTTTCCGACAAGTTAAAATTTAGGGATGGACGACGTGAGCTAATATAGCAAGCGCGACAGGAAGTTGCACTTTTCTGTCAAACACTAACAGTTTCCGACAGAGGAGATTATGGGTGTTCAAAAATTTTAACTGTGCCCTTGAATTTTCTTCAAATAAGGGTTGGCACCCACCAAATTTCGCACTTTTCGACACAAGTGTTCCGAAAAAAAATTTAAATTATCCAACAGTTTTTCGACAGCCTAAAATTTATGCTGATTGCATCTGTACGTTAAGACGCGAACACAGCGACGTAACTGGACTGAACTGAACTGACACGGTTTTGTTTTTGACGAACTGACCAATGGGCAAGCAGGGCGAGCTTATTGGTCATTGGTTGACGCGTACGTGAGCTTAGTCACGTAAACCACAGTAGTGAGGGATCCAGAAGTTTGGAATAAGAAGAAAGGGCGGAAAGGCAGAGGCTGGAGTCCCCCTTTTAAAAAATAGTAAAATTTTGTGCAAAAGTAATGCATTTTTGTGCAAAATATTCATATGTTTTCAAATGCATCCGGTCAATATAGGGAGCGCCCCCCCTCTTAAATCTGCCACTAGGCCACCGACGCCGTTAGACAGTGCCTTCTGTAATGTCCTTTGGTCAGCTTGTCAAAGACTAAACCATATCAGTTCAGTTCAGTTCAGTTACGTCGCTGCGTACGCGCCTTTAGTCAGTGCCCAAATCGTCACACGGCGTGTCGATCAGTCGCCGTCAACACACGTACAGTACGGTACGGCAGCAACGTGGGTAGCTATTGGCAATATTTACTGACCAGAATGACGTGTCAACCCGCGCTCAATCCATCAATACAACGTTCCTTCCTTCTTTCATTCGTTCCTGTCGTTCCCGTTCTTTCTCTTTCTCTCCTCGCGTTCTTCGCCTCTTTACAAACGTTAATCTAACTGCGCGCGTTTAGGTTGCTCCTCGCTTCGATCTCGTCGAAAAAACGTGTGCTGTTAATAAAAAAACCACGTCCACTTCCTGCGGGTCGTCTAACCTTTAACATTCTACCCCATCCTTCACGTTTACAGACATCGCAGATTTTTTGTTCTATCCAGCACATTTTCGTTTGACACCCGCCCACATTTTCTCCCACTGGAATAGTTTTCCGACTGCGCTACTGATGCGGCAGACAAAAACTAAAATTAAATCGCATCTAATGCAATCAAAACTCAAAACTGTGTTTCAGTTTCATCTAACAAGTAGAGGCTGCTTAACTGAAAGTCAAACGTACAGACCACTCTATTGCAACAGAATGTTAAATTCGCCATTATAGCTTTACGCTTGTTAACGAAAAACCACTACAAACAGACTAAGCTATTTGTTAGACGCCAGACGCGACTAATATACACATAAATGACACAAGAACTAAATTCAACCGACCTTCGTTTGGCCGTCGATAAGCTTTGGTCGTGGGAACGACTTTTTCGGATCAACCTGCAAACAATTAGGGGCCTAATGTAAATTAATGTGAATCAGTTACAGCAATCAGAATCTGTGATTCCTTTCGACTGTAGCTGACTTTACAAACATTTAAATTACTAATATTAATACACTAGATATCGGCGCATTGAAGGTTAATTTTAACGATATGTGCTATATAAATTCACATTTTACTTACTTACTTACTTACTTACTTATTTCAGTGTACCAGTACAAAGCCTCCAGCAAGCAAAAGAATAACATTAGTGTAAAACTGATGCGACCAAAACGACGCTTATATGACGGTGAAAATGCTGCAAGCGAATGCAGCTTCTTCGTTGCAAAGCAACGCGGGAAAATGCAGTCTCATTCCGTACGATGTCGTCATCATACTAATTTTACGCGCGAAAGCAGCTACAGCTGTCAGCTCGTCTTAGCCATCGCAATTTTGTCTGTCCGTCTGTCACACGGGTGGATTAGTCAAAAACGGTACAAGCCAAGATCACCAAATCTTCACCGTCGGCTGCCTGGAAGACTAGTTTCAGAAACCGTAAAGATTTCCCATAAATTCGAAGGGGGTCACCCCGAACGAGGGCGCTAAATAAGAGAGGGTGGGCAAAATTTGCGACTTTTAGCCAGTAAGTCGCTGTATCTCAGCAACGGTGCGAGATATGGCCTAGGTTACTATTAATCACTAATAGGAAGTCGTACAGTGGCTCTCAATTGGTTTTGAAATCAATGATTTTAAATGACTTTGAACGCCAAAATAAAAGGTTTTATGTATTTTTGGCGATTTCGGGCTGCGACACAAGTGTATATCATTCACAAGGTGGCGCCACGCTACTATCGTTATACGATCCAGATAGAGAATTTGGTATTTGTATATTAGCCTAGCGTGAACACCCCAATTTTCAGCTAAACTACTGAACCGGAACTGTTCTAGGCTTTCGCGCGTCTCGTGAGCATTAGCTCAAATTTCTTGTACTGCAGAGTTTCGGACGGCAGCTCATCTACATTATTGCAAGATAGGCTGTACATTACATGTACTTCCTAACAGTTCCCAAGCAGTGTTTGTGGAAAAATTAACCATCAATAAATATTTTATAGTGTAAATCGGTGATAAATATCGTGTTCTCAGTTCCTACCCGTTTGGAGTCGATGTCGTGCGGGCCGCTGGCTAGGACTTTCTCGACGCTGCTCGGATCAGCAAAGTTGACAAATCCGAATCCTCTGAAACAGTCATCAGCTCCGCCGTACAACAACGGAATAAGCAGCAGTAGGGGCCTATAAGCCTACTGTGTCATTAAGCGGTTCTGCTATAAAAAAACCGCATTCAATACCAAATTTATAGCAAAACGCACATCACCAAACACCTATTGTCTGTCGCTGCTTTGCAGTATGTACGTATTTTTGAAAGAAAAGCAGAATACGTGTAATAAATATCCTCGAATGTTGGTAGGATAGCTACATGTATATCTCTCGTATTTGCTTTTAATTGAAAACGAAAAGCTTAAAAAAACGCAGTACCACCTTCAGTGACCACTCCACTTGCAGGCTCCAAACTTGAGTATAGTCTACTGCTCTGGAGACATAAGCACGTCGCAGTAAAAAAACAGAAATTGTTGAGAAAAATTGTTGTCGAATAATTCGCCTCAAATTCAACGGCTTTCTCGTCGACATTAAGTGACAATAGCTTTCTACGGATTTACTTACTTAACTGATTTACTTACTTAATTTCACTTATACTGTTTGCTGCAAGCGCGCCAAGCCGAAACCTCTAGAAAGGAACGAGCGTTTTAAGCCAGCTTCCCACGGACACAAATTTTAAGCCGCGGCGCGCCCACGCTGTCTTGACGAGCGCATTACCGCATGCCACGTACACCAGCCCGTCTACTTCAGACATAAGTCAACGACCACTACCAGTCCACCAACGCCGCGCCCTGGAAGGAATTCGGTCCTGTGGGACACTTTAAGCCGGGCAAGGATTTATAATCCAATTTAGTCGCTTGCCGACGACCGTACATCGTGGCCCGGCGGGACGGCAATGTGTAATTAAGCCAATATTCATTCGCAAACGGATTCCGCGGAGCATCGGTCAAGACGAGCGTTGGTGGCGTCGCTTCTAAGCTCAACTTTGTGTTATCTGTTTTGCACGTAATCGTCGCGATTCCATCAACTTTCGTAAGGCGCGTACAGAGCGACGTAACTGAACTGAACTGAACTGAACCGAACTGACATGGTTTAGTTTTTGACGAACTAACCAATGGGCAAGCAGTAATGCACCGTCTAACGGAGTCGGTGACCACGTGACTACGCTCACGTACGCTTCAACCAATGACCAATGGGCTCGTCCTGTTTATCCGATGGTCAGTTTATCGAAAACTAAACGGTGTCAGTTTATTTCAGTTTATTTACGTCTTGCTCGGAAACGGCAGAATTACAGATCGGCAGTGGAGGGTAAATGCGCCTCAGTACATGCATTATAAGCTACTTGACGACGGTCCGCGGGAGTTCACTCACCTATCTATCTCTAGTCCAAACTCTACTTTTTACTCCTCGCATGCTACGTTCCTAACGTAGCAAAGAGGAGTATATGAGATCAGTGTTATATTGACGACCGTCCGACCGACCAACGACCGACCTTTGTTCCTGGAAGAACTTCAAACGGCTATATCTCCATAACGGTGCCAGAGAGACGGGGAAAAAATTTTCAGTAACGACCTCGACGCCAGTCACCATTAGAGTAATATTACTCCGGTCTCAAATTGACGTCGGGTATCTAATACAAGTTGAGAAAAACGGAAAAACATATAGAAGAATACAGCGGAGAAAATAATACGCGCCAGGGGTACATTAGATTGGTTACAGTCCATTAATATTTCTTGTATCGGTTGAAATAAGTTTCACAGAGGTTCCCAGACTCCCCTGTGACGAGAATAAATGCCGGGCCGAGTGCCGACATGTCGAACGACTGTCTTTCGTCGAGTCTAGCAATGATTAGACCTAGTTTGCAGTAGGCGCCTAAGCCTCGAGCTTTTGGCAGCGTCGGATAATCTCGGCTTTCGATCTGAAGTCAAAGTGGAAAGTGGTAAACCGAGTACTTCTGCCCGTGAGGCATTCATGCCAATTATGGTTTGCCTACGTCTTTTTCTTTTTGACTTATTTGAGATGAGTTTCAATTAGGTTCCGTGAACAACAGAATAAGCAATAGTATGAAAAGTAGGCACCTAATCTATTATTAAGCGGTCTTCCAATAAAATGCCGCATTCAGTACCGATTTTAAAGTCAACAAAAGTCCATATCATTCAATCGATCTATAAGAGTAGCCTTTGTAGCAGATTTACTTCAACGTTAATGGCAAATATTCAAGTTAAAAATAAAGTGAATAGCCGGATATGGTTTTCTGGAAAGCCATGGCGGCCGCGTAATACGGTAATAACAGCCACGGGAGGCTACTGGCGTTCTAGAATAGCGACGCTGATAGAGACGCTTGCTGCAGCAGCTGCAGACATCAGTGTGGTGATGGCGTGATATTAGACGTCACAGTCGCTGTCTGCGGCGCGTCCGTCAAACTGCGCTCGCTTGA
>Ga0209454_1003496_pt1 | contig 11267 bp, 12 predicted proteins | sample WorMetHERISLAND1_2_FD_187400 | JGI IMG/M metagenome (GOLD analysis project Ga0209454, IMG submission 187400) | Marine gutless worms symbiont microbial communities from Max Planck institute for Marine Microbiology, Germany - Olavius geniculatus... | ecosystem: Host-associated > Annelida >...
TGACAGAATAACATAAATGATTTTATAATCTGTCCCATGCTATGCTATAGCAATGGGACAGATAATTACATAATTTAGAAAAGAGACAAAACGTTCTGCATTGGACTATTGATCACCAACGTGATCAAGGTGGATAGACGACATTACTAGTCGTGGTCTGTGATGCATACCGCAAATGTAGGTTTTAAAGTTTACGTTCGTCGCATCAAAATTTGCTCTCTGGGAATTGTTTTCTGACCGTGCCACTTGTCGTAGCAGCTTTCGTTTTTTATCTCGGAAAATTGAACACTATAACTGTGATTGCAACGTAAAAATTAAGGAGGAAAAGCACAGCGTACTTTGGCGGCGACAGCCGGTAATCCGTTGGCTGTGCCGTTGAACTGTGTGGCGTTGCCGTGCAGGCGTGGTGATGTGGATGGTCGGCTGGTCGTGGTGGAAGTGCCTTGTAGAGGTCCTCGTCCGTCGAGACACTTGAGCACGCGATGAACGCCGCCACCAAACTGGCGGTGGCGCCGCCAAGCGAGTAACCCGGCGACTACAAATAGTAGGACGGCCAGTGTCGCCAGCGCTCCGACCACCGCAGCGATAGCTTCGTCAGACAACACACGACGACGAGTTCGCTCTGACGCGACCAGACTTGGACCACCAGACTCATGACCGTCGTCAGGCCGTCGTGCATCTACTGGCAACAAACAGACACAGACCCACGCCCATTTCAATACCGCTGCAAAGGTGCGCCAGCAAGTATGCGTGTGGCGCATACAAATGGAATAAAGCTAAAACAAAACTAAAAGAAAATTGCGTGCGAATCGCACATGATTTAGTTTTACCTTAAACAAATTACTTGTTCCTGTTTCATTTTTACAGGTGTAGGCTATGCACTACTAGGCCTACTTCAAGCACTAGGTTGTGGTCTGTCGAGGCCAATGCTGCAAGGCCAAGGTCAGGGACTAACAACACACTGCTAATACGTGAATACACGACGTCAAAGGCAAACCTCGCAAGAGCGTGTCCTTGCGTTGAGAACGATCGAATTCACGTAGCGACGAGCGACTGGAGCTATTGCGATCGACGACTGCTGCAGGGCCCCCTTGACGTCGCACAGAAGATAACTGCGATATTGAAGATTCGTCTAGCACTGCGTACTCTGCATAAATAAGTAAGTAAATTGTAAGTCAGCTTTTTGTAAGCTAGAAGAAACTGTATGTTTTAGCTGTGGGTTCGGACCCACTAATCTTCCGTTACGCCGGAGGTCAGAAATTCCATCTGACACAATGTGTTCTTGGACCCCACACACGTCTACCTGTCCAGCCCCCCTATTCTCCAGGCAAAACATAAACGTGCGTTTAAACTGCACGTAATTGGCCAATTTGGTTAGTTTAAAATAATTAAAATCGTTGCCATCAGATTTCATTTTTAAAAGTTAAAATGCACCAAATTTAATTTCGGCTGAGACTCCGCCCCAGACCCCGCTGGGGGAGCACACAGCGCTCTCCCAGACCTCGTAGCTGAGTTTTAGAAAGTCCTACTTTTAAGGGAAGAAAGGGGAAGGGTAAAGGGGAGGACAGGGAAAAGGAGGAAAAAGGTAAAAGGGAAAGGAAAAGGAGGGGAGAGACAAATTGAAGAAGGGGAGGGGAGGAGAAGAGGGACGAAGCCCCCAATTAAAATTTCTGGCTACGCCACTGGTCAAATGGCGTCTAAATCAATTAAACAGTTTACGCACAGTGCACGAATGTAACAGGCGACAAACGGACGACAGACACACAGATCACGCTATACCCAGAAATGTGCAGCAATTGGCGGAATCATATGATTTGTAACACAATTGCAAAATGTGTCGTAAGTGTTCTATGTCATTGCCTTAAATGACCGTAAGTGTGAAAATTGTCTTAAAACTATCCTAAGATTTTCCGTGAATTGGGTCCCAGCCTTTAGCAGTTCTGGCAATACGAACCTGAAGTGAATTCGACTTCGCTGACGAGCATCCAGTGCGCGGCGAACTCGAGCTGCAGCCGCACGAAGCGCCCGATGGCGCCGCTTAGGGGTACAACCACATCCCGGGCCGACTCCCGGGTTGATTCCTTCACGTCCCGGGTACGCGTGGTGGTGACCAGGGGATCAAGCCACGTGTACGAACGACCGCTGAGACTAACTGCAGGAACGGCCCGAGCGAAGACGGCGACGTCTCGACTGCGCATGTCGTTGACTCGCAGACGCGTTGAGGTGAAGTTTCGTAGCGCGTCGAAGTGAAACGTCATCTGAACGACTCCACCGCTAGCTCGCACCGCGCTACTGTCATTACTCCAACCGACCCACTCGTACCCCTACGACACGCAACAACACGCTAATATCAACTACTGTTAGAATAGTTACACATCAAACGGACAATTTAGACGAAACTGTAGAGCGTAACAGCATAAAACGGAAATAAACGGGGACGAAAAACTACAAACGAAAACGGAAACCGCTAATATGGCAGCACTTTTTAGTGTGATTCAGTTGCTAACAAAATATAAGTGCCCCGAGATCGATAACTGCAGTAAGCGTAAAATGAGAGGTGGCACAACGAATGTGATTTTAGGCCGCACATCTTTATAGGCCTACCTGCCACAACTGTTTAAATCCCAAATATTTTTTCTCGCAGACCATCAAACAAAACGTCCGGTGTTTTGGACTGTTTAAATGATACTCCCAGACTTTAGCTGTCTCAATACTGAATGGGCCCTGCGAATTCCCCCCCTCCACCACTCTTCTATGATCGACGCTGTTCTCAAGGCCTTCTTGGCCAAATGTTTCTAAAAGCAGCAGTGAATGAGGACAACATGAGACTTGCTTTGATGCCGGTGGCTCGTCGGTCGACGGCGCGGAAGTTCGACTGTCCGAGTTCGCCATCGGTGAGTTGACCGAGACCGCCGCTGAGTCGTTGACCGTCGACGATACCATCGTATGTAGCATCAGTCAGGTCGACGTCAATGCCTCGCCGCTCGCCTTGCGGCATGTCGTACGACACCACGCCGTCTTTTTACACCAACCACACTAGCTTTTAACTTTATATACAATGTACAGTACGTGTCTGCCTGCTCTGCCAAACAATTACACAGAATTCGTGCATGCACTGTGCACGCAGGAAACAAACATAAATAAAAAAAGAGAAAGGAAATCTTAAACCCATAAACATCACAGGCTGAACGGTAGTTCAAGCCCTGTGTTAACGGCGACTTCTCTTTCCTATGCGGAAAAATTCGACCCCCACAGAATCAAAACCCCTGAACCGACTGAGATAAAAATTGGCACTGTTGATAACGTCGTCGTACATTAATTGGTTATTATTACAACTGCTGGAGTGTCTGGCAAGTATGGTATTCAAAACTAAAACACTAGGCTAGTGCGAAATTCCAACAAAAGCACACTAACAGAACTAGGCCATGTAATTAGTTATTTACATAAGCGCCGAGAAAGTTGATCAAGCAGCGAATCGGACTAAAGATAAGTTCACTTGCCATTGCCAAGAATTCTGTCTATTTTGAGACCTGCACAATTAATCGTGTCGTAAGAAGATTACGAATTGAGATTGTATCATCATTATTTTACGAGGCTAATTCTGACCTAATTCCAGAGGGCGTTAACGCTAATAGTTAATTTCAGAACCCTCGGCATTTATCCAGCATGTTCATTAGCCATCTTTTGTGCGTTCCAACAATCCATTTCTCACCGGTCCAGGGGCAGCCGTACAGTTCGACTCGCATGCAGATGTGTTTCGGATGAGCGCTATAGGGCACGAAGCGAACTCGGCGCGCGATCAGTGGAGGGTCTATCTCACGCAGTTCCGTCATGTACGTGTTAACGTTCCCCTGGATTATCTGCACCGAAATCAACAGCGCCATCCATACGAACTCTGCTTTTTTATTTTCAGTTATTTCGGCCTAACAGCTCTAGAGCTAGATGACATAAGATCAAATTAGTTGCGGGAACGCAAAACTATAATCTGCTTTTTTTGTTTGTGTTTTACATGAACCTTTAGCCTACTTGAATTTCTAACTCTGTACTTTAGGCGACTTTCTAAACATTTCCATGCAAAAATAACTGCTAAATTGTGTACCTTTTTAATTAAAAAAGTATTTAGCTTTTGGGGGCTTCGCCTTAAACTCCCACCAAGGGCTCTGACCTTGGACCCCGCTGGCGGACTTCCGTCCCCAGACCTCCTAGTCCATCCTCCCAATGCTCATTTAAAATTGCCGCCTTTGATCTATACTGTAGGCCAAAAGCGAAGCTAATGGAGACTGAAGAGTTCTACATGAAAAGTAAAAAACAAGTAAGTAAGTAGGTGATTTATATAGCGCGTTAACTGTAATAGCCTAATCTTGAACGCGCTCGGTGAGCTGGTAGAACGAGAAGAAAAAGTGTTTCAAATGGCGTCTTAAAGTGGGTAAAGAGTGTGTGCAGCATTTAAGAGTGTTCAAAAGAGCGTTCCAAGTAGACGGAGCAGCATGTCCGAAAGCAAGGCTTCCGTTGGTTGACATCTGAATCCATAAAATAATTCGACGATGACGGACGGACACACGCTGAGCGATGCGGCTTCAGCAGCTGCTGCGGCGAGATCTCGTGTGAAAGATCGAACAACAAACATTGACCACGATTTGAAGATCGAAGATGCTTGTGACTGTCGATGCATCAGACTGCGATTTACAGGAATTCGGCGGGCGATGACTCTGGGACGGGACGTTTGTTGTTCGATCTTTCACACGAGATCTCGCCGCAGCAGCTGCTGAAGCCGCATCGCTCAGCGTGTGTCCGTCCGTCATCGTCGAATTATTTAATTGCGATCATTTTTCCGCGGCGCCTACGTGCTGCGGCGGTGCTGCGATGGCATGCCATAGATGATCGATGACTTAGGGGAGAAAGCGCGGGCTGTAAAATATGCATGGCGTCGTCGTTAATTGAACGAAATGGCGGACAGACAGACGGACAGACGAACAGACGGCGGTCAGACAAGGCGGCGCCGAACCGTAGCGCCCGTGTGCGCCATGATTACGACTGCCTGGCTGGCCATCTGCCGCGCGCGAGTCGCGAGCGCAATAGTGCGCAGATCGAAGCGCCCCGTGGCGCTGATGTTTTGTTCTGTCGTCGTCGCCGCCGGTTTAATAACATCGCATCGCACGGCGCGGCGTCCGAGACAAAAGCCAGCTAGCCATGGCGCCGGAGCGGCCGTGACTGGCCGATCTGTCTCTGTCAGGGCGTCACTGAATGAATGAATGAATGAATGTGACCCTACATGCAACGCGACCACCACGATGCCGCCACAGACAGACAGGAATGTGCTGCTGCATGGGTGATAGGAGATCCCTCGACGCGCTGGCCACCAAGGTCATCAGCAACAACACTATTCCAGCTGGCAAGTTTAAGCCACGAAACACGGAGAGAAATGTTTTTTTTACTTTCCTGAAAAAAAAAATAATAATCTGCATTCAACACTATCATCAGCATCACGAGTGTTTAATACGTGAACTGTATCAAATACATAATGCGCGCGCAAACACACTTAGAGTAAATGTCCACTATAAACATGGTCCAAAATTTGGTGTGGTGAGCCACAATGCATTAAGCTGGGTTAATTTTATAGAGTCGCTGATTTGCCAGCCTCCCCCTAAAATATCACACCACGCTTATGACAAACAACACAGTGTAAAATATGACAAAACAACAGTTTATCGTAGCTCAACGTGAGACCCAATACACCTGTGTATCGATCAACGGAATCAACTACCAGACAAACTAGTGTGATTATTACACAAACCGCACTACATTTTGTTGTTGCAAGGCTCATTGTATATGATTGACTGCCAAAAATTGTAAAGGTCAAGAATATTACAAATTCATCGCAATAACAAAAGAAATCTTTCGTATTCAAGTCGGCGTGTACGCTATCCAATAAAACAGCGTCAGCGTTGTCACTTGCAATGTTTCGCGCGTTACCTGCTGTCCTCGTCGATTGTGAAACGTGAACCAGCGGTCGTTGTCTTCCCGTTGATATTGCAACCTGTACTGCTCCACGTATTCGTGACCCTACGCAAAACAACTGCAAATATCAGTCTCACAAAACTCAACGTATTATTTTGTATAAATACATGTAGTAAACAGCAAAGAAACGACTTAAGGAATGTTGCTAGTACAACAGATTCTGACGTCTCTTACCACTCTCCAATTGTAAACTAACGATCTGCACATTACAAAAAGTTTTTAAACAGACAATTTTCTCTTTCAGATACTTTTTCAAAACGATAAGTACAATTTTTACAGTGTACAGTTCAAAAACAATTTCCCAGTTGACTATTAATGCGTACAGTGTTACGGTGACGGTTGGCTGTTAGCCTGTTATTAATGTAAAATCGACATTCTACACTGAGAACGTTTTTTTCTTAAATTACGCCCGTGCGCATGCTGCCGCTGCATAACGCATTCTTGATAAATCTTTACAGATTAGTGCGACTGTACGAGTTCAGTGTCGTCGAGTAAGGGAGAATCTGCTGTTACTATGGACTAAGCCAATGTTACCTGTCCGTTGCCAAAGCGACCCTGAGTTTCGACAAGAGTGATGACTTTGAGCGCTCCAAGATCTACTTGAAGAAACTCGTTGCCAGACTTGCGTATCTGATCCTTCGGACACCACGCGCCGCCTTCGCCCTCCGATCTTATCCTATATCCAGATAAATCAATAACCGCATTGCTGCATTAACATACCTCTATTTAACCGTGCAGTCAACACGATATCATATATAAGTATCATATTGTTGTATAAACGCGTGCAATAACAAAAAGCCCAGCTGTCGCTATGGTGGGGCCAGACGCGTACTAGTTATCACTGACCTTGAAGGTTATCCAAAGTCGATGATTTTCATGTCATTCGAAAGGGCGTATGTCTTATTAGTGATTAATAATAACCTAGGCCCTATCTTGCACCGTTTAGCCACAGTACATCCCTGACGGACAGACGGACGACAATCATGACAAAGGGCTGACCTTAAGCTTACAGCTTAGCGGTCGGCCCAAAAATGGAATGAGAACGTATTTCTGAGACATCGGAAACTGCTTCTTCTGTTGCCTTTTCTTCTGCAGGACCAATACTGGTGTTGACGCAGTTGATCTGAGATGAAATCCGTGCGTTGCGAGAACAGTTACGCCTAACAGGTACGGCACATCATTTTCAAGTTCAATATTTTTCGCGATCATTTGATGCATTGGGGAAAAAACCGTGCAGCGTTTGATGTTGTGTGTTTTGATCTCTAACGGCGGACGTGACGCTCTATAGGCAGCGCCCGTGTCCTATTATAGGATCGCCCTTAGAAAAGTCCCGCCGGGGCGGGACGGATTTTTATCGGTAAATTGTAGGCCGGTGGAGACTTTTCTGGGGGCGATCTTATAATCTGGAGAGCTTTTTATGGAACCAGCCATATTTAAATAAGGGAGAGACAAATCAAATTCGTGATTATCTCTTCCCGGATGGATTTTTTATGGGGGAGACATTTTAATGTGACACCGGACCCACTGTACTATGCGGGCGTCATTCAGCGGTTGATTATTGAACGAAGCCGCGATGCCGACGTATTGATTGATTAGCTGATCAACTGATTGATTGAGGGATGAGTATGCCGCTGTTGTGCTGTGCTGGCCGAGCTATAATTCGCTATGCCATTAATATATTTACTGACGACGACGACGCGGCCCAGACTCGTTTAGCAAACCATACACACCACATCCGCCCATTCAGCGTACCAGGACGCGCCACAAGGGAGCGCCGACCTCGCAGAACTAATAAATTCCGCTACTAGGCGGGCCGCCAGCCGCACCGGCCGCTCGCAAGCAACAGACTGAAGACGGAATGGAATATTAAAAGTATCTGACGTGATCAACTGAATTAGAAGCAAGCAATGCAGCTATTCACGAGATCATCAAGGTCCGTTTTGTTTGCATCAAAAGTAATAGAACTTGTGACCGCTATCCATCGATCGATTTCGTCATTTATGCATCCCCAGTTATTAATTATTATTATCACAACAAAGCGTAGCAGGCACTAGCGTTGCTCCCTGCAGAACAAAAACTGCAATTTATCACGCATCATTGTGATAGTTTGTGTGAGCTGAATTTCTCAGACGGGAACAAACATTTTCATTGGTGAAAATGAAGCGTGTTGTATGCGAATTAATATTCAGCCAAAAAGCCGTGCGAGTAAGCGTTGATAATAACTACAGTCGAGCGAACGGGTGAAGCCAGCAAGCACTGCACGGTGGATGGTTTAGTTGGTCGTTGCCTCAGGCAGTGGCAACGTCGACGCCCGGAAGTAGTCGTCTGGCTGTGAGACCGACTGAGCACCGGTGCACCAGCCTTTGTTGTCGCGACCATCGTCCCAGCAGAAGCACGCACCGTTCCATCGCAGCCGACTAATCATGTGATGTCGGTTTCCTTTGCTCCCTGGAGTGTCTGGGTATGAGTGTTATCGACGGTGAGTGACGTTGCCACGCCTACAGACCGTGTGGCCCCGCCCACAACGTCCACACGCAGCAAGCGTCAGGCATGAGCGGTACGAAACATACGTTACGAGACAATCCAGATCAGTGGGAAACCCACACACCGATACACTAAGGACCGAGCGAGCGAGGGCAATTTTTCAAGGTTCGTTTCACGTCTCGTGGCATGCGTCGGCCCGCCGCGAACAATGCGTCTCGCTGACTCAACCGGAATGTGGAATTTCCGCGTTCCGTCGTCGTCGTCGTTCGTCGACGTCGTTTCGCCGGCGCGGCGGCCGCATCAGTTGCGGAAACTGAACAGCTTGCAGCATCATCGCAGCATCCCTGCAGTTAGTCCCGCCTCTTTTTGTCCATCGGTCCGTCACGCTTCCTGGCGTCAAGGAAATAACCAAGATTAGCTCCTCGTGCACGCTATCCCACCGACCGGGCGCGCGTTATTGGCCACATGGGACACTCGCGACTGAAACATGACGGCGCCGCCGAGAATTCAAACTAAATTCGCTCATTTTCGGTAGATTATATGATTTTACAATTTACGCGGACCCAGTTATTCGATTTCGCATGATCGGTTATGATTATTTTTCATCGCTGCTGAATTGCGGACTTTTCATGCTCATTAGCTTCTTCTTTTTATTACTTAATTTTCTGTTTGGTTGCATACAGCAGACTCGTAAGCAACAGGCCGTTCGTCACTTTTCAAACGCACGTTAAAATTTCGTACCACGTCGCATTATATTGTTGCGTCTTTTACTGCACGCGTATTTTGGATATGTTTACTGTCCATTTGCTTTGGACTGACGTTAAATAGTATTTATCTTGTGCACACAGTAACGCTTCAATTAAGCAAGACACACTGTCTCACCGGAACTAGAGAATTAAAGGGATGCTACTGCGCCTTACTGACTGATGCAAAGTGCATCTTAACCACATAGGACACTCGCTGTCAGTGTGGATTGTATGCGGTCGTTACTTACAGTCAACGCGTGATTTGCATAGTAAAAGGCCAGCCTGGTGCTTTTAGCTGAAAAGCGGCTGAACAAATTCGTATCGACGTGCAACAGACGTCAGCGGGGTCCGTCGGTCGGTCGGTCGGTGGCCACAGGTCTCTGGGAGGCTATCATTAAGGTCCGGTCGTGATTGCTGACTTTCTACGCATTAGCGCCCATCTGCGAGCCGCTGGCTGGCTGTCAGACAGCTTTAATGCGATTGCGACGCTGTGCTGCCAAGCAACGAGCAGCCGGTGTCAGCAGCAGCAGCAACAGCATATGACAGAAACCACAGAAGCACTGCAGCTGACTTGAGACTGCTGCAGCAACGTGTTCCTATGGCAACTGTCTGTACATTCGTATTATAACAATCACCGACAGGGGATTATAAATAACGACGGATAGCGAAACAACAGTCTTGAAATATTCAGTCATCGTAAAATACCATTTACGTACGCAGTTAACAACGACGAAAAGCACACACACACACAACCTATATTAAGTGACATACTACAAAGTAAGAGAGATTCAAATATTCAGCCATTTCAACCTTTTCCCACTTTTCTACACAACAGTACCGGCGATTTAATGTAGTGGCCTAGTACTGGAGTCAGACAATGGATTTGAGTACTTACATATTTTTTCAGGATTCGGACTCAGCATCGACTAAACTCGGACTTGGCAAGTTGGTAGTAACTGCATCATATTGATTTCTGTATTATAGTTACATGTTGTGTTAGCAACTGTGTACTAATGTATATAACGTTTTACTGCGTTGTTGTTTCTCGCCGCATGCTCAAATTGTGAACACAGAATTTTGCGAACGTTCTATCTTGTCGAGCTCATTGTACAGTGGAATGGATTACATCACTGGCAGCAATTAGATAAATCGTATTTTTGTAAAAAAAACATCCGATGCAGACGCGCACAACAATAATTATGTGTCCGACGATCGCTTTTGTGCGCTGACGACAACTATTTTTTTTCACGCGACCGACCGATTGACCGCAAGTTGCCATCGTTTCCGTTTCGGATGCCGCCCGCCGTCTCGTGGGACCCCCGCGATTAATTTAATTTTGTCCGGATTCGGACGACGGTTTGCACCGCGACGCCGAATAAAGATTAACCGGCGTCGATCGGTCGGCCGGGCAAGCGGGCGGCTGGACACACGACGATATCCGAGACCTCTATGAGGGTGTGTGCGCATGCGTGTGGTCTGCAGTCGAGACCCGGCGAACGAGAATGCAACGAGATTAAGGCGACCGGCCGGCTGCCGACTTGGCGAGATCGAAGGCGAAATCACAGGAGAATAAAGTCGATAAAAGCTGCCCTCGCACATGCGTTCGGGAAAGGGGAAAGAGTGTTGAGATAGCGATAATAGGTTTAGATTTTCTGCAGTATACCACAGCTGATTTTCCACGCTTGTGCAAGTTAAACTGCGAGCTGCTGAAGCAAATGATTTAGGCCTGCGGCCATGCACATGCGCTATAACTCGACAACGTTGGAACACCGTCCTAATGGGTCAGCACAACTTTTGTCAGTTAAATATCGGTATACAACTACACTGTGTCTCAAAAAACCGGACCCCTGCTACCTTTTGCAATAACTCCAACAGTCCTGGTTCAATAGCAATAGATTTTGACAAAATAATCGTTAGAGAATCAGCACTTAATAGCATGTGTTACTTTGCGAGAAATTTTAAGAACAGAGTACCAGCTGAGGTTTTCCTGTGGCACCAACAGTAGAGGCAACTGCACTG
>Ga0209454_1003497_pt1 | contig 11265 bp, 9 predicted proteins | sample WorMetHERISLAND1_2_FD_187400 | JGI IMG/M metagenome (GOLD analysis project Ga0209454, IMG submission 187400) | Marine gutless worms symbiont microbial communities from Max Planck institute for Marine Microbiology, Germany - Olavius geniculatus... | ecosystem: Host-associated > Annelida >...
CTTTTTTGCCACGGACACGCCGGGCGCCAAAGTAGGATTCATCCACCTCAACCTCACCCGATAAGGGCGAGGAGGCGTCACGAATTCGAGCGATTCGGGTCCGTAGTTCGAACAACAACTGATTGATCGTCGGGCGGCTGACATCACTCAGTTCGGCGATTTTCGAGGCCGGTAAATCGTGCGCAAAAGAGCGGATAATCACGCTGAATTTCGCTTCCGAAAGGTGTGAACGCCTGAAATACCTGTTTTTCCCTTGCATAACATAACCTTAGCGTGCTCTCGCAGTGGCTAAAGTTATCTAGACCCACACAAATCATCCGGCTCATGGGTCTAACTGTGTGGTGACAATCGTTCAGACCCCTGCTCTGTTTTTGCCGTCCCTGCCCCGCACCTATCGCCGGCGGGATCCAGGCGTACCCTGGAGCCCCAAACCTGCTGACGATAGGTGCGGGGCCTGGCGCCTGGATTCCGGCAATCCCTGCCGGAATGACGAGGTGGGGTCTCAACCACTAGGTATGGTGTCTCTCTGTTAGCCCCTTGAGCCAATCGTTCAATCCCCTGCGGACAGACGCTCGTAGAGCGCAACCAGGGTCTGTTTGTCGCCGAACGCACCGGCCTTGGTGACCACGGGCAGGCCGTCGGCCACACCGCCCACCCAGCGTCCGAGCACCAGGCCGGGCAGGATTTCCCGTTGCAGCTCGATGGCCTCGCCGCCGGCTGCGCGGCGAACGGCATCGGCGGTCTCGCCGCCGGAAAGGAACAACCCATCCACCGGCCCGGCCTGTATGATCTCCAACGCCAGCCCCCCCAATCCCGCGGCGGCCCGCTTGAGATCCGGCGTGGGGCTTGCGGCCGGCAGCGACCGGACCCTGAGTACCAGGGCCCCGCCGGTCCAGGCATCGAGCAACCCGGCCGCGCACCGGCGGCGATCCCGGACCGAGGCCGTGACCAACCACTCGAATTCCAGCTCGTGGCGCACACCGGGATATTTGTCCGACAGGGCATCCAGCTGCTCGCGGGTCGCCCGAGCGCCGGTTCCGCAGACCATCAGTAGCCGTTCCAGGCCGGATGTCGGCATCGGCTCGACCGTCCGGTCGGAGGCCAGCCATCCCACCAGAGCGGTCGCCAGGCCGGCCGAGCCTACCGGCAGCAGACGCTCCCTGTCCCGGACCACCAGTGCCGCGAGCTCATCGAGATGTGCCTGGGTGGCGGCGTCACAGACGATCAGCCGGCAGCCACGCTCCCGTTCCCGTCGGACCGCGCGTTGCAGACGCCCCGAGTCACCATAGGCGTCCATAGCGACCTCACCGACCTCATACCGGCTCTGGTGTGCCAGAATCCGGGCAACCGACGAGCAGATGACAGGCGTGAGCGGGTCCCTTGCGAATGGGGTCTCCGCCAGCGGCGTGCCGTACACCCGGTGGATGCCGCTGATGGTGGTACGACCCTGGGCCGGGAGCGCCGGTGCCACCAGGGCCGCATCGAGCCCGAGGGTGTCGAGCAGGGCGTCGGTCTCCGCGCCCAGGTTGCCGCGCAGGCAGGAATCGATCTTTTTATAAATCCACCGCGGGTGCGGATCAGGCAGGGCCTGCGCCGCCGACCGTAAACGCTCGCCGGCCTCCTGCGCGGACAGCTCGCGGCTGGCCGTATGGACGCTGAGACCAGTCGCCGTGGTCATCCAGGGGCGGGCGGGCGACAGGGTCTCGACCGGTATCAGATAGACCGGCGCTCCGCTGGCGGCGAATTGCACCCCGGTATCGGCGGCGCCGGTGAGATCATCGGCGATAACGACCGCTTCTAACTTGCACATCTCACCGGCGACCAGAGCGCGGGCATCTTACCTGCAACTGGAAATTCTTGTTTGCCGCAAATCAACGCGAATCAACGCAAATCGAAGCCAGGTAGGATGGGCAAAGCGAGCGCCCATCGGAATAGTTCAGGATTTCAGTCATTCCGCGCAGGTTGCCGAGCCGCGGCTGTCCGTAGAATGCACAACGCGAAGCGTGCCCATCAAATTCCGGGTAGTGGCTAAGAGTCTGTCTAAAAACCAACCCATAGATTTAGAAGAGGTAGACTGGGTCGAGGGACGAGACCCAGCAAACCAGACCGGCCCGTAAATGCTGGGTTTCGTTCCTCAACCCAGCCTACACCCGACTCTGGCCTACGGCACTTTTTGGACAGCCTCTAAATTTCAAGTGGACAGGTTTACCAGCCCCGACCGCTTTGGGGAAGGCGTGCCCACCACCCTTACCAATCCTACGAATCGCGTGAATCGACGCGAAAAAGATCCCTCCTTTCAGTTCGGGATGACAGTTTCGCGAGGATTCGCATGATTCGTAGTTTTTCCTCTCTTTTGGCGACCGGTAGCGCTTAATTTAATGGCATTGCTCTTCCTGAGGTGGCCTCGCCGCAAATATGGTCAACATCAGCTCGGAATCATCAATCAGGCGATACTTCGGAAGCCGTCCTGATCGTTTTTCGCTTTCGGACAGGATAATCGGTACCCCTTCACCGCGCTTGTCCATAAGAAATCTGCGCTCACCGGGAAAGTTTTCAAAAGATATGGCGCAGCGGGCAAGCAGGCTGGTCAGTAGCTCATTGCGGGCCGCCTGTCGCAGAGGCAGGCTCTCGATCGTCATCGTGTTCACAATCGTGCCGGGCGAAAAGAGCTCGAGGCGATCCGAGAACATGTGCAAACGAACCTTCGAGCTCTGAATCGAATAATCCCGATGCGCGACGGCATTGACCACGGCCTCGAACACGGCCTGCAGCGCATATTGTGGAATATCGCGTCGCGCGGGTTCCTTCAGCGCATACACCTTCATGTTCTTTGCCACGAACCGGTAGGCCTCGGCGATCTGCACATCCAACGGCCCCACGATGTCCCTTGCGTCCGCCTGGTAGGCTGCATTTCGCTCGGTGCCCCGATAGGCAACCGCCTGAACGAAGGCATTGGTGATAAATTCCTGGGGTTGCTCGCTTGCCATCAGAATGCCACTGACGCTCGGGCAAATCTTCCCGTCCTCATCCCGCACGAGCAGCCGGAGCTTCAGTAAAAACTCCTCATCGTTATCCGGAGACAAGGGCGTCTTGAACTTCTCCCATCGCCTTTTTTCAAGGCAATCCCGCGGCGCGATCGGAACTGACTGCTCATCGAATCGGATGATTCTGGTCTGGCTGCGTTGTTGAAAGAGCCTGGCTAGAATGTCCGGTGTCATCTGACGCTTCGAGCTGCCGATCCGATGAAAGTACCCCCCCGGACTTTGATGGACATACAGGCTCTTGGGGACATCGACACGAACGATAACCCGTTCCATACCCCCATCCGTGATGATTGGGACCTTTCGAATCCGGCATACCAGCGCAGGTATAATCAGATCGTTGCAGATTTCCCTCAGCCAGGTCTCGACGGTATCCAATTTCTCCTCGGGAATGCCGACGATCGACCCGGACCTGTCATCGACGCCCAGCACCAAAACGCCACTGGCGGTATTGGCCATCGCGGCCAGCTCGTCCGCCATGCTATCTCGGTGCGGACCGGAAATCCGGGAGCCTTTGTAGTCGAGGTTCTTCAATTCCAGTGCGGAATCCTCTCCCAGCCGGATTTGCCTTAATAATTCATTAGTGGTTTCAAACATCTCTAAACCTTGTAACTATTCAAACCCCTACCATTTTTGCCATCCATGGCACCTGGATTCCGGCATTCCCTGCCGGAATGACGATATGGCAGGGCCATCGCAAGATAATCACTGTTGAAATATTAGAGTTGTACTGCTTGACATACCATTAGATTTATAATGTCATTTCAATATGGAGTGCAAGCGATTATTATCACTAATTCTCCAAAAGTCATAATCAAAGGAGAGGGCATCTCTAACTCGCGCCAATATCTGTTCATCAGATTCTTCGTGTGCCGCCAAACACAGATAAAACCGCTTTTCCTTACATTTAGCATATACAATCCACTCACCGGTTAGTCCTTTACGTCTAGCTCTACGTTCCATTGCGGCTATCGTTGTTTCATAGGCGATTGCATTACAGAAATCTTCATTTATATATTGCCCTTTGTATTTGCGAAATAACTTGCCCACAACATTACTTAGGTTTTTGTTACCACCAGAACAGTAACCGAATTCTGCTGCTAGATTTTCTCCTACAAAACGAGGATCAGTGAAGTGTTTGTAATACAACCCTTCAAGAGGCGTACCCACTTTAAATGCACTTTCTTTCCTGGCAGCCGTCTTGTGGCCGATTCCCTCAAGCGATTTCACTTCATCAGTTACACTAAAAATATCGATTGACCGATGATTTCTAAATTGTAACATCTGGGCAAGAAAGACGCTACTAATTCGACTGAGGTCAAGACCATAAAAGGCTAATTCTCCTTGTGCAAATTCAAGTAACTCTGTACGACTAACAGAAATGCGCTTTGCTTCTACCACACTGCGTTTCATAGGTGTCGGGTCTCCGATGATTAACGAACCAGTTTTTTACGCTCTCAGTCGGCTTATGGAACTTGAAAATATCCTGAAATCAGAGAGTTATAAACAGGAACAACTCTATTGCCTTGAGACTTCTTCCCTTATTAGATCACCCTCTCCCCAACCCCTCTCCCTCAAGGGAGAGGGGCTTTTTAAGGTCTCGCTGGTAACTGATCGCTGGTGACTGATAGCTGGCGACTCGGTAGTGCGTCAGTTTGGGCGCATGTGCATACGCATGGTTAGGTTTTGCCGGTTCGCTGACGCCCTGCGGATGTTGGGCTAAGCGATGGACAAAAACGGCGGCGGGCTGTGGCTCGCCGTCGCCAGAAGGTGTAATTGTTCAAACTGACGCACTACCGGCGACTCGGATTCCTTGACAGCTTCGCATCTTTAACCAAAAACTCACGCTTTGTTGGCCTGAGGCGCAGCCTCGCTAGTAGTTATCGGACTGATCCAAGTGATCGGGCCAGGCTCCTTGGGGTATAGGCGACGAATATCAATCACCGACAGGGCCGATCGGCAGCAGCTCCGGGGCGTGGGTGAGCACGCTCAGGCGCGCGTCAGGCCCCTGTCGCCGCAGGGCCTCTGCCACCGCCCAGGCCAGGGTCGGCGCGTGGGTGTGGCCGAGCGCCGCTTTTTCTTCCGGCGTGATGCCGGGTGAGTAGTTGATTACCGAGGCCTGATCCCGGACCATGGCCCAGGCGATGGCGAGGGCACAGGCAACCCCGTTGGTAAGACGCCCGTCCCGGTAGGCGGCTTTGATGTCTTGTGACGGCCAGGTGGTGAAATCCAGGAGCTCGGTGTGGACCGGGCTGACCCCTTCCGGCGCCGGGGTGCAGACGATGATGGTGCCGCCCGGCTTGACCATGCGTTGCGCCGGATACAGGGATTTGTGCGACTGCCAGAAATCCAGGTCGCAGGGGTGGGAGTTGGCCAGCACGATGTCCGGGGTCTCGTGGTATTCGACCCCATAGATTTCCCGCGCCAGCTTCACCCCCGCCTTGAATGCGGGGCGCATGGCCCCGTAGAACAGGCCCACCACCTCGCCCGCGTCGTTCAGCACCGCGTTGAAGATAGTCCGTAGGCCGACCCGATCCGCCATGTCGTCCATGTCGCGGCGCACTGGGTTGTCTTCGATGCCGAGATAGGAGTCGCCGCCGCTCTCGCAGGAGAGCAGATGGGTCTCCGCCGTGGTGCGGTCGCCGCACACGCCGGGCTGGATGATCTTGGACGAGCCCGAAAACCCCGGAATATGGTGTGGCACGATAGCGCCCAGGCCGATGACCAGATCCGCCTCGACCACCGCCCGGTTCACCAGCAGCGGCGTGCCCTGGGACGAAGTGCCGAGATCCACCAGGGCTCGGGGATCGCGCCACGCGTGGTTGAAGACCCGGATGCGCTCATAGACGGTATCTCCCACCTTGGCCCGCAGCTCCTCCTCCGTCATGTAACGGTGGGTGCCCAGGGCCATGATGCAGGCGATATGGGTATCCGGTACCCCAGCCGCGTTCAGACGCCGCAGCAGCGGCGGCAACATGCGATGCGCGGGGGTGAGTCGCGTCGCGTCGTCGCTGACGATAACGACCTGATCCGTGGGCTTGACCCAGGTCTCCAACGGGAGTTGGGCAATCGGCGCATCCAGCGTGGCCTCGATGGCCGCGTCCAAATCAGGTACCGCCCGGCTCGGCTTCGGACCGAGCACCTCGGCCAGGTTCCGGTCCGGAACTTCCAACTCATGGGGCTCGCCCCCGAAGGGAATTGTCAGAATCGCCATTTAGTATTAGTTCAAAAACAACGTGAATAAGCGATTGCGGTTTCGTCTGAACGCTTGTCGCAATGTTCTAATAGGACAGGATTCAGGATCTACTTCTGACAACCTGGACAATAGAAGCTCGAACGCTGCCCGATTCGGTGCCGGCGGATGGGTCTGCCGCAGCGGGGACAGGGCTCTCCCGCCCGGCCGTAGACCTTCAGGGACCGCACGAAGTAGCCGGGACCCCCGTCATCCCGCACGAAATCCCGCAGGGTCGTACCGCCTTGCGCGATGGCGTCCGTGAGCACCCCCCGGATCTGGTCCGCCAGCCGCCGGTAGCGTTCGCGGCCGATCCGGTTGCAGGGACGAGATGGGTGGATGCCCGCGCGAAACAGGGATTCGCTGGCGTAGATGTTGCCTACACCCACTACCAGACCGGCATCCATGATAAAGGTCTTGACCGCGCACCGCCTGGCGCGGGCGCGCTCGTAGAGGTAGTCGCCGTCGAAGCCGGGCTCCAGCGGCTCGGGTCCCAGGTGTACGAGCAGGGGGTGATTCGCGGGCGGCTCGGGCGTCCACAAAAAAATCCCGAAGCGGCGCGGATCACGCATGCGCAGACACTTACCATCTCGGAGACACAGCTCCAGGTGATCGTGCTTCGCGGGCGGGATCCGGGACGCCAATACCCGCAGGCTGCCGGACATCCCCAGATGGATCAGGATGGTCCCGCGCTCCAACTCCAGCAGCAGATACTTGCCGCGACGCCCCAGTGCCAGGATGCGCTGACCGCGGACCCGGTCCTCGGTATCCGCGGGCACCGGGCGGCGCAGGCGGCATTCCCGCACCACCAGGCGGTCGATACAGGCCCCCTGCAGGTGGGGAGCGATCCCCCGTAAGGTGGTCTCTACCTCCGGTAGCTCAGGCATGCCAACCGCACCTCTTGTGGACTAGGAGGCAATGTGGACTTGCATTGGAACGGTGTATCTACGGGCACGGCCTACCTTACGCCCATGCTCCTTTCCCGCACCTTGCCGGCACGCGCAGTACCTCGTATTCGCAAATATCAACTGCCCCCAAGGTCGGCTCATCGGCAGCCTATCAGCTCATGGGGGGAGGCCGGGGAGAGTCCGCCATGCGGGTCGCTCCCGGCTCAGAACGGGTTTCCGGGTTTACGTCCGAGCTTCTTGAGGATGATGGCCAGGGGGCAGAACCCGGTGAAGGCGGACTGGAGGAGGTTAAAGCCCACGAATGCAGTGAGCCAGAGCCAATAGGGACTGACGGCGTAGGCCAAGCCGAGAGAGAGCAGGATGACAAAACCGGCAAAGGCCAGAACGATGCGCTCGATAGTCATGATGGCAATCCCCTGTTCTTGATGAAAACGCTAGGCAGATTCCGTGATCTTAAGTCGTTCCGTTCTCTTTTCAAGTCGAGGAATCGGAACCCCTAGTGCAACAGAGCGCAAGTCCTGATACCGCCTTCTCGGGGTCAGAGTGGAAAGGTCTCGCGCAGAGACGCAGAGACGCAGAGACGCAGAGACGCAGAAGCGCAGAGGCGCAGAGAATGGGTTTCTCCGCGTCTCTGCGCGATCATTTGATTTCGACGAGAATAAGATGGTATCGGAACTTCTGCTATGTGGCACTAGTCCGGCGGGGCCGATTTCAGCAACCAGCTACCGTCGCATCCGGGCCGGTGGGCATGTCCGCTGATGGCCCGCCGCCAGCGCCGCGCTCCCGGTCGGTCCCGGAAGAGGCCGAGGATGTGGCGGGTCATGGCATTCAACGGCACCCCGGCCGCCAGCTCTCCTTCCAGATAGGCAACGTATGCCGCCAGGACCTGGCGGCGACCGAGCGGGGAGTGATGGTCGCCGAAGAGCTCGAAATCCGCCGCCGCGAGCAGCCAGGGATTCCGGTAGGCCGCGCGGCCGATCATGACCCCATCCAGGCCCTGCAGCAGGGACCGGGCCTGGGCCAGGGTGGTGACGCCGCCGTTGATGACGATGGGTAGATCGGGGAAGTCACCCTTGAGGCGCCGAACCACCTCGTAGCGCAGGGGTGGAATCTCCCGGTTCTCCTTGGGACTCAGTCCTTTCAGCCAGGCCTTGCGGGCGTGGACGATCACGGCATCGCAGCCGGCCGCCGCCAACGCGCCGACCAGGTCGCAGAGCTCCCGGTAGCTGTCCCGCTCGTCGATGCCGATGCGGGTTTTGACCGTCACCGGCACAGACACCGCGCCCTTCATGGCCGCGATACAATCGGCGACCAATCCCGGCTCGGCCATCAGGCAGGCCCCGAAGCGCCCGGACCGCACCCGGTCGGAAGGGCAACCCAGGTTCATATCGATCTCATCGAAGCCCGCTTCCTCACCCATGCGGGCACAGGCGGCCATCGCCTTCGGATCGCTGCCCCCGAGCTGGAGCGCCACCGGATGCTCTGCGGGATCGAAGCGTAAAAAACGCCCGCGATCCCCGTGGAGCAAGGCGCCGGTGGTCACCATCTCGGTGTAGAGCAGAGTGCGCCGGCTGATCAGACGCAGGAAATATCTGCAGTGGCGGTCGGTCCGGTCCAGCATGGGCGCGACACTGAGGCGACGGTCCGGACCGGATCGGAATGCGGAATTTTTCATAGGTCCGTTATGGATTCCAGCCCCTGTTCGTGGCTCGTACCTCTCTCCAATGGTACAGGATTGACAGGGCTTTCAGGATTGTGCAGCGGAAGTTCAGGACAACAAGAAACAACAAGAAAAAATCCTGTTAATCCTGAAAATCTTGTTCATCCTGTCCTATTGGAATGGTACGACGAGCGTTCAGACGAAGCCGCAATCGGACGGCAATCCGGAATCCATAAGTCGCCTGTCGATTCCCGGAGAACCTGTTGTCGTCGTCGCGTCTTGGGCTAAGATGCGACCTGGCTTGCGAGACCAGGCTTTTTTCCATGCTCACCCGGCTGCGTGTCAACGGATTCAAGAACCTGATCGGGGTCGACCTCCACTTCGGCCCCTTTACCTGCATTGCCGGGGCCAATGCCGTGGGTAAGTCGAACCTGTTCGACGTCATCCTGTTCCTCGAGGCCCTGATGGACGCGCCGATCATGGATGCGGCGATGGCCATCCGCGGAGAGAAAGGATCGGTCTCCGACATTCGACTGCGGCAAACAAAAATTCCCACTGGCGGAACCATGCCGATGTTATCGGTATTTCGGCACTGTCGTACTGGAGGAGAAAACAATGACGGAGATTGGAATCGCGGTCACCGGGGCCGGGGGGCGGATGGGACGCACCCTGATCCGGGCGGTTACCGAGGCGGAGGACCTGACCCTCGGCGTCGCCACCGAGCAGCCGGGCAGCAGCCTGCTGGGGGCGGATGCCGGTGAGCTGGCGGGGATAAGGCGCCTCGGCGTAGCGGTTCGTCCGGACCCGGAATCCGCGCTCGATGATTTCGAGGTGCTCATCGACTTCACGACTCCCGCCGCTACCCTACGGCATCTCGAGCTGTGTCGTCGCGCCGGGAAGCGGATGGTCATCGGGACCACGGGGTTTGCTCCCGATCAACGCGCGCTCATTGCCGAAGCGGGGACCGAGATCGGCATCGTCTGTGCTCCCAACATGAGCGTCGGCGTCAACCTGTGCCTAAAGCTGCTGGACGTAGCCGCTCAGGTGCTGGGGGACGGGGTCGATATCGAGATCATCGAGGCCCATCACCGCCATAAGGTAGATGCCCCATCCGGGACCGCGATCCGTATGGGCGAGGTCATCGCCCATGCCCTGGGCAGGGATCTGCGGCAGGTCGCCGTCTACGGTCGGGAAGGGCATACGGGGGCGCGTGACCCCAAGACCATCGGCTTCGAGACCATCCGCGCCGGCGATATAGTCGGCGAGCATACGGTCTGGCTCGCCGCGGAGGGAGAACGGGTGGAGATCGCCCACAAGGCCTCCAATCGCATGACCTTCGCCGGTGGGGCGACGCGGGCGGCGCGCTGGATCGCCGACAAACAACAAGGGCTCTATGACATGCAGAACGTGCTTGGATTACGGGAGTCCTGAATCGGGAGAGCAGGCGTCCTGCTTGCAGCCTGTGGCAGACTGGCGCCAGACAAGCGGAAGAATCCCAACATCCGATGTTGGGATTCATTCCTTACCCCCCAACCAGCTCTCTGTGGATACAGGGAACAATTGGTAATGACACCCTTTATCCACAGATTACGCAAATTTTCACAGATTGTTTCGTTTTTTATCCGTGGAAAGCTGTTAGCAGAGATAATAGAGCATGGATATCCAATACCTCTGGAAAAGAATCGCAAGTGACATGCTATTAATATTGATGGCGATTATTCCTGCTTCTACTGCATTTATTACAGATATATATCATTTTTCCGAGGAGGCATTTCCTAGATTTGGTGCAATTATGGCCCTTTTTGCAGCGTTCCTTGAATTTAGAACGCATGAAATACGAGCTATGCGAGAACAAGATCAATTCAAGGCTATATGGCGAACCATCAGTGTTATATTAGAAGGACTGGCTAATATTGATAGAGCGGCTAAAATAGCACTTCGCAATCAAGCATTTTTAATTCAATCTGCCGGCATGGAGCCTAACATGGATAAACCAGAAGATATCAAAGACATGGTCGTTAGCGAAAAAATCAAATCATTGCAGAATCTGAAAAGTATTACAAATATAATAGCGTAGTATCCATTTTGGGGAAGGTTCTTGTTGTGTTGGGCACTTTAATTTGGGCGTTTGGTGATATACCAGTGAAATTCTTTTCCTAACGAAATTTCGAACAATTGGTATATTTACTCACGGCTTTTGGCGGTTCTTAATATTAAACAAGGGTCTAGATAACTTTAGAGAGGATTTTCTCTCAGTAAAATGAGTATTATATCAATAAGTTTTCCTCCCGATGGTTGAATCTGAATTCACATTCTTCGAGGTGTAGATGAAACGTATGTCTGGGAACACCATTGAATTTTGCAAGCCTCCGTTTGGCCTACGACCAGAATGATTCAATGCCATTGAGATGACAAGTACCGCGG
>Ga0209454_1003499_pt1 | contig 11263 bp, 5 predicted proteins | sample WorMetHERISLAND1_2_FD_187400 | JGI IMG/M metagenome (GOLD analysis project Ga0209454, IMG submission 187400) | Marine gutless worms symbiont microbial communities from Max Planck institute for Marine Microbiology, Germany - Olavius geniculatus... | ecosystem: Host-associated > Annelida >...
CGTATATATGTACGTTTATATTACCTACTGTGGTTTTACATTGCTTTTGCTATTACAGTATACACTGTGTTTCAAAAAAACATCTGCGACATTTTTGACTGTAACTTTAACACCAGTTATTAGATTTTGATAATTTTTGGTACGAATATTCCCGACAAAACTTGCCATCAAATAACCGTTTAGTTTTCCACCTCACACAATGTATGCTTTTGCACTACCTAGGGAAATCAGATCAAGCGAAACATGTGTTGAAATAAAGAGAAAACCTAAAAAACATCCCCGACATTATCAATCGTAACTTGAAGAGAAATTAGCAGATTTTAATAATTTTTAGCGAAAATATTTGCGACATCACTGGCTGTTAAATAAGTGTTTTAGTTTTCACATCACCCAGCGTCTGCTTTTGCACTACTTGGGGAAATTAGACCAAGCATAATACGTGTTAAAATGAATGAAAAAACGTCGATAAATTCCATCTGTCCTAATCTGTGGACCTCGACAGCTGGTCTATTACAAGGTTTGACTCGTGCAGCAGTATGTTTACCAGATAAAGTTTAGGAATGTTTGTAAAATCAAGAAGCGACTGGCACAGCCTGATTGGTTTGGAGCAGAACATTATCGATATTGCTGTCAATGAATGGAGAAAGCGTCCCCTCGCCTGTGATCGCATAGTGGGCCAACACTTCAAGCAATTTTACTGCAGGCAGTTAAAAAATGGACAACTAAATGAAGTGTCAGCCGAAGTGTCACAAATGTGAACAAAATGTGTTTTTACGCGTTATGTTGATTAGACAATCATATCGCATTGGATAAAAAAGTGATATTTTGCTGGTTATGTTTTCACCAGGTAGTGTAGAAACAAACGTTGAGTGATGTGGAAAACTTTTGACGGCAAGTTTTGTCAGGAATATTTCTACCAAAAATTGTCAAAATCTGACAATCGATTTTCAAGTTACAGTCGAAAATGTCGGGGATGTTTTTTGAGACATAGTGTAGATAGTACGTGTGCGACCATGAAAATAATGAAATAAGCAGAGTTAGGCTAACACCTGCATAACAAAGCTTTAAAACCCAGTTTGCATTATGTCTAGAGTGGCATTTTTGTTGTGTTTGTTGATTAACGCATTTTGTCTGCATTTTGTACGAGTTACTTGTACTGTACAATGTTTATTTTGTATTACATATATCAAATGCGTATCGTTTTACTTTGATGACAAGAACAGGACGATTTCTGACAATTTCTTTCGACCCGTCCTTCTGATTTCGAGCACAGCTTCTTATTTTGTAACTCGTTTCGTGAGCTTTTTTTAGGCCAGTCCAATTTTGTCAACTCGTCCAAAAATACTGTCATGTTTGAGACAATTTTAACCTATAGTTGTGAACTGTTTTACCAGCATTTTTTTTAACTTTTGGTTTTGATAGACGTTTTTTTGTGATTTTTGGCTTATCTGCATAGCTTAAATTTGAACTTTTTATTGATAGAGTAACACTTTTTGTGATAAAAATTAGGTTAGGTATAAAACAAAAATGACAGGTGGTCAAATCTAAAATTGTAAATTATTTTTAACGAAAATTTAACGGCATTTACTGTTTGTTACCAAAAATGCCGGATGTTATTTGTCGCTGACATTCTGTGAACGGAAATATTAATTAGATCTCAACTTCTCTTTCCTAACTGCCGCTTTCTGGGCGTGTTTACCAGTTGCTCGCATGATAATCTCTTTCCACACGTTTGACCAAATATACAGCTAATGATCTACATTATATACGTTGCACTCAAAAAACAATTAGCGAACTATTTCGTCTCATGTGTCGTGCAAGTTATTCGCATTTCCGTTAGTGCTTCCGCTGTCACAAAACACACGAATTTAAGCAGATGGATAACGCTTCTTCGAAGCCGAAATTTCGTTCAAATCTTTAACGTTTATGTGATGATGTTCCATGCATTGGAGGCAGTTTTTTTTCACTTGATTTTATTGCGGAGGCTTAATGTCGATTTACGACTACAAGCATTTACACTACAGACTGTCGAGTTGTAATAGCGTTTATAAACGTATTTTAATGTTACAAATAACATGTCTTGTCGCTTTTGTCAACGTTTTTTCCATAAACTTCAAACAGTGACAAGTGACAACGACCGTAATTAAGAAAGTGTATGTACAAAAATTGAAATGTTAGCGATAAATAATATAAAAATATTTGCATTTAGGTTTAGTTTACTAATGTATGATGACACGAAGTCGTTGATCAAAAGCTTAAAGTCCAAAAAACTTAAACCAAATCGATGAATTTAGTTGATGCGGCAAATATGGCAACAATGCGTTCTTACGTAACGTTTACAGAGGTTTTTTTTTCTAATTTGTTTCCACAAAAAGCGTTTTAACTGAAAAAAATTTTCATCGTTTATTGCAAACTGTTATTGGTGTTAAGTAAAATGTAAAATGTAGCCTATCATCGTTGTGTATGTGTAATTGACATATGACACACGTTTATTTGTTCGTTTTAGGCCTGAGTCTCTATCTGTATACTTGCCTTAACACAGTGTCTGCGTCGGTCGGTTATTCGTCAAAAATAAATGTTCCCGTTTAACTTTTATGTAGCTTGTATAATTGTAGTTGAAGAAAATATACTAATTTACCACAGTATTGCTTGCGTCGTTCGAAAGCGGTTCCAAAAACTTTTATTATTAGAAAAAACAGTGACAGGAGTCTGGAGGTACTGAGACGATCAGTACACCGCTTTTAACGCGCGAAAGCAGCTAATGCTTTCAGCGCGTCTTAGCCGTCGGAATTCTGTCTGTCCGTCACACGGGTGGATCAGTCAAAAACGGTGCAAGCTAGGATCACCAAGTCTTCACCGTCGACTGCCTGAAAAAGTCTAGTTTCAGGAACCGTAAAGCTTTTTCATAAATTCGAAGGGGGTCACCCCGAAAGAAGGCGCTGAATGAGAGGGGGTTAGGAAAAATTTGCGACTTAGCCAATAAACACATAACAAAATCACATGCGCGCTTACAATTGGTGCCAAGTCAACGATCTTAGATGACCTTGAACGGTTGTCAGGCCCACGCACTCTACTATACAAATTACGGGATAGCCGCATATCATTTACTAAACAATTTGCTGTTCACACTTGAAGTACTCTGTCATCAGCGCTACTCTGAATACGAGTCGGCTTGATGATGGATGCAATTATTAAATCAAAAAACTGCACCAAGCAGAGCTTGGCAACAAGAAACTTATGTAAAAAATGTGATTGTGGGAATATGTCAGTGACGAATAATTATTTCCAACTATCACGTTAGCATATTTTATCTCGTGATATGACAATCAACAGAACAGAACATTAAACGCTATTTGTGTTATCACAGAAAGAAAAAAAACAGCAATATTGTACACAACAAACAATATAAAAATTACACCTTACTACTACATTACGATACCTACATACGCAGCAACACGAACAACTCACAGCGAATTATACGTCATACAACAGCGTCGTTGGTTTAAATTTTAAAAGTTTGGGGAAGACAAAAAGTTACAATTTTTGAACAGAAAGCTGCAAATTTTCGACGGAGGAAACACGGGTGCTCAAAATTTAAATTTTGCTCCTAAATTACATATAAAATGCGGTTTTTTCATTTATGGTAAAGAAAATTTACCGAAATAAAATAACGAAATTTTCAGACAGGCTAAATTTGGTGGAGAAATTGCCCGCTGCCGCTATGCTACTGTCCACAAAAAGGGTAAGGGGCGGAGACAGAAGTCAGAACAAAACTTTTTTTTCTTATTTCCTAACCGGTGATTCTAACAAAATAATGTTCAAACGAACACGGAATCTGTCCAATGCATTTCGATAGCTCACAGTATGTGTTCGTATAAATAAAAAACAATGAGCTGTGTACAAGTGTGTAGACTGTAATCAAAAAGTTTGATTTCAAATTGTACAGCAGCAATGCTATTGTCATCTTTCGCTATTATTATAACTAAAATATTAACGTCGTTAGTCACGTGACCATTCGATTCGTCACCATCACTTTACTATAAGTGATCCACTGTAATCATGCGTCCGTCCTGCACCGTTATGGAGATACGGCGTCTCAAAGATGATAGTTACGATCGTGACCTTTGGGGTCACGTGACTATTCGACTCGCGGCGGGCCATTTCCTATGGGTGACATTGTGAAATCTTCCTTGCACTGATCTAAATTGCACCGTTAAAGCCAGCGACACACGAGCCGGCGGGTGCCCGGCCGGGAGCCAGCCGTCGTCAGCAAAGAAGTTTTAATAGGCCTAATTATTTTACATTTCTATTATGTAACGCAATGACGCATAAGTCAACTAAAAGTCCAAAGTGCGTTTCCATTTCTTCCTTGGCTATCTTCTTTGCTGCAATATTTTTGTAGTCTGCATAGCGTGTTCGTGCATAAAGCACAATTATGTAAGCTCGTCATGTTTGCATTTTACAGCGGTAGGCCTAAATGCCCCGGTCTGTGTCTGCGGGCGTGAGTGAGTACAGATTTAATGTCTGTTAGGACTTTAGCTCTTAACTGTAAATTTGAGACGTAAACAGGCAACTATGGAGCCCTTATCTGTAAAAGCCCTAACTCTATCCCCTAACCCTATACCAACACATAATAAGTCATTTTGGGGACGACCTAAACACAATACTGAACTATGACTGCGGGCGCTCATGTACATTGTTGAAATCGAAAACGATCACTACGCATTACTGATTGAAAAACATTTCAAAAACGCAAATTGATAAAAAACACGCACATCGTTCAATAAATCCGTGACGTTTGAACTGTGATCTTACCGACTAGCGGCCGAAACAATTGCAATTCGTTCGCTGATTATGTATTCTGCTGATATGTGAAACAACACGAACTGTATCAATCGGCTGTCATGCAAAGACCGACGTAGCAAACGGCAAAGTCGCGGATGATCAAGTATGCCAGTCTGTAGTTTCTACCACGTGGCTTCATACTTTTGGTTTTTAACTGTTCGAAAACAACTTACTGAAACTGCACTGCCAGTTCCATGGCTTATATTTTTAATAATAACGAAGAAAGTGTTCTAACGGAGTTTCTAAAACAACACATAAAGTCCTTTCCAAGCGGCGCTAATCTTTATTTCCTTAGCCCTCATCCAGACACCAGTTTGCACTGCGAGACCACAGACCTGTACATGGGCCATCCTGGCATTGCGCAGCGTGTCTGTTTACGTCGCTGCTTTCGCTGGTAGCACTCATTGACCTAACCCACGGAGGATGGCCAGGTTGAGTTAACATCGTATCTGAGCAAGAAAAACTGGTATTTGATTATCTGTGCCGAAGAAATAATGCATCCCGACAAGCGATGTTTCTAAACTCCGAAAATGCACGTACGGTTCAATAATACACGTTCTAGCCTATATAACACTAATATACAACCAACCGTCTGAGCGGATTTCTGTACAAAATACGTGGCTTTAGCCAACACACGTCAAAGCCATCAATAATACATCGAACTAGCGTCAACGTCGTCCAAAAAGTATCAAAACGAACAAGATCGTCAAGCCTTGCTCAAGGTTAAATCGCAGTGGCATACAGAAAAAGACACGAAAAACCATGCGACCTTGACCTTTGACATTGAAATTCGATAAGATTCTAGAGGTTGTCGAGGTGCACGTCAGCAAGAAATTTCACCAAGCTAAGAGCAGCGGTTCATCGTGCTGGGAGTGAAAACAGCGACGACGCTGAAAACAATACTGTCGTCGCTTAGGTGGACAATAAATACGTGGCTTCAACAAACACGCATTAAAGCCATGAATAACTAATACATCGAACTAAAGTCAACGTCCAAAATGTATCAAAATGAACGAATTATACTCATAAGAGCTGCAAAGTTTTGGTCAAACTGTACAATGAAATTGACCTATCAGCATTAGCAGCACCAGTGAACCACACATAAACACTGTCATGATAAGTAAAGATTAGTATCAGTATTACTATTATTATTTTTGTGCGAGTAATTATTTACAACAATAAACGTTAAATACATAACTCCACTGTCCAAATCCGTAATAAGGTAATAATTACAACTTCTACAGCACCAGCATTGTGTTGCAACGTGCATGATCAAAATTTAAATATCAAGCCAGAAATAATATTGGCCACGGGCTCATTTCCTACGTTGTCTTTAGGTCACACCCAACACCGTATCTTAAACAAATTTTCACAAGGTAGTGTAGCAACAGATATATGGTGAGGTAGCAGCGTACGTTTCTCCCACTTCCGCAGTTTATCACTGAATGCAAGCGTGAATGAATCATTGAAATCAGACCACATTTTACAAGTTATCGTAAAATAAAAAACGGTGTACTTTTTTTTCCTGAGACACGGTGCAATACCATAACAACGGCAAAGATAACAAGCAACATAACATATGCATAAAATCAGCAGTAAACGTGCACAAAGCGACAGAAATAAACTAAACTAAAATGCCAGTTAAGTTGCGTTGCACGCACTGCACGATGCAAGCGAACTGAACTACACGGTGTTTCATAAAAAGGCAACCTTTTTGTTTCTTTTATAACTCATATTTGTATTTGTTTGCTACCTTTCAGACGAATGGTGATCACTTTGCATGAAATTGTTACCAGATGTAGCTGAAGAAATACAAATTCAAAATATTTCAACAAAATGTGGCCGTTAGCTAAATATTCTTTGCTAATGAGATGTAATGCTGACGTCATATTGTGTCGTGAGTACAAGCTTGCTTCTCTCAACTGGTGCTGTCAGTTGCTACCCTGCTTCGATGGTGAACTTTATCTCGTCCACTGATGAAAAATGTTCATCGTATCAGCACTAAGCAGCATGAAGGCATTAAATCAGTCATCATTTGATCGAAAAACTCAACCATCCCGCAAGCGGTGTGTGCTGGTGCACTGTCTTGCTGGAAGGTGTAAAAGTTAAGCTATCCCAACAACTGTGTGAAAGTGATCGTTTTAGGCATTTTTTGTGGCTACAATGTTTAAACTTCAGTTTGTCACCAAAGAGCCAGATAAACTTCACCATCGAAGCAGGGTAGCTATTCAGGAAGTCTGTCACACCGGGTGCAACAAACCAGTTTGTACTCGCGGCACACTATGACGTCAGCATTACGTCACGACAAGCAAAAATATTTAACTAACAGCCATATTTTTCCAAATATTTCGAATTAGTATTTCTTTAGCTACATCTGGTAAGATTTCCGTGTAAACTGATCATCATTTGACTGAATTGTGAAAGAAAGAAAAAGGGTGCCTTTTTATGAAACTCCGTGGACAACGCAATATGTCAAAGAAGTTCAGCGCAAATTCATTTCAGTTCAAAGGACAATTCAAGTTTGGTTCAGTTCAGTTTTGTCGATGGGTCCGCACTTTTGAAACGATTAGCCTATTCAATGACTGAAGATACCGAGTTGTCTAATTCACTGTATCAAGTAAACAGTAGTCCTACCACCAAGCGCAACGGTAATATCAGAGAAAAGCACCCGAATTATTTGAGGAGACGCTTCATTGATCAGATTAAGAGTACTGATAAGTCTACCACTTCGATCAACGTAAACTTAGTGGGTCTTCCTGGTAAGACAAGATGGCGGTTTGATGTACAGGTTAACGCGTTGGTCTTCATCAACAAAGTTGCTCTACGCCAGGCCCGGTTACTACTTGAATGGGTGACAATCTGAGGACAGGTGAACAATCTTGGTATATAACCAAACCAGCACACAGATCAACTCAGCCTTCCACCCCTCTGGAGTAGGCAAATCAAATATCGGCCTGGCCTGTCTGGCTGGGGTTGAAACGGGGTGCATTCACCTGCGTAGAGTAGCAGGTAGTGTGATCTCGTGCGGCAGGTGACGCTCTGTAACTCCGAGACGGGTTTCCGTGAAGAGTATTATACTCCTGATGCAGTGACACGCAGGACAATATGCGTCTACAGAGATGGATTTAAGCTTAATCAAAACACTTGTGGTCACACACAAAGAGGGTCCTACCAACCAGAGAATGGCGGACAGCAGCGCAGCAGTTTCTGCTTTACACAAGGCATCTTCACAGCGTATTGTCACATTAATTTTAAACGTTCACATAATGCATGCAGCACGACATCCCGTCGCTTGGAGGGGAGAGATAGAGGGAATGTGTACGCCGTATTCCAAAATCTGAAAATTACAACGTCACAATAATCGTAACGCTAAATTCATGGTAAGTTTTTGTCAGAAAATTTATGTTGACTTATGTTGAGGGCCCTATATTGTTACTGAGCAGTGTATGTTCGCGTTTAAAACCAATCCTGTGCCCGTGAATGATATGAACACGCTGGAACAAAAGACTATATGATCATAGATGATGTGATGTGAGGCGCGTCCGGTAACGTAGCGGCTGCGAGCGGCTCGTTGCTGCTACACTACTGGACACTCGGCTACGGCAAGGCAAGACAGCTACGAACACATTGTAGCGTAAAAATTGTACGCTACGTTAAGGCTATAGACCAACATCTGGGCTTCTGAACGTATCAGTTTTAGATGACAGTTGAAAAATAACTCTAAATGTGTCATCGTACAGTATAACATAACGTTAATGCAAAATCGTTTGCGTAATTACTATTTTACTCCAAATTCGCCTATTACAACCACCAGCAGCCATCTTTAGTGGACATATATAACGTCACGTTCGTCTGCGCTAGCCGCTAACGTAGATTGTTGTCCGACGAAGAACTGTAGCGGCTCGCAGCGTATCGCAGCCGAAATCTCGTAGCCGCTACGTTGCCGGACGCGCCTGTGTTGTTATACGACCGAGACAAGACGGTCGTCGTCGTCGCTGTCAACCGATGCGTCTGAAAACACATCAACAGAACAATTTCACTGCATTCACAATTTGACATACACATGTAATCATATAAAACCAAACTCCACTAATTTTGATCTATTGTAGCTTTGACGTACAACATGTGGTAGACCAAATCCACAACAAACGAAAAGTCTATAACAAATGTACCACAAGTTAAACGAGTCCACAAAAAAACGAAAGCCTGCAACAATCCACAACATATGATGCAGATTGCTTCACGACTTTTGTCCAATAAGTTCACAACAAATCAAAGAAGTGGAGTTTTAGCTTAATACCAAGGTACGATATCTACTCATTCGAACATCAACTTTTACTAAGCGGTTGGGTGCCAACAACACTGTGCCCGGTAAAAAACTGACCCCTAGACGTCATGCAATAAAAATGTCAAATCTGAACAAATTTGATTTCGTATACTTAATCTCCAATAAATTCCTGAAGCGATTGCCAAATTTTGTTGAAAAATATTATTTCTTAATAAAGTCATTAACTGTGGAATATCGACAACAAAATATCTCTGTTATCAATATGGTGTTACATAAGTAAACCACTGTGTTCATTTGCATAACCTTAACAAACAACATTTGATTTTGGCAACATTTTACATCAACAATGCACCATCTATTAGCAATCAAAGTGCCAAATTTCAATAAATCTGTCTATGCAAACAATAGTTGCAGCGGCTTTTGTGAGGTCGCCTCAAAATGTGAAGTGTCCAGTATTAGGCAACCGTTTGTTTAATCCTGACGATGTCCACAGGTTGCTGGGATATTCAGTGATAAACTTTTTTATCACCATACCATTTCTTTTGCCTCAACAGTTTAATTAAAACACGAACGTCTGCAGAAAACACCATTTTGTAATTGTTTACGTTACTTTGATTGCATCAACAAACGTCACTTCCGCTTGAGCAACTGCAGTATGTAAATGTAACACCATGTTGGTAACGAAGCTATTTTGATAATTTTGGTAAGAAATAATATTTTTCAAAGAAATATGGCACTCACTTCAGAAATTTATTAGGGATTAAGTGTACAAAACTTTATTCAATTCATTCAGATTTGACATTTTTATTGCACAATGTCTAGGGAGTCAGTTTTTTTACCGGACACAGTGTACATGACTACAATAATTGGTCGGCTACGCTTTCCTTTTTTTTGTATGAGTCCCGATTTTTCTCAGCTCGGATTATTTTTTTAAAAAATGATAAAACCTATGTTCTGAAATTCTGCGAAGCGTTTGAACATGATCCAAGAAAGAAGACAGTGTTTAGATTTCCATGAAGATCCGGATTTTTTTGTGCATTCTGGGTCATTATCCATGACTAATTACCATAAGAGACACCAATTTTATTAAGGCCTTTGCATTTATTAGGTGGCACCATTCAGCGAAGATTTAAGATCTCTAACAGCTTCTATAGTTTACGTATGTATGTTACCAGCCCCCGAGAACATACGAAAACATACTTTCAAACCAAAATAATCAAATGAAACAAAACATCCAAACTTCCTACCATCTTCAGACATATCCAAGTTGGGCCTACTGGCAGCACGACACCGGAATGAAGGCGTGGCTGACGAGTCACGTGACGAGTCACATGACCTAGCACGTCGACCAATCACGATGTCCGTCCGTGATGACGTCACAGGCTGCTGGCCACGCCTTTCAGCGAGACGCCTGGTAGCAGTATAGTAGTCAGGAAGCTCAGGACGGCTTGGTATCAGCTTCGTAGCCTGGTTTCCGGTCCCGTTATACTGCACAGCTACAATATACCGCAAATGACAGAATATACATCTTTATTCGCCAAACATGATAGCAACATATTAATACTGTATACCAGCTGATAAACACTGAAAATAAACTGTTTCCATAGGCTTAAGAAACGGAAGTTGAAGACTGACGCTAGATAATGCTCAAAGTGATCAGTAAAAGCGGTAACTGATTAAGCGGTCGAAGACTGCGGGAGACTACTATCTGGACCCTCTGCGGAATGCGTGTCCTTATCCCCAGCGCAGGTTGTGTCTGGGGAGATGACAGTATCTCCTCCACAAAAAATGTTGAACTATGTCCTTGAATTCTGATGTACGTAATGCAATGAACCGCAGTAAAAGGTTGTCGAGATACGTGCTCATGCAAAATGTCATCAAACCAAGTGCAATGATTCAGGATACTGTGACGACAATGGAAGAAAACATAGCGGCGATGCTGAAAACAATGCTGCCATTGCTTCGGCCGGCAGTAGTAATAATATAACTACTGACAGTAAAGGCAAATAAAGGTGGTGTATAGCTAATAACAAGAAACCCATCAAAGAGCTACGGAGATTCACCTGCCACATGAGATCACACAGTGTTACCTGCCACCCAACACAGGTGAACACACCCTGCTTTAACCAC
>Ga0209454_1003502_pt1 | contig 11263 bp, 9 predicted proteins | sample WorMetHERISLAND1_2_FD_187400 | JGI IMG/M metagenome (GOLD analysis project Ga0209454, IMG submission 187400) | Marine gutless worms symbiont microbial communities from Max Planck institute for Marine Microbiology, Germany - Olavius geniculatus... | ecosystem: Host-associated > Annelida >...
TTGTGTTAAAATAGCGCTTCGTTATTTTAACACAACGTGGCCCGTAATTACGTAAGAAGCACAGCGGTCATTTGGTAAAAAGCGGAATTGCTGTCCATCCAATACCTCGAACAGGTGACAGCAGCAAGTTGCAATTGCATGTTTGACTGAGGAGGTTTAATCCTGAAATCTTCCCTTTTCCTGAGGAATCAGGGACCCCATATAGGCCTAACACTTGATGTATCATTGGACCTCACATGTGTACGTGCCAAGTGACATCTAAATTCGTCGTCTGGCTATCCAAAAGGCATAAAAATGCGACAGACAGAGGACAGGCAGAGAGACAGAACACGCTACGAGAAAATGCGTAGCTATAGGCGGAATCGCTTGCGCTGGAGCGATGAAGACGAGCGTCCTTCAGTCACTGCGCGCGAACATGCACCGCGTCATTCTGTCGGTCAGTTTTTGCGGATAACGGTCGCGAGTGACGGAAAGCAGTGTTTTAGCAACGCATCGCATGTCGGTCGCAAAGCACGGTAGGGTCCCGAGAACACACTTAGTACTTAGGCCTCCTACTGCGCACCCGAGACGCCGGTGTCTAGTTGCGCACGAAGGACGTCGATGATGCACGCTTTCCGGATTCGGAGGAAAGCCAGCCGCAAGAGAAACGCCGCGCGGAAAAAAGGCAAGAGTCTGCAGTCGTTATGATTAGCCTACCGTACTGGCAGCCTGCGTGCATAAAAAGTTTTGCGCTCGAGATATAAACGCAGTTTTTTTCTTACTTACGCAACTTCCAAAGTAACGTCAACTCCTGCTACCTTCGCGAAAAACTGCTGTTGCAAATTGCGGTCAAACCCTCTGCAGATGGCGACATGGTACAAATCCGTACAACTTAAAAACTATAGGAACTCTCAGCGCTCTTTAGCGACGGTATCATTGTCGATTTCCTACGACGTGCTGTTTAGCCACAATACATTTCGTTACAGACGCAATTTGCTAAATTTGTCGAACTAAAATTGTTCGAAGTGTTTTGATTACTGGTAATTTCCAGTGGTGGATTCAAAGGGGGGTGGAGGGGCCGCCCCTTTATTGACCGGATGCATCTTAAAACAAGTGAATATTTTGCACCGAAATGCATGATTTTTGCATAAACTTTTCTAAAATTTTCCACGGAGAGGGCATAGCCCCCTCCCCAGACTCCACTGCCGCCCTTTCGCCTCCCTATTCCAAACTACTGGATCCGCTACTGGTAATTTCAATTCAGCTGAAGTAATAAACTTGTGCCATAGCCTATATATGCTCTGTGTTTAGAGGTGCGCGGACGAAGGAACTCCGGTAGCGAGTACTCGTAGCAGTAAGCAAGAGAATCGTGCTCGGAAGTCTCTGCGTACCATCACTATTATCCTCGGCGCGTTTGTAATCTGCTGGACGCCATGGCACGTGCTGTCTCTGCTGATCGGCTTCTGTCCGAATGTTCCCGCGACGTTCTGCGGCATACCGTACGTCGTCTACGACGTCTCCTATTGGCTGTGCTACCTCAACTCGCCGCTGAACCCGTTCTGTTACGCTCTCGCCAATCAGCAGTTTAGGCGCGCCTTTCTGCGCATTCTTCGTCGCGACTGGCATCGCAGCTGACCTCTATACGCCGCAATTATTGTTGGGCCTAATTAATTCAAGGCCTAATTAACCGATATGCCAAGTATGCCATGGCGTGGGGCCCCGCGCCAGGGGGCCCCCGTGACGGCAAAAATTATTTTTTTATTCCAGTATTACTTTGGTGACTGGAGCTTTGTTTGCACGTCGCTTTCCAAAAATCTCTAACGTCCTCGTCTCCAGATTTAGCTGGTTTAGGCTTACTTTATAGTTCTCTTGATCGCACTTTAGGTGTCGCGCTTTTTGTTGAAATTGATAGTAAATTAAAAAAGCGATGGCGGCTGCAATTTTATGCAGCGGGGAAACACCATGGCTTCCCAGCACATATAGCTCTCGGAACAAAATTGGTAGGCCTACCGCCATTTTTGGATGAAAGTTACGCCACTGCCGATAAGACAATATACGGCTGCACAATAATAACGACTTCAACTCTAAAAATTTCGAAGATATGAAAATTACCAACAAGTAAACCGAGTATAGCTCACTTAACCCGCGACAGCATCGGTGCTGCCAATAATGCACTTTAAAGGGTAGGCCCCTACCCAAATTTGCCTTCGCCGTATGGAGATGAACTCCTTGAACCCAGTAAGTCAAACCTCAAACTCAAACGTTTTGTGCTATAAAAATTTCATGCGCATTTTGTCCTGGTCCATCCCCACTCCATGCAGTCGGCACAATCCACTGTTGAACTACGTGTCGCAGCCTAAAACCGCGAAAAACAAGAAGCCAAGCTAGTCACTAGGAAAAACGAGCTACAGCCCAGTGGCGTCTAAGGGGCAGATTTTAAAACTTTAAGGGGGCAATCATCGTTCCACAAGAACTTGACCATAAGTGTTTTGTGAGTCTAAAATGCACAAAATTTATTTTCGACCAGGGACCCCACAAGAGGATCTTATTGGAAAGTTTTCTACCGGCATCCACGAGTAGCCTACTGATGCAGTCATTTGGAGCAATTGACTAAGCTTAATGTGAGAGGGGTTTGAGTCGACTTTCAGTAGAGGGTAAACATTGAAAGGTGGATTGGGGGGCTTGCGTAGTGCGTCCTAGGGGGATAGACGCCCCTGCTACAGCGTATGCAGTTCCTGTTGCTGTTGCTTCAAGGTCATCCAAGATCAATGATTTTCATGTCAGTTGACATGCAATATGCGACTTCCTATTAATCTTGGCCCTATCTCTCATCGTTTCTGAGATAAGGCCAGTTTTCCACTGAAAAACGCACATTTTTCTACTACGTCCATTCAACCCCAAATTTGAAAACTTTTACTTGACCTGCATCCCCCAAATTTTGTGCACGGAGAGCCGCGTCAAAAAGCTAATTATTCGTGTAAAAAATTTCCCTTAAGACCTACCCGTTAGCCAGAGTATATCCGTTACACACAGACGGACGGACAGACGACAGACGACAACGATGCCAAAGACGCCGTACAGCATAGCTGTTGCGCGTCAAAAACAACAAACCCGGTTTTGAATTTTAAGGTCGTTTAAAGTCAACAATGAGGCCTGAATGCCCAAAAAAGCAGTAGATGCCAAGTAGCAAGTACCTGTTTATCTGTGACCATTTTCACGCTAAATCAGTGGATAGCGGCAGATATTGAGCTTTTGATGCGATACTTAAATTTGGCGCACCTAAAAAGGCATCAAAAATTTTATACGTTACAGGCTAGAGCTCGCTAAGTACAAAGGTAAACGTCGTATGCTTAGTTATCAGTTTTGTCATTTTGCGGAGAAAACGACAAAATATTTGAAAATTGTAAGTCACTACAAAACAAGCTGTGGAAAGTAAAACAGATACTTTAAAATGCCATACAAAAGCTAGCAGAGCTCTACATGAGGAAGGGCAGGGGCCCCCGTTGTCGCATGGCATCGGGCCCCTTTGAAGGTTAATTTGGCCCCGAATTAATTAATCAATTATTAGACACGTATTGTGATGTTTTACCACGTACATAACTTTTGCTCGAGAAATGCATTTTTATTTGGATTTTCGTCAAAACAAAGACGACATACAACTAAAATATTCTCCGTTGATTGGTACGTATTACCTAGCCTATTATGTAATTACGTTGGTTGTAACTTGTGGGTAATATCAGCTTCAGTTTGGTGGTTGATTGCTTTGGCTGTGAACAACGAGATCATTCGAAAGTTACTAATGGGTTTTATAGACATTTTGAAGGACTAAGCATCGAGGTGAAAAAATCGATTAGACGTTGGACTTGATCAATCCTGATTAAAAACCAAGAATTATCACCTCCCGTTCTCTAGACGCAAAGGTTTTAATGCGCAATGCTGTGCACGGATTATCTCCATTTTCCATGGAAAATCTCGATATTTTTGGCATTTTCCACACTATATTAGAAGGCTGCCGTGGTTACATGTACAATACAACACAAAATATTTGCGAAAAATTACATTTTGTTGAACATTTTGACGAAATTAACTCTCCAGTAGTAACGAAACCGGTGAATATCGATTGCTGCACCGAAAGACGGCAAAGTGCTTCGTTAGTTTGTGTCGGTTAGGCCTAATGATATCATTTTTGCGAGTTTGACAGCGAACATCATTGGTAGCAGTGGACACATCAACATTTTATTTATTTACAGCCGCCACAAATTCAGACAATTCGTAGTTATTAGTTAAAAAGAAATTTCTAAACACATTTGACAGGGCTTTTACATAATCAGATGCACCATGGCCCTTCATTGAGAGATCCGGCTGCAGACTAGAGAGTTGTCATGCAACTGACAGTTTTATCGTCCCTTGAGTGGTAAAAGTGCATAAGTAGTATTTTGAGAAAACCGATGTTAAAAGTTTACAGTTTTATTATAATTACTTATGCACTTCTTCCAGTCACAAGAAATGTCAAAAATGTTGTATTCCAGCAATGAAATCCAGAAGCGTACAAATGTAGGGCCTACTTATGCACTTTTACCATCTGCTGCAGACAGCTAATACGTTTTTTGCTTAACTTTGAATAAATATACCTCAAACACGGTTGCGAATATGACATTTTCACTTTTGCCAGTAGATTCTATGCATTTTTCTGTACACTATGGTATAAAAACCGCATAAAGTGCATAAGTACGTTTATGCACTTTTGCCACTCAACGGACGTTATTATTGTAGGGCCTATGTTATTTGCGACTTTGTGTTAACAACTTCAAATCGTTTCTGTTTTACTTTCTGCGACGTCATAAACAACATGCGAGAAAAATAATGCGAGTTTTACTGATATATAGCTTATGAATAATTTTTAGTCAAATGTGTTGAGTTTCGAGTTGAACAACGTAAACTGAAAGCCGCCGTGTTTCGTGTGTACTGTTTGGAGACTGCAGCCACACGTCATCTGACGGAGCACGGACAGACGGACCACACACGACGGTAAAATGAGTAGTAACTCATTTACATGGGTTATGGAAGGTGGGGACCTTGGTACAGCTGACTGGGGTTGCCTAGCCGGCCGCTGCGCCAGCCTGTGTCTGCAGGCTGCTCACGGTGGCCGTGAGGCAGGCGGCTCTGGTTAGTGACGAAAGCGCATTAGAGGCGTGTTTGCGACGATGCGCTATACAAATTGACGACCTTTACCTTTTTTTTAAACAAGCGGCTCGACAAGGCCGCCTATACACTATGTCTACATACAGTTCGAATGACCAACTGCTAATACTATTAACGCGAACGCTACAGTACAGTGAGTAGGCTAGATCGCGTTGCAATCGATATAATAATGCTACTCTACAGTGTAGTACTGTATAATTAAATTTCATAATAATTCTAGCAGATATGTAATAAATGTTGCACAGTAAACTATACGTGTAACGGTGTATTTATTGTCTGTTGTTTTATGCACTCGGGACTTGACCGTCAGTGTAGACGGTGGTGCGCAAAAGCGACCTTGTCTCCAGCTAGCTGCTGATCGCTGGTCCGTGAATGCGTTAATGAAACGCCGTTTACTGATCGTCAGACGTTTAATAGCCACACCAGAAGCACGCGGAAAATAAGTGAGATAAAAGTAAATCTAATAAACATATATGTTGTTTATATTTTCGTGACATCGAGCCGAAATTAACGTTTGGAGTTAACATTAACGTACACATTATGCGGGGTAGTATGAAAATAAATTTCAGACAAGAATTTGTGTCAGTTTTTTTCAGTTTCAAAATAGGTCGATATTTCGGGAAGTTATTGCAATATAAAATGACACGTTTTACGGACCACGACGTAAGCGTAGGCCTACACATAAGACCACATTCAGTTCTGTATATTCGTTAAGAACATGTATATTATTCACTTCGTTCCTTACCTCATTGTGTTCAACCGAAATCTAACGACAACAGACAAACAGAGAGACTATTGTGATAGCATTTAGTAGGTTTTGCATTCTCTGTTCTCTGTTCTATTGTCTGATTGCTTGCTGCACAACAGTCTTTTTTGTTTTACTGAATGCAGTTCAGACAATCTTCTAGCACACGAAACGCTTTGTAGATTACTCATTGAAAGCGCTGTATGAATCACTTACTTACTTACTTTTTGCGCAGCAATGGACCCGGTTCACGCATGGCGTCGTGGCAGGGGGACATCTCCCCTCTTAATTTTGCGCTGTTGAAAAACTGTCAAAAAAATTTCTTGTCCAATACATTTGTACAAAAATGCAAAACATGGGAATAAAAAAACTCTGATTGTGAGAAAAGTTTGGAACAACATTAAAATTTTGAGTACCCGTAAATTTTTTTCTGTCGAAAATTTGCAACTTTTCGATCCGCCCACTTGGCTCCGCCCCCTTTTTAACCCAAGACGCCGCTGAAGTTTACCAACAATGTTGTCGACGCTCAGCATTATGATTTAACAGGTTTTTACCGTTGACATTGTGCGTTATACAAATTTGTTCATTTACTTACTTACTTTTCATGGCCGGAGGAAAATGCCAGTAACGTCGTTGTGGACTTAATGAGTCAATATACAGATATACATAGGCTACATCGTGTATGTACGAATGCTATTGCATTGCAGCATGCAAAGTCGCGTACAGAGCGACCTAAATGAACTGAACTGGGCTAAACTAACCAATGTTCGAACAGTAGCGCAGTAATGGTTAGTTTAGTTCAGTCCAGTTACGTCGCTCTGTACGCGCCTTAGATTTGTAATTTTTACGCGATGAAAATATTTTTATTTGCAATTTTATTATCTGGAATTTTTTCGGCTAAAAAGACGCGAAGCAAAAAATTTTTTTACGACGGTCAGACAGAACGGATAAAAATTTAGCAAAAGCAATATTGCTTTCAAGTCCAGAGACGTAGAGCAACCCAAGGCCAGTATTTTTGCATTTACGCGACGTTGCTTCTTTCTTCCTTTTCTTATGGTGCCGTGCCATCGCTGACGATGTTAGTGACCATGCGATACTAGAGGACTCTGCCATTAGAAGCCCTGATCAGCTGTGTTGGGCTCACCTTATCCTTCCAAGATGCACACAAATGTTTCAAGGTACTCGAGTCTGTGACGCTGCAACGATGTATTAAATGACTGCTAACGTTGATGTCCGTTTTAGTGCTGTAATGAGTCGGTGCTGTGTATCTGTCTGTCTGTTTGTCTGAACTACTATCATGACCATTATCTCGAAGACGATCGTCACTATCGACTACCAATGATAAGTAATAACTGCTTCCCGGACTGGCCATATAGACCCATGCTGTCATGCTGTATTTAGGCCTATCAGCATCTACTAAGTGTATATAGCCAAGAATTCGATGGACTAGCCGACCTTTCTATCCCAGACGACCTCACACAGCGTTCATCGTCATTCCGGAGCATTTGTCAGATATCATGACATAGAATGCTCGAGACTTTATTGACGATGGCACAAGCTAGGCAGACCTATACGTCTAGGGTCGTTAGTAGCCTATAGGCCTATGTTTTGAAATTATTTGCTTTCCATTATATCTGATGATCGACAATGGTCAAAAAATAAGAGTCGTCAGAATAAATTATGAAGTAAATGCTTTCGTTGTTTCAAAAATAAACAGTTGAGACAGAAGGTAGGTTTAATTGTTAATTATCATCAGGAAACCACACATCTGAGCCAGACAAGGTTTTTGATTTGCTGTCTAAAAAGTCAACGAAGTAATTTTACTTCAAAAAGCACAGGCAGGCAGACTCACCGGTTTTACTTTCTCTGTCACATCTACACCGCTTTAAACACACCTGATTCAGATTACAGATCATGGATTTTGACGAAACATCGAACATTGCACTATCGTACTACTGCTTACCTTCACATCTTAATTAATTAACCTAAATTTTCCATTTTACCAAACCTATTTTGTGAGATGTTTACAAATTCCTGCGACACATTAGCCATGTAGCAAACACATACAACTGATACTTTGAACCTTCCAGCTTCCGTGATTAAGCAATAATCTGTGGCTCAGTTTACACAGGCGAATCGGAATAACAGAACGTAGAGCCACGGCTCCCAACATTCAGTGACGCCGGCGGATTCAGTTTGTTATTGACCGTTTTATTGTTTCTGCTATAATGTCGGCGTTAGGTTATCGCGTCACTTGATCCACCGTGTGATGAAGCGGTGCCGTTTTATTGACCACATTGTTGTCAAACCACTTAGGCTACTGTGCGTGCAGTGACAGTGTTTAATTGTCAGTCGGTCACACTTGCGAATAATATCGAAGAGGTTTAACATTATAAGCAATCAACTTAATCGTCTATTGCCTGATGATCGGCCCATTGCCGACATGATCAACCCAGTGTCTAAACTTCGGAGAATGTTGGACTTTTAAATTCCGCATAAAAATCGGCTTTTGCCGGAAAACCGAGTAAAAAATCGCAACACCGACAAAATATGTTCTTTCCTCGTGTTTTAGTAGCTTTGCGATTACATTTCGTTGTTCAATGGTCAATAAAACGGCACCGCTTCATCACACGGTGGATCAAGTGACGCGATAACCTAACGCCGACATTATAGCAGAAACAGCAAATAATACAGCCTATATTGTTATATCAAACAACCAATGCCTTATTCTTCCTCTGCTGACGCTAAAGCTATAAAGACTTGGGTTTCGAGTTGTTTCTAACCAGTCAACTAAGACGTTCAAACCATCATCATCACTTCAGCATCACAGCAGCCAGGTAAGACTCTTTCAATGCTGCCGTTACTGTGTTGCGTTTCACAGCTATCGCCAGCTAGTTATCAAACTTCTCTTGTTAAATTATTGTTCTAATTTTTTGCTGTCGGTTGTAATTATTAGCCGACATTTTTGCCGTGAACTTGATAATTAGTAAAAAAAATCTCTGTAGTAATTGCTTTTACTAAAGTGCAGGTCAAGTTTTCGAACCTTGAAGTTCATTTGCAGCAGGCAGCCTGTATAAATTTGTACCTGTTCGCACCGCATTAAGTTACTAAAGTTTACTGGTGTGTGTGACAGCATATCAACTCTTCATATCAGCGATGCTAGTCGGTGCCGGCGTGTATCTGTCATGCGTACTGCTGCTGCTTGGCGGCAGTGCAGTCAGACGATCGTCGTGTCTGCCTGCTAGCGCCGACCGTCAGCGAGTTCCCGAACTGCAGCGTCTTGACGCCAACAGACATCAGCCGCCCTGGGAGCAGAGAGCGCTCGACGAACACGACACCAACTCCATCGACGTACGACCGTTTTGTACATTTCGATGATTTCTTACGTATTTAAACCCCACTCGGCTCGCATTCGTACTGTTTTCACAACTTTCGGCGGCAGTCGTACGTCATAAAGCAAACGACGGTGTAGTGTAGTCTGTGCCATCTGAGCATGGTTTAATGATGTTACAGCACTGTCCGGAGTTGCATAAGTTCGTACTGCGTATTTGCTTATCCACGCTAGCAGTACTGTAACTAACACGTACAATAGAACTTATAATAACAGTTAATATAAAGTAAGCTTATTGTTGCATTTTACAACTTTAAATAAACGAATATGATAATAATGGTGACTACGATGACAATATCTTCTTGAAAACGTGTAGTAGTGCTCAAAGGTTGAGATACATTTTATGCAAATTTTAGTTACATGTCTACTAAACTGAAACTGAATAGATACAACAGTGCATAATAACGAGCGATTGCGTGCGCAGGTAGAGACGTCTGAAGTAGCTGATAGAGGACTGGGCGCCAAGCAGAGTTCGTACCATGAACCTCCAACACCTTGGTCCAGTGCTGACGCAGTGGCATCGTCACAGCGTCGTTCATCGTCGTCTGTGGGGCGAGACGTCTACCACGTCGTCAACGCACGACCGCCGTCTGTGCCGCCGGGAAAACGCGCACAACTCTCCGATAGTCAGTTTATTATTTTATTTTTCGTCTCTTTATCTCGTATTTTTTCATAATATTGTGGTTTTACTTGAAAACTTTTAATGTACAACGTGATATGCGACCACTGTTTTTCTGTCGAGTTTGTTCTTTTACAGCACGTTGCCATAAAAACTTGTTTGCAATTGTCAGAAGGACCTGCAGCAGCTATGGAGACAGATGCTTTGCTGTTGCAGGTCCGAGGTTGTAGAACAGTCTGCCAGCTCATCTGAGACAAACGGACGTTAACTTTGAACAGTTCAAACGGCAGTTAAAGACATTTTTGTTCGGGCGTTGAGAGCGCGGCGCATTGTGGCTATTGCTAAATTGCGCCTTCTAAATAATCTTACTTACTTACTTACTTACTTGTTTATTGCTGGTCTGGCGGTTTGAAGCTTACACGCTGATGGTTGTCGACAGTTCCCATCAATTACAATCTTGTTCAGCTTCTACTAGCGTGACCAGCGCATTAGAGGTTATGACACTTTCACCAATGTTCAGTCGTCGAACACTTGAACTGACGGTGATGTCTTGACTTAGCGGGTGACGTGTTCATCTCGATCAACAAAGTTGTTCTGTACGTCAGGCTCGGTTACTACTTGGATGGAATACTGTGGGGGATAAACTATTACCATCACGATATCTAACCAGCCACTTAAGTGAACTCAGCCTCACCATCCCTCCGTGGGTATGAGCAAAAAGTAACATCGAAAGCTGGAACACCACGCCATGCACCAGCCCCGTATCTGTGGTCTCGCAGTCTAAACTGGTGTCCGGCTGAGGGCCGGAGAATCGACGATCAGCGCCACGCTATTGGCCCTGTGGTTCGGGAAAGTTTGTTTTTGTACGTTTACAGTCGTGAAAAGTGTTGATAATTTCATGCGACCAGTCACTCTCATCTGTTGCATGGTGCATAATGTGTATTTGTGCAGATGTTGATCTGTCGGCGTACAAGCGTACGTTGATGTACGTCGCCAACGCTCTGCGTCAGCAAGCTGCTGCCGCTGCTGCTGAGAACACAGACCAATGTATGTCATTGTTTCCCCCTTTTTTAATTTGTACAAAAACATTATTTTATATTTTTACCTCCGCCAAGGAGATTATGTTTTTGCCGGTTTTTGTTTGTCTGTTTGTTTGTTTGTTTGACTGTTAACAAGATAACTCAAAAAGTTATGGACGGATCTTTCTGAAATTTTGAGGGTGTGTCGGGCATAACAAAAGCTGCAAGTGGTTCAATTTTGAAGGTGATCCGACAGGAATCCTGGATTCTGGATCACTTTGAAATTTTCGTTACCATTGCGTTAAAGG
>Ga0209454_1003503_pt1 | contig 11262 bp, 6 predicted proteins | sample WorMetHERISLAND1_2_FD_187400 | JGI IMG/M metagenome (GOLD analysis project Ga0209454, IMG submission 187400) | Marine gutless worms symbiont microbial communities from Max Planck institute for Marine Microbiology, Germany - Olavius geniculatus... | ecosystem: Host-associated > Annelida >...
GTGAATTGCGACGAAATGGATGGAGATAGACTACGATTACCTGCGAACAGGAACTGCTATAGGCTTTCGCGCGTTTCGTGAGCTTTGCTCAAATTTCTTGTTAGTACTGCAATAAGTATTGCAATACTAGTTGTATGTTCGGTGTTGCAATACTTCTAGTGTTGAAATGTTGCAATATTGGAAAGCAATACATTTTGATACAAAATACACTCATAATCGTGACGGCCCTGTTTAATTATGCCCAAAAAATTTCACATTCTTTTGTTCGGTCTAAATAAAGACTGAACGAAAAATAACTATGTCAACTCGACTTGTTTATTGTTTAAATTTTGGTTTGACCACATTATCACGTAGTCTGTACTGGTAGTCAATCCAAAATCTAGCAAAAGATGTACACAGTGGCAAAAATTAAAATTTATTTGGGGGAGCGCCGGAGCGGATAGTGAAATATTGCTAACCGTATTGCAATAGTATTGACATACTGTTTCCACGAAGTATTGCTATTGCTATTGCAATACATTTTGCTAGTATTGCTAACAATGCTGCCTGCACATTTCTCTGTAGCGTGGTTCGTCCGTCTGTCGTCTGTCTGTCGCATTTGTGCATCCTGCTTAAACCGTTTGATGGACTTAGATGTGATTTGGTAAGTACACTCGTGGGGTCTAGTGAGACATTGTGTAAAATGGGGGTCTCTGACCCCTAGGAGAAGTAGAGATTTGGGGGGTCAAATTGCAGCCAAATCGTCAGCCCTATGCTGCCACCTGGCAAATGCAAACGAAGAGTTAGGTGGACTTGCCAAAACGATTCTGCCTTTTGCCAAATTACCCTGGTACTTGTTTTAGAATGGAATGCTAATTTTTGATTCTGTTTTGTAATCTTTGTTTGTTTGTGCGATCTGTTTGCAGCCAGCGACTTGACGACGAGTTGGCGGCCATGTTTGCGGCACGTGACATGACGTCATAAACCATGGTCCGAGCGCCCGTCTTACAACGAGGTCAAGCATAAACCGATTATCAGAGATAGAGCCTAGACGGAGGCATAAAATACGACAGGCTGCATCATTTCATCACCTGTTTTTACGGATGGATAGATTCAGCGCCAGACGATGAGCTGGCCGCCGTCGGCTAAACCGGACGTGGAAGCTGATTGGCGGAAACGTGGCCACGTGGACTGCGCTAAGCCACGCCCACGCCGGCCGCGGGTATGATTCACGAGTGCCTGCTGGTAGTGTGGGTGATGGTGGTGGTCACGTGGTTGTTGTCGAAACACTGGCTGGGCGGCCATGATGATGATTCCTCTAAGCAGGAAGTGATGCTACCTGCTACAGACAGTCAGCCGCCCAACGGCTATCAACAACAGGTAACTTACCTTTACTTTATACTAGTAGCAATCCGTCAAGTTACAACTTAGGACCTTTTTTGCCGACCGTACATAAGCAGCGGTCGAGCTATTGGCATGGTTGTCGTCCGTCCGTCCATCCGTCTGTTAACTTGCGGATGTACGATGGGAGTTCTATAAGTTCCAGGACTACGTCCCTTATACAACAACAATAAATCGCACATTTCTGACAGTTATGTTATATTTCAACATATTCTCCCTGCAGTTCACTGCAATGTTCATATTGTTCTACAAATCGGTTGAAACCCATAGCATTAAGTTTTTCTTATTGGCACCTGCAGAAATTTTTGCACATTTTGCTGTAGCACATCTTCATCGTTTTTAAACTTAATGTATCCAAGTGATTTGCTGTGTGGTCCAAACAAATGAAAATTACTTGGAGCTAAATCTGGACTGTATGGCGAATGCTGTAGCAGTTCCCAGCTTATCTCTTTCTTTTTTAAACTGTCTAATGAGCCAATTGCCCAGTGGGTCACTGTTATTTTAAAGAATGACACTTTTCTGCAGCAAACCTGGTCAATTGCTGTGAATTGTTGGTCTTAAGCAATCAAACGATAATGCCTGGTGATATTATGCAATTACAGTATGTCATTCAAGCAAAAAGTCTGCAAGAACAACTCTTTAAGTAAACAAAAAATGCTTTGTCTGCAGCTGACCGTTTTTGCTGTATAAGCAGTGCTCCAACACTGACGTCATCACCGACTAATGATCGCTGCAAAAGCAGGCGAACTATTCAAATACTTTCAAACGTGATAAAGTGACACTGCTATTTACTACAAATAATCTACAATAAATTTTAGCACTTTCAGTTTCTACACCTTCTGCGACTAGAAAACTTTATGATTAAATTTAGTAATCTAATTTGCTAAATAAACGTCAACGCCCATCATTTATATCTTAATAATAATGACATCAAAACGTGATGTCAAAAATGAGACCATGATAAGTGATGTACAATAGTGGCAGTACAACTTCATAACAGTTTTGGTTTTCAGCTGGTACTGTGTGCTTGCTGAGAAGAACAGTCCTGGAATTTATTGAACGCCCCTCGTACCTTGGCTAACGGACAGATCTTAGGGGAAAACTTTTTACATGAATATTTAGCCATGCGTGTTAAACTCAGGCATGCAAAATTTCAGTCATCTAGTGCAAGGGGAACATTTTCAAATTTGGGGTTGAATGAAAGGGGTAAGACATTCAATGGAAAACTGGCCAAATCTCGGAAACGGTGAGAGATACGGCCAAGGTTACTATTAATCACTAATAGCAAGTGGCATACGCTGTCAGATGAGATGCAAATGATTGATCTTGGATGACCTTGAAGGTCACTGACAACCAGTACGGTCGGCTATGTTAGCGACAGCTGGGCTTCTGGTAGTATAATTTCTTGACGTTTTGACAACCGCTTCTGCTTTTCTCGCAGTTGGTATGAATAAATGCGTTTTGTTTTGATAAATTTTCATGTTTCTATGTTAGCGCATTAGCGGTTTTCTTGTCGTTGGTGCGCTATATAAATTCACGTTTTACTTACTTATTTACGCCAAGCATATATCTCTGTCGGTACTCTTCAGTTGCACTGTTTATTCTGCAACAGTGTATTCTATATTTGAGTGTAAACGGTTTGTGACTAGCTTCTGTGTATGCGGCCTTCTCGTGCTGCACAGGCAGCAGGAATAAAGATAACATTGGATGGTGGTAATAAAATGTGAACGAAGTCGAGGTCGTTTTGCGGCGATGTGATTGACTTGATTGATAATTTGATAACTAAGTGTTCAGAATACTGCTTAGTCGTGTATAGATTGGTCAGAGTCTAACCACTGGGTTAGGGCCATATTTTAGGGGGTGAGGTTAGCGGGTTCATGGTTCAACACCCCACCCTCAACCCCTCCCCCCCGAAGTGTTGGAAATGTTATAGAACAAAAATTCTGGCTATGGTTTTGCACTGGGTGCGGTGATTGGTCGGTGATCACTATAGTCCGAAAGGGCACCGGTCCCAAACTGCCTATAACTCGTTCTGTGCAGCCAGGGCGGCGCCAGCCGATGACCTGCAATAACACGTGGACGAGCAGCCCGCAAGCACTGGCAACGAGACGCTTCAAAGCATCGTCTCCATCCAGTCTGCGACAGTCGCTACAATCCGCGGTTGCTCTGAGTTAGTCACCTCTCTTCTCAGTCTACCGCTGATTCATTTGACGCGCCGACGCGACGCCCTCTCGGTGTCCAGACATAACCCCTCTCCCTCCGTTATAACCCTTCATACGACAGAACCCCAACTCCTACTACCGTCATCGTAGGACGAAGCCCCCCCCCCTCTATCGCCAGTATAGGTCGAATCGAAACCTCCTTTTCTGTAGGACACGGGGTCGGTTCCGCCTACCCCGGCGGTAGAGGGGGAGGGGTTCTGTCTTGGGTGCTATGTCTGTCCGTGGGGGATTCGGTCCTTAGGACGCCTACCTTCCGCCCACTCGGCGTCTTTGTGCTGCTGTTGGCTTTCTGGAAACGTCGTTGAAGCCAAGTTACACAGAATGATTCGTGTTCATCAGAACACGCGGCTGAGAAGAGTAGAAGGTTGTTCTGGTGCTGCTGTGGCCGTCGTCTGTGTATTGGGCTGCCACTGCTCATCAGTGGCGGATCCAGAATTTTTGAATGAGGGGGGGCGGAAGGGTATGAGGTGAGGTCTGGGAGCTGCTGTGACCTCTTCCCAGAAAATTTTATAGTTTTTTTTGCAAAAAATAATGCATTTCGTGCAAAGTTTTTATTTGTTTTAAGATGCATCCAGTCAGTAGGATGGGGACGCTTCTTCCCTTCTCACCCCCGCTCCCCTTGCTGCCCGTCACTGGTAAACTGCTCAGCGGAGCGACTAATTGCTACAGACCAACGTGATGTGGCGTCGTGATACGAATACCAGTTTGCTCAAAATATCACCATTATGTCATGCGGACTCCAGGATTCTTCCATTGATGAACAATTTTTTTTGTTTACTCTGTGCGTCACACGGTGACGCCAGGCATCAGCGGGAGTAACTCAAGGGCGTCAGTCACGGCGGCGCCATTGCAAACAACTTAGCGACTGCGTGCAGTGAGAGGATGGCTAGAGCAACACGCCGGTGACGTCACTAACAGAAGCAGCAGCAGTGATGGTCACCCTAGAGATCATTTCCTGCAGCTAGCAGCCGAGCTGTCTGGACGTAAGTTCCTTAGCGGTCTCTGTGCTGACATAGCAGAGCAGAACTTCCTTCCCAACCTATAACCCCTTCCGACCATTAAAGCCCACATTTCATGTCGCCGACTTTCATGATTTGTGTCTGCGACTTTTCCCGCGGGGAAGTTTTGGCGGAAAGTTGGCGTAGTGGAATTTGGGCTTAACCGTGCATATATCGCACTAACTAATTTTATTATTCGCCGTTATATGGCACGAACATGGCGGGGTTCTGTTCTGTTTTGTGAGGGCCAGTCAGCAGTTGGGGTTTTGACTTGGGGAGGGCATGTCTGGGGCGGGGGGGTTTGGTGCTCCGTTACCAATCGTCCAATATACGTCGCACACTGAGTGCTAGGGTGTTTACACGATCGAGCAAACATCGAGCAGCTAACGTTCTGTGGTAATTAGCATGCTCATTAGGACAGCGGGCGGGTTGTAATTAGACGGCCTATATAACACGTGATCAGCTGTGAGCTAAGAGCCTAAGCCTAGGCCTACATTTGAGTCAGGGGGCGTGGTTCCAATAGGCCTGCTTGAGCCAGCTCGATGTTTGCTCGATCGTGTAAACATCCTATAAGTGAGGCACTGTAGCTACGCGTGATTAACGGACGCAGCGCGACGCAAGAGTCTGATTGATATTTGCCCGGTCGTCGGCTTTTATCACACGCCCGACAGCGCGTCAACTCGCAGACTGCAGACTTGGCGTCGCCATGACGTCTTATCGTGCGCTGAAGCGTCGTCGCTGAACGGCGGATGGACGAAGGGCCTGGGCCACAGCCCTCTAGACTGCCTGGGCCTGGGCTTGGTGACGGAATTTCGGTCCCTACAGGACACGAGACTGAGGAGAGTCGTCCGTCGGCCAGGCGCCGTGACGTCGCCGCCGCGTTAAGCCGCGTACACAACGACGTTAGTGAACTGAACTGAACTGACTCGGTTTAGTTTTTGGCAAACTTACCACTGGACAAGCAGTAATGCATTGCGCTACAGTAGGCAGCGTCTAACGGCGTCGGTGGCCTGCCTGACTACGCGCACGTACGCGTCAACGAATGACCAATGGGCTCGCCCTGCTTGCCCATTGCTCAGTTCGTCAAGAACTGAACTGTGTCAGTTCAGTTCAGTTGTGTCGCTATGTACGCGCCTTTAGGCTTCACTGATGCGTGCTCGAGCATCACTGGCACACTGCTGCTGCTGCTTTCACTGATTATCACTAGACCATAGAGCTCGGCGTTGCAACACGGAGAGAACTTTGCTTGCGAAGGTACGTGAATAACTGCGCGTTAATTGATTGCTTCGTGCATTTCCTCCTGCCTCTTGTCGCTTTCTCTTAGACCTGTGGGTCGTCAGTGGCATTCTGCTTATTGAATGTAGCCGCATTGGAATACTGTCGCATCTGCACTAGGACAGTATCTCAGGCACTTTAGCGGAGCACTTTCCTCATGCAGTTGATTGCTGAAGACTAGACGTCAGTTTTGTCGTTGTGCGCTATGTAGGCTAAATTTGCGTTTAGTTGCTTACTTACTGTAAATTCTGGCAGTAAGTGTTGTCAGTGTCGATCACAGTATAGGTTATATTGCGTTTTTGTTGGGCGAAAGTAGTTAGAACTAAATGCAGAATTATCGTCAGTGTTTTTTGGTAGAAAGAGAATTGTTACTTATGACATAAAGTTATTTCTGTTAATTTCCTGACAAGCTGTGATGTTGCATATTAGGTAATTTTGCATTCGTAAAATTGAGTCTCTGCGCGCTGCAGCGCTGTATTTAATTTTTTTTAGACTTCAGTCCTGCATTTTCCAGTGCCGTATTGTGCACTGTGGCAGGGGCGTCCATCCCCCTCAGCATCAGAAGGCAACTTCTCCCTCAAACTCAGACGCCCTCTTCCTTTTTCCTTCTCCTCTTTTCCTTTTCCCCCTTTCCCGTCCTGTCTTTTCAGTTCTTTTTTGCCACTCCTCTCTTCTTTTCCTCCCTTTCTTCCTTTTACTTTTGTTTTATTTCTTAGTAGAAGTAGGATTCTTGAATCCAGCTAAACGTCAGTGGATCGGTCAGGCACGTGTTTGGCAGCAGTGGCGTTGGTAATATATCGCCGTGGGGCAGGTGTCCGGACATAACCCCCTCCCCAGACACAGCCACCCTTAGGACGAAACTTTTTCCTTTTTTGTACGGCTGTAAAATGAAACCCCCTAGGACACAACCCCTCCCAGGGCAGAACCTTCCTCCGCACCTACCGGCAATACGTATCCCAAATAGACTAAAGCTACCATTTTTATCATAATTTACATGTATTGTGTCAAACAATTGTTTTTGGTTTAAATTGCTTTATATTAACCATGCTGTTATTGGAGGGGTTTGTCCTAGAGGGGAGGGGTTTATGTCCAGGGGGTTCGATTCTACTTTCGTGGGGGCAGATATAGCCGGAAAATCGCCTGTCACTGTAGCAGTTTGCCGGTGCCAGGTGGCAATTGAGGCAGGCGTGCGCCACCTGTCGTATATAGGCTACGTACATGACGATGAGTCTAACGAGATGCTAACTGCATGCCAGGATTGCTGGCGGATCCAGAAGCTAGAAAAGAAGTAAGTAGTTAAGTACCAGTTTATATAGCGCCAGAATGTCAGAAGAGAATCAGGGCGCATGGCGCAGGGCGCAGTCTGGGGGTTATCCCCAACGAGGTCCAGGGGCAGAGCCGGAAATCTGGTATAAGCCTTCCTGAGTTAAGCGTTTTGACAGTCATTTGCAGTATTTCTGCTTAGATTTTTTTATCTTTAAAAATATTTTATCAGTGCACGTTTGCGTTCACGTGCTGTTTCACAGGGGATCGTGGTCTTATTGGTCACTGCATGTGAGTGGAAGTGGGAGCCCCGCTCCCCTCCCCCCTTCCCTGAATCCATGCGCTTCAGTCACAGCAGCCGTCCATATGCTATAGTTCCATACAGCCGCTCGTGTGAACAGATCTCGCCGTTACATTAGCCCCTCCCCCAGAAAATATATATGGGTTCAAATTTGCCTCAGTTTTTTCTCGCATCATGTGGGGGGAAACTTTGGCCCTAAATTTTGTGTCTTTCGACGAAAATTTTCTCACACGAAAAATATTCTGACATGCAGGCAAGTATTTAAGGTGGGCTGCAGTTGCGGCGATGCATGGACCCCCTCACGAGGCTACTGGTTCAAGCCTGAGACCTATAGTTATAGGAATTCTCAATTCTGATATAGTTTATATACTGTTTGAGAATCTTGAGTGTTGTTCGTGGTGGAGGATGCGTTTTAGATTCGGACGATGACAGTATTGTTTTTCAGCAGTTTGTAGGCCTATGCAGTTTTTTTCTCGCTTACCACGAAAACTCATGAACCGCTATGCTGCCAATAGCTGCTGCAAGGCCGTTAGCTATTGTCCGACGCTGACCTCATTCTTTTAAGTATTGAGGCATGCCACAGCGGCGGCTACTGCGGACAGATTTAGCTTTGCGCAAGGCTTACGGTCTAGTTGATGCAAGCTGGTGGTTGTATTGCGTCGCCGTCACATTGCTTGGCGATTACCGGTACGTCTGCGTGTGGTATAGTGATTTCGCCGTCGTCTTTGTTAACGAGATTAGACTTAGATGGAGACGCAGTGTGCACACCGTGGTTCATAAAAACGTGTCACTTTTATTTTTTGAATAGCTCCGTGAAACATTAGCCGATTTTAATAATTTTTTGGCATGCAACATCAGGATGAAACTCGACACAAACGACTCTAGTTTTGGCCACCTCACTTTAATACTGTCGCTACACTACCTTGTGAGATGCAAGTTAATGAACTTGCTGTTGGCTAGTGGTGCCAACGTTTGCAGCTTGCATTCGTGCTAGAGGAGGACATTTTGAGCACATGCTGTAATAAAGAGGATGTGATGTGACACGTGTAACTTTTTGAGATACAATAGTTGCCAATCGTGTTTGTCGCTATTCAGTTAATCATTTCTGAGTTGACGTGTGGGCTATCCAATATGAATTCATTGTTGTAAAAGGCCAAACTACGACTTTTGCATTTCACAAGGTAGTGTAGCGACAGTCTTAAAGTGAGGTGGCCAAAACTAAAGTCATTTGCGTCAAGTTTTTTCTTGATGTTGCGTGCCAAAAATTATTAAAATCGCCCAGTGTTTCACGGAGGTATTCGAACAATAAAAGTGGCACGTTTTTATGGACCACGGTGTAGTACGCCCGTGCTTTGCAAGTAATTGCTAGCGTGCTTGATCCGGTCAAACTAATCCTACGTGGCTGTCGCCAACGCATACGTGCCGTACAGTTGCCTGTCTCGCTTACTGCCTAGTTCTCCACGTTGACTCACTCCACCGAGACATAAACCTAACAAACCTTAGGTGAAATTTTAGAAAAAAAAGAAACGTTAGAAATATATTTCATTTTGAGAAAAAATAACAAAATGTTTGAAAACACTGGACGAAACGTGGCCCCTGTTTTGCACGTCATGCATCAGGATTAGCTCTTTCAAGAGACTTTCATATTCTTCAATTTTTCCATGGAAAATACCCTGTATGGCTGGATATAGTATGACATTAAAAGTATAAGTTAACCTAACCTTTTGTGTGTAATTATTTTGAGTCACCGACATTGACCGTTAAACTTTATTAAAATGAAAACAGTTTGAAGAATAAGATAAGATAAAGAATAATCACAAATTAAATTTTGTAAATGCGTGTTGCAGTCATGGACTGTAACAGTTGTGGTGCGAGATTGTGTATGATATTAATCTGTACGAGGGCCATCCCAAAAGTTTTGGGCCTCGACCTATTAGACGACAATAGCCTATTTTTCACAATTTATACATCGGTGAAACGCGCATTCTTTACTGACTCATGCCAGTCTGCTGCAGATGTGACGTCACTGTAACTGATGACGTCACAGAGCATTAAATAGAAACTATTCCCAGTGTCAACGCAAACAGCCTAAAGTCATTCATCATGACAATCAACACATGCTGTTATTTGCGATCAGCGCAGATTTAGGCAATTTTATATTCACTGATTCAAATGAAAAATCTAAAAGCTTATTTGTCAGGGTTTTCACAAAATCAAATGCCGTATGGCCCCACTTATACAAATCCAGCTAAACACTGGAAAATTGTCATGCTAATAGCGAGCCTGATTTTATTTCGGTTCAGTGCTCTATGACGTCATAAATTACAAATACGTCATATCCGCAGCATGCAGACTCGTATGAGTCAGTAAAAATGTACGTTTCGCTGATTTAAACTTTAAAGACTTTGAAAAATATTGTTGTCTATTATGTCGAGGCCGGAAACCTTTGGGATGGCCCTCGTATATATTCGTTCTATTCTTTCGTTCATTGGTTTGGATGTGGTCTTGCGGTCAGCCGAGGTCGATGGAGTATATTGATAAAACAGACTTTATCTGATGAGAACGACATCGTACAGCTGCATTTTGCATGACGGCTTAACCATGGACTACTCCATAATAGCAATCCAGACGTCCTTGTGTTAACCTACTGCAGTATATACTGTGTTTGTTTTTTTTGCAACTGAACGAACGTGTTTTTTTTTTATTTTGATATGCCGAACAAAACCATACAAAATATCTTTATTACCGACTGAACTAGACTCAACGTCTGACTTGCCCCTATTCTGACCTGTTTTTGCATCATGTGAGGTCTGTCCTTTTCCAGGTCCGGCCTACTGCAAATTCCACGGTGCGATTTAGTCCGTTATTTTTAGGTCTTGCTAATTCAGTGCCCCCCCATCAAAACATCGACATGTCGGTCAAATTTTTGATGTGATCCCTTCTCGAGACGTCCATGATCCGTCGCAGACAGCTCAACTCAAAAGCTTTCAACTCTATGTTCATCTCTGCTGTCAATGTCCAGGTCTTCGAGTTGTAACACAAAATGCTCAACACCATGCATCGTTTCATACACCTTTACTTCGGTTGATCGCCGTGTTTTTTCTGTATTTTAGCCAGCCGTCTGATAGCATCACACGCTAGACCGATTTGCTAAACTTATTATTTCGGCCACGTTAAACCCCTTTGTGATGACGATACTGATGCTGATGATGATAACTATTGCACGCCAGTCGAACTATAAAATGTAAAATGTCAAATGCTCCTCGGACGCATTGTATTGTCATAAGTGCGTTTTCTAGTCGCAGCCAGCCGGTAGGGGTCGCTTTCGATCACACTAGGACCGTGGGACGACGAAAGGATTCAGTGGCGTAGACAGGGAGGGGGGCAAGGGTTCCAGCCCGCAATCTTCCAGAGGAAACATAAGCATAATGTTTAACTTTGCACAAAATTTGCCAATATGGTCATTTTAAACGGGAAAATAATGAAAATTGTTACCACCATGTCTCACCTTTTAAAGCTAAAATGCACCGAATTCGATTTCGGGCTGGGGGAGCTCACAGCGCTCCCCCAAAACCCTAGCTGGATTTTAGGGGGTTCTAATTCTAAGGGAAGGGAAGGGAGAGCCGGTTTTGAGTCTGTTTTGCTTTGAGTACTGTCTTGTCTATGTATACGCCGGTGCTGTCTTCGTTGACGCTGGTTGTCATGGCAACAGTGACGTCACGTGACTGACAAGTGCGTGCGTTGCTCGTTAGTTGCATCAAATCGTCACGACGACGTGTCTACAGTCTACACGTATTCTCGATTGACCCCAACGCCCCCCCCC
>Ga0209454_1003508_pt1 | contig 11259 bp, 8 predicted proteins | sample WorMetHERISLAND1_2_FD_187400 | JGI IMG/M metagenome (GOLD analysis project Ga0209454, IMG submission 187400) | Marine gutless worms symbiont microbial communities from Max Planck institute for Marine Microbiology, Germany - Olavius geniculatus... | ecosystem: Host-associated > Annelida >...
GATATGATTTAGACATTTTAGTTGGATATACTCATCATATTTCTGTTCTGTTTGTTTTTCTTTGCATTTTCCTTATTTGACTTTTGGGTGGCCAGCTTTGATGGGCCTGTGCCCTTTCTGGCAGCCTGGTTGCTTTTTCCCAAATAAATATTGTTGTTGTTGTTGTTGTGATATCACTGCAATGCTTTATGAAATGAATCTGAATAGATTCATTTTCATTGATCTATTTTCCCCGACGCTGACTTCCCAATAACGAATTTCACCGACACGTTAACAGTTTACAATATTATAGCAAGTTTATATTGCACTGCTATTAAACGATGCTGGCACGGACCACTGATATTATACACAGTGCATACGCACAAAAATACTCACACAAGCAGCCCGCTTTAAGTTAGTGTGCGACCGGTGTGCATGCCAATAATAATATTAATGATGACAATGATAATAAGTAATGACGGTGAAAATAATGTGCAGTACGCATGTTTTCTGTACACTGAATTACCGGCATGAGTTCTTGCATTTCTAACACCATCCGCCAACACACATGTACAATGTACTATACAAAATATAACTATATTACAGCACAGCTTCCAGTCCACTCAATCAGTTACTAACTACGAATTACCTCCACTGGAAGAAAAAGGTAATATAATCGCACAATTCTGTCTGTTTGGCAGTTTTGTTCAGTTATGAATGGATTCCGATGTAATTCTGCAGAGTCATTCGAACCCCCAAAATAATGCTTTTACAGGGCTCAAATCTAACGACCCTTTCCCCATGTTGTCCAATTTTTTTTTACCCCAAAATGCATTTTCAATTATTACTATTATTTGCTAAATGGCAGCAATATAATGATAATGGCAGCAGAGGTTTGCGTATTTACTTTTTAAAGATATTTTATAATGCAGCCAATGTTTCCAGATCTACTTGATTGAAGCAACGCTTGGTACCCACAAGTTTACTGTTTGGATTTTCAGATCAGAGCCTAACCTGCTTAATGTTTTTCCCGTTGCCCTACCAACACAGGCAAAGCAACAGAATGGCAAATAACCTGGCACGTCTAAACGATATCACGTGACATATAATAAGCTCATATATATGCATGTAATTAATGCGAACAAAACCAAATCCTGCATAAGTAGTTAAGTATACAGATATTGCATCGAAAACTCGACATTTTTACAAATTCATCACAAACGCACTGCCTACACAATATCTAACACGAGCATGTTGAAGTAAGTTCGTATACATAAGATACGTTATTTACACATTGCAAAGGTCAATAATTACTGCAATTGCATGCTGTATTTACAACGTCAGCGTCACGGTGCAGTTGACATACAAAACTGTAATCATCATCAGTGTCCCCCCCCACTTCCTTTCCTTCCCTTGTCTTTCCCTTCTGTTTCCTCGCTTTTCCCAATCATTCCCCTTTCCTTTCCCCTCCCCCACGCCTTTGAAGTCGGCCAGTTTGAATACAGCTATAGGGTCTGGGCGAGCAACGTAAGTTCCCCCGGCAAGGTCTGGGACAGAACCCCTGCAAAAACCTAAATTGACATCCGGTGGTGTCAATTACACTAGTTTTTCTCAGAGTTGCGGGATCCAAGTCTATATCATAAGGACTTGTGTCGCAGCCCGAAATAGCCAAAAAATCCATAAAACCCCCCTATTTTGGCGTTCAAAGTCATTCACAATCATTGCATTTATTGAATCAAAATGAACCAAAAGCCAGTGTACGACTTCCTATTAGTGATTAATAGTAACCTAGGCCCTATCATGCACCGTTACTGAGATACAGTGACTTACTTGCCAAAAATCGCAAATTTTGCCCACCCCCTCTCATTTAGCGCCCTCGTTTGGGGTGAGCCCCTTCGAATTTATGGAAAAGCTTTACGGTTCCTGAAACTAGAGTCTTCTGGGCAGCCGACGGTGAAAATTTGGTAATTCTAGCTTGCACCGTTTTTGACTGATCCCCCGTGTGACAGACGGACGGACAGACAGAATTGTGATGGCTTAAAAAATGCGTAAAAAATTTAATCAATTAATTTCCGAAAATTAATCGAAATTAAAATTAATTTTTACAGACAAGAAAGACCATGAAAACTGCAGAATTCGAATACTGGTTGTTGCTATCTTTTGCAAACTAAAGCAAAATCGAACAAGTGACAATGATGCAGTAACCTACACAAACTGTGTAGAAATAGCTCACAAAAATTCTAATCGTTTAATTGTTTCAAAACAATGAATCGATTAATTAATCATTCATTTTTACTGCACCAGAGAAAACACATGCAAATGTCATGCATAGCTGGCAAACTGGAGGGTCAGCTCTAGGCTTCAGTGGTAAAGAATCAGCAAACTGCAAAACAGACCATCAAAAATAGTCTCAAACGTGTACGTCACATCTGTTGCTGAACTGAGACAAAAACTAAATCTTCTGCTAGCATAACGCAATAAAAATGCAGAGATATTTCCAACACGAAAGAAGCAGTGGTGCTGTACAAATGCAAATGGTCAAAATGTTCACGAGTTTAAATTAAGTCTCACCCCAAGTGCGCTGTTTGTTACTTTTCGATCTAACATTTGAATGCAATACTTAATACTCTTTCCAAATACATGCATTAATTGCTACTGTGACTACAGTCTATACTACAATACTAATTCTTTGGCAAATTATCTTAATATCTTATACACAGGAGATAAATTGATTTCGGCATTCCATTATTCATGCAGAAACAAAATATGAAACAAGTTGCAACACACGAAAGATACGTCACTGTTCAACAAATTAGAGAAAACAATACAATGCAAATTACTGAATAATTACAAAAACTGTTAAACTAGTAACATAACAACAAAGATTAATTTTAATGCCATTACGCACTGTTCAGATGTTCCTGTCCATTGTGCCATTTGTCAGTACTAACGTAACTCTGACCGGTGCACTGTACAAATGTGTTTGGATGGAGTAAGTAAGTAAGTAAGTAAGTAAGTAAGAGACCAGCTGACAGTGGCAGATGGTTAGACTGGCTTAAACTATAAAGGCAAACTTCACTGTACAGAGTTAATAGCTGTAATGGAAACAATACAGTGGGTTGTTAGTGAGAGCACAACGCCTGTAACAAGGCAATGGATTCTCACACCTGTAGGTGACGAACAACATATGCTATATATTCAAAACTGTGACAGTTAAGGGTACTGTCACAAAAAATAAGCAAGATTCTGCTTGCATTTCTATATGTTTGCATTCTGTTTCAAAGCTGGCATATGTACAAAAATACAACAAAAATTACTGTACTGGTACGTAAATTTTAGAACAATAATGTAGAAAAAATCTAGGATGATGTTGGGTCACTGACTGTTACATAGCAACAATGGACCAACAGACCTTTTACCCTACTAACCCTACAACCAGCCCTGAAAATGGATGGCGCTCGAGCGTCGGACCTATGCCAGATCGTCGACGTACTACGTGCTATGCGGTGCGGACCATGCGTCAACGAGTAGGCAGGTCGCCGCGGTGAGCATTGAAGCCTTGGGCCTGAACCCGGGTGGAGCTGACGCGGGTGCAGATCTTGGTGGTAGTAGCAAATATTCAAACGAGAACTTCAAAGACTGAAGTGGAGAAGGGTTCCATGTGAACAGCAGTTGAACATGGGTCAGTCGATCCTAAGCGTTTAACCCTTAGGCCTACATACCAGTGATCAACAAATGTAGCCACGTTACAAGAATAGGGGAGTGCATGATAATTCAACATGGCAGCTATTACACATAGAGTGTATCAATAACAGGGCACACCTACAAGTACAACATAGTTCCGTGATAGTAATTGCTAGCAGTGACGTCTATACAGTGGTCTTCTAAAACATCGGTTCCACACAAAATTAACTGCAAATGCGGCAACTGATTGCACACTATTTGAAAAACACCAGTAGGACATACATAAAAACTACCAATATTTGCAAGAAATGCAAACATACTCAGAGTAATGCATACCTAAGCAAAGATCATTTTTCATGCAATCGCAAATGGATAGTCTAAAAATCACAAGCAACTCTTACCACAGTGACTAAAATTCTCATCTTACAGCTAGTAACCAGTGTTATATTAAAACTTGCCAAATTCTAGCAGTCACTTAAATACAACCTTTTTAACAAAACCAATGCATCTTTTACACAGTGCAATATGTAATCCACATTCGTTTAACTCAGGGATGTGCACGAGACCTTCTTAGCCGAGACCGAGACCCGAGGTCCATGTTTCCGAAACCGAAACATTCAAAATTTTGTTCGATATGAGACCGAGATCAGACGTTGCAGCTTCCGAGACATTGGCTGAGACCGTGAAGCTCCTGAGACTCTCGCAAAATATGAAACAAGTTGCAGAGTCTCGGGAGCTTCAACATCTCAGCGAGATGTTGTCCGAGATGTATAATGAAACTCACTGAAAATGACCATTTTTCACAGACAAACTAACTCGCACCATGGTTAAGTGCCTCCTATTTGTGATATTGTGGGTTTTTGCACCTAATTTTGAAAATTATTACTGATAAATGAACGGCTTGTACTGTAAAGAATCTCAACTCAGTGCTGTATAGATGTGAGACAATAGGTTTATCACAATTTGCAAGCAACTGAAATGAGTAAACTACAGTTGATTATAGCCTTATACGTCGTCTACATTTGGCTGATAGTATTCATTCTGACATCACGCACTTCATCTTCACTGCGACTAGGTCATTTTATGAAAAAAAGGCTAACGTGACATAATACTGCTTTATGACAAATAAGTAAATGAAAGAGTAAAAACACTGTAAACGAATATGTCTAAGCCACAAATGTCATGCTGGTTAGTATCGCTCTAACTGCAGCTACAGTATGCACAGCACGTGCCTGCAAAAAATGTCTCGATGAGACACAATGGCCCAAGACGAGACCTACTGGGTTAAGACCAAGATGTACTGCTCCGAGACCGAGATGAGACCAAGACATTAAAATTTTTGTCCGAGACAAGACCGAGACGTTAGTAGGTCTCGAGTATGAGACGTCTCAACCAAGACCACATCCCTGGTTAAACTACAGAAAGAAACATTCTCTTAATATTATGCAAAATAAAATATAATATTAATTTTACTGTTCCACTGCTTAAGGCCATAAACTACTTGCTTACAAAAAAGTTGAATTCCATGCGAATACAATTTAATGGAACCAGAAAAAATAACCAGCGCAAATCGTGCACAATCAAACAGTTAACAACTAAAAACTGCAGCACATAATTGTCTACGTTCATGCAGTAGTGCACTGATGATGGTCTATCCTTTACGCAGTACGTGCTAGCTAAGCTGGCACAGAAGTCAACTGGTGTAGAATGTAGAAAATGAGCTCGAGGATGATTGGTTGGCCGCTGGTCGGTGGGACGACAGCCGAGTTGATGACAGGAATCAACTTTTCATCCAGGTCATTCATGCAGTAGTCCGGCAGCCGAGCCCCACCAGACCCGACCTCATATCCAACCTGTATCCACCACCAAAAAATGCGCTTCAACCAGAGTTATTTCACAGTAGTTTGTAAATTTTCTTCCCACTCTATTTCATTCACAGTTTGGAAGTAATCGTTTTTGTTCTCCTTCATGACTTTGACTGATTTTGCATTCATGTGCTGAAAAAACTACACATAAGCATTTAAGTACAAGATAACAGCTAACATCATGCACTGGATAAAAAATATGGCAAAAAAGCCCATACTCAGTATAACGCTGTAGCCGTTCCCGACCCTCAGCTGATGTAGGACGGTCATAATATAAACCTGACAATAGGCTACCTTTAGTTTCTGCCGCTGTGGGAAACTTCAAACATCACCATCATTTAACCAGTACCAAATTATACTGCTTGGCGAGAGAAACTCAACCACCAACAGCTGTCAGTGAAATGGCTAAACAAACACCATGTTTAACGCTGACTTTGATTATTCTCAATCTCATTCAAGGACTAATAAGCTATACAAATTCCTAATCAAATTATGAGCTTTATTAGAAATCATTCGGAATAAAACAGCAGTGGTTGCCAAAACCAAACCGTCAACAAAAATTTCTGACTCAACTATAATCACTGGTGCATATACAAATAGGCTTGAATCTGTTCTGTATGATTGTGCCTTCCTGCAGTGATACGCCAGTATCCCCCACTTGTGATTCTTCAGTGTTACAGTAAAAAATAAATAAAAATAAACTAAACTGTCAAGCCTTCTGCAGGGCTAAGGCTGTCCAAGGTAGCCGCTGTGGCATGCTGCATTATCTATAGTACTGATGTCAGTGTCGGCCAATGGCTATTGACCTAGCTGAGCCTGCTGAGCAGCAGCGAGCAGCAGCTAGCAGCAGCAAAGCAATATGTTGCAATGGGAAAGTATCCAAAAATACGGCCCAGTGATCCTGACCTCTAACTTACAGGGTTTTTGCAGCTGACAAGATATGTGTCCACATAAAATTTCATCAAACTAACTGTAGCGGTTCATGAGTTACCGTGTTGACGGAGAAACAAATAAACAAACAAACAAAAACAACTTAGGCTTAGGCTTGATACTGAAAACAGTACTGTCGTGAAATCGTCACTACTGTGAGCAGTAATAACAGTTTAACTACTCGATAAATTTATGCAGAAACAGTGGAGTCGAGCTGACCTGTTCTGTGCCGACGGTAACACGAAGACCAATCTTGTTCATCGTCTCAAAGACGAGCGGCTCAAGGTGTGGGGTCAGTGCAAGACAGAACGCCTGTGCCAGGTGCTCCGCCAGTCGACTCAACTCCGCCGGGTCCTCACCCTGCTGGTCTGTATCAGCAGACCCCAAGCCTCCGCAGCTCACAAAGAATAGCTCGGTCCAGCGAATTATGTATCCGCTGCCAATGTAGTCTGTGGCTGTGTGGATACGCAGGCTGTCAACGTCGTCCAGCGACTGACCATCAACTGCCGACTTCATGCTACAACAACATCTCTGCTACTTACTTTCGGACTGAAAACATAGAGTACTTGTCATATAAAATTATGTATCATACGGGCATTTGCCAACATCATGCACTGTGTCTGAAAACAGAAGCCTGCTCAACATTCAAATAACTCCCAACAGTCATAGTTCAATATTGGCAAATTTTGGTACAAAATATCACTATATAGTCACCACTCAATAGCAGTCTGAGATTAATATCTGTTAGAAAATTTTAACAAAAGTACCAGCTGAGGTTTTCCTGGTATTTAACATATTCTGCTAAACAGCTGAACATCGTGACTCCATCGACATATCAGATGAGTTCCAGAACAGATACAACCTGGTGGAATATTCCACATTGTCTTGTGGCATCTGCATGCATCCCCCATACAGCCAACACCCAATGGGCTCATCATGACAACGATGACGACCACGACGACAACAACAACAACAACAGACTCAGCCTTCTACCCTCCGTGGGACGGTAAAATGAGCAGTAACTCATTTATATGGGTTACAGAAGGTGGTGACCTTAGTACAGCTGACTGGGGCTGCCTAGCCGGCCGCTGCGTTAGCCTGTGTCTGCAGGCTGCACGTGGTGGCCATGCGGCTGGCAGCTCGGGTTAGTGACGGAAAGCGCATTAGAGGCGTTGTACCCGAGATGCGCTATACAAATTGACACCTTTTTAACAAGAACAGCCTACCCGACAATGAGACTGTTACGCTCATTGGCTGTCCACTCAACACTGACAAGCTCGTCGGGCTCCGGAGACGACAGACTGCCACAGCTGATGACATAGTCCTTCATGTCACGTAGACTCTGCTTCAGCTCGGCCAATGTCTCGGCCGTCACCTGCACCATGAGGCCGTCCTCAATGATGCTCGACTTGGCGCGCAGTCCCGACGACTGCTTCAATGCTCCATTGAACACGATGAAACACGCTCCAGTCACTGTGCAGCACACAGAGTTAGTTAGTTAGTTAGTTTGTAAATTCAAAGGCGTCCACTAAAAATATCACAAATGCTGCAGCTATTACCCAAACAGACAGGTCTTGAGTCTGTTAGTAAAAACAATGAGTGATAATCACAGGCTGAACAGTACAGTTAGGAAAAGATGTTTAGATCATATTTTGCGATTTTCCAACACAGTCTCTTACAAGTAAAATGCACCTTGTCCAGCATTTCGTCAAAGCTCAAATTTGATTGTAGAAAAAAATTTTGATATTGATCGTCCAGCCAGCAATATGCCAAGCAGTATAAAAGGCACTCAACAGTTTTGTAACCTGATACAGATAGATATTATAAATGGCACTCACACTGTGACACCGTGTTACTGACAACAACCATCTAGGACTACAATATTGCACTTTTATTATTGGGCTATGTTTGAAATTCATGGAAGGACACAAATTTGTTGATGACAGAGATGCAGTCTGCACGACAAATTGCTGGCTGAATGATCAACGGAATCTGACTGTTAGAAATATACAAAACCAAGAGCATTTCAGTTACAGAGAGCCATGTTGAAAAGTAACAAAATATGATCATATACATTTCGCATAACTACATTAGTCTACAAACTGTTTGAATTTTTTTACATAGACCTACCACGACGTGGCCTGTTCTGGATGTTGATTGCCTGAGTCTGATACTGTCCATCATCATTCTGCAGGCAGACAAGGTGTGAGTCGGCCAGCATACTGAAGCTCGCACCGAACGCCACGACGTGGTCATCACTGTTGTTCAATACTTTCATCATCTGCCATCAGCACAGAAAACCATGCTAACATGACCAACAGTTTAGAAGAAAGACAGCAGCAGCTGGACCAGCTGTGGAACAATCTGCCAGTCGAGATCCAACAGCAAAACGTCACTTTCCAACATTTATGAATGACTGTTTTAAAGACGTTTTTGTACTTATAGGCTGCAGTGACTTGTGACTTTTATTGCTTCAATTGTGCTGGTTATAAGCACACCTACACTCACCGACTCACTCATGCACATGAAATCAGTGATGTGTCCTCAAGTGATTGTCCTCATCCTTGAGGCACCTTGAAAACAATGAGCAGTGTCCTTGGCCTTGGTTCCAAGTCCTTGGCCTTGAGATAAAGTCCTCGGCCATAATACCAAGGACTTTAATAAATTCTGTTCATTATTACTGACAGTTTGAGCACAAAACTGAAAAGGTGTTGAACATCAGCTTCTGACAATATCGAAACCTGTATTGCTAGTAATTGTTCCTGTGATAGAGGCTTCTGAATGTCTTTGGTTTTGGGCTTGAGTTTTTTTACCCTTGGCTTTGGTCCCAAGTCCTTGTCCTAGGCCTTGCTTTTCTTCTAAATCCTTGGCCTTGGTTTTAAATGCCACGTCTTTGGCCTCAAACACAAACGAAGCTAGCGATGAACACAGTAGACTTACGACATTGTATCGACTGCGAGGCAGACACACACTGGTCCTCTTCTCTTCCATGTGGATCAGCAAGCCGCCGATCTGCGGCAGAGTGTACTGATATTTGTGGAAGTCGGCGAGCAGATTCATAATGGTGTGACCGATCTCACCGTAAACTGGCTTTCTGTTGCGCACACTCACCAGTGGACACGGGTAATCTGACACATGCAACAAAAAGCAACATGCAACATGACATGCATCATCATCATCATTGACAACCGTGGGTTCAACTCAACACCCGTTGGTGTCTGACGCCATTGTTACTATCGCTGCCCACCGCTGCCTATCTAGGGCAGCGTGGTTCAACTCCTGCAGGGTTGCCCCACACCACTGCTCAATGTCATCTGACCATCCTCGGTGAGGCCGTCCTCTTTTGTTTGAACCATCCATCATTCCGAACACCAGGGTCTTTATCTTTCTGCTGTCGTCCATTCTGCAGATATGGCCGATATGACATGCAACGCGAGTTATACACAAAGAAATACATTACAAGTGAGTAAGTGAGTGCGTGAGTAGGGTTTAACATCCCACCCGACACAGTATAGGTCATTTCAGGAACCGCCTTTCCAGGCAACGTATATAAACAACAAGATGGAACAAAAAGTTTAACCTGTAGAGAAAAACCTCATATGGAACACAGAACAGAAAAAATGACATAAACCAAAAATTGTAAAAACTCTCCATCATGAATGTGCATATTTAACAGTAATGGCAGTTCTAATAATCTTCCCTTTTAGGCTTTTATTCTCATGACAGTCATCAATCCCAGAATGCTGTCCATTGAAGGTTGAAGAAAATACATCACAAACAAATTCACTGACCAAATTTGGCACTGCAGAAACTAACAATTAATTAACTGATCAACTGTTTCAAAAATGAATGGTTTAGAATTTTTAATGGCATGAAATTTGATTAAAATTTTGGACTTGTTAACATCACTAATATCACAAATTGGCACATTTCTGGTCACCTGTAAACTACAGTAAACAACAATAATGGGGGCTTATTATGCATAGGACATGCAATAAAATTGTAATTGAATAGCGTTAGTCAGAGACAACCATTCTCACTGAGTAACCAACTGTCTAACAGTTTGCTGGTCTGCACTTTGTAAGATTTTACAACATGGTCTATGCACAGCATCATTTTCACTTTATTTTGCTAAAGATAACAAGAGAATAATTGAATTCTGCAGTTTTTGTTGCCTTCTAATTGACTACAAAAATCAACTGAAATTAATCTATCAATTTTTGCAGATTAATCAATCAAAATATGTAACAACACTAACAGAATACAATTATCGTCAAACGCTGGCTTTATTGGTTACGAAGAAAATTGAAAAAAATTTTAAAATCTGCATATTAACCTCCTATTAGATAGAACTACTCTAATAATAATGTAATTATAACGTTAAGCGATAGGTATACACGTTGAGAAAATTCTGACAGGTACGACATACATCGAAACTCGGCACCAAGTCGCAGCATGAGGCGGAGTGGGAAAGCCCGAGCCCACGGCATTTCCCACTTCTGCAGCAACAATGCAAACAGATACGGTGGCTCTGGCAGGGTGAGATGTTGCAGACATTGGTATGTCTGATGTACGAACAGATAGCCGCCAATCTCCTGACTGCCAAATGACCCTGGAGCGAACACCACGTGACCGAGGTGTGACATCGTATTCCCTGTAGACAGCAGACGTCAGATTACACCACTTTTTGCCCGGTCTTACAGACATGACTAAGAACATCTCATTGCGCTGATTACTATTACGTTACTTCACTGTTTAAGCTTATTGTTACGTGTCCTTGTAGTCTTAGGACATAACGTCA
>Ga0209454_1003510_pt1 | contig 11257 bp, 5 predicted proteins | sample WorMetHERISLAND1_2_FD_187400 | JGI IMG/M metagenome (GOLD analysis project Ga0209454, IMG submission 187400) | Marine gutless worms symbiont microbial communities from Max Planck institute for Marine Microbiology, Germany - Olavius geniculatus... | ecosystem: Host-associated > Annelida >...
GTGGTAGAACGACGCGCTGCCGCTGCACGCGCTCTCTGGGGAAGCGGGAGAATGCATCATCACCCCGGGACTCGACGGCAAGGGATTGGAACCAGCACCAGTCGGTGGCGGAGTTGTAGACGTCGTGAGGAACGGTGTTCCGTCGACGATAAACTTCGACGACGACGACGTCGATGTGGCTGTTGACAACGTGGCGCCACCGCGCGGCAGCTGCACAAACGATAAAACGATAACTTTTATTGAACTGCGTAATATACGTATGGTACAGCAATAAAATCAATAGTACAAACTGGGGTAAAAACTTAGAACTAAAAAAAGTAACAAAAAAGACTAAGACTAAACAGATCACGCAAACTAGAGCATTAATTCTGCCCGACGATGCCACATTTAAATGACTCCTCCATGCTGGCATTGCATACAATAAGTGTCGCGGGAATACCAGGGAACACGTCGACGGCTGCGTACAGTTCTGAGCAAATGAAGCCTCTGCATGACTGTTGCCTAAGCGCAGACTACATGCATGTAATTCAAAGCTCAATCCCTGCTTACATATTAGCCTATACCAAGCCTCTTTGTATGTGCGTGGCTCTATAGCTCAACGGTTTGCGTGTCGGACCATATAATCCCGAGGTCGCCGGTTCGACTCTGGGCCACTCCACTCTCAGGTAACAACCCTGGGCAAGTTGTTCACACACCACAGCCCGTCGGTGCGATGCCGCAGTTTGGGAGCCCTGCCGACCGGGCTAAATAGGTCAATCAACTCGAAATCAAAATCAAATCAAATACAGCATCAACCTGCATGGCGGGCGGACGTCGCTGATGCTTTTTCACTTCTGCTTTGAACTTGCTGTCAATCGTGAGGCGGACGTGTAGCGCGTGTGCCGCGTCGCATGCTAGTGACGACTGAGTGGATGTTTTGACCACGCCTCCGCCGCTTGATGACGTCAAGTGGTGATGTCGTGATACTGTCTTCCCGTCAACCTCGTCATCAGCACCACTTCGAGCACCTGCCTCAGCCAAAAAACAGACCGTTAACTAAATAAGTAAGTTAAATGTATATTTATCCAGCGCATGACGCTAAAAATAAAATACAAGAAATTTGAGCTAACGTTCACGGGACGCGCGAAAGCTTATAGCAGTTCCTGTTCGCAAACTGTCAGTCTATCTCCAGCCATTTCGTCGCAACTTTTACGGGGGTACCGCTCTTTGATGCCCTCGTGCGCAGGTTTCCTTGAACCTAGAAAATCGAAACTTGGACCGTCCAAATCTACGTTCAATGCTGAAAATGTCACACGCAGACGGACAGACGGATGGACAGACAGAATTGCGATGGCTAAGACGCGCTGAAAGCAGTAGCTGCTTTCGCGCGTAATAATGCGAAAGACTGCTCAACATTGAGATGTTTTTTTCTGTGATTTAAGACTCACCGGCGTGCAATCTGTTTAACGGTGTGATGGTGTTAAACTAATTAACGCTGCGGAAATGTTGGTCTTAGTCTTGAGAATAAAATAATGCAAGTTTTAGTGTTGTCTTCACAAAAAAAGTCTTCCTACATTAGCGACGCATGGTAATCACATTATAAAAGCACGAACATGCAAGAAAATGCCGCAGTTAGAGGGAATTATAATGTCCTAGGTCTGTCCTAAAGAAAGTACCGTTTAATTGCCATAATGCATGCACTATTAACTCAAACAAGGGCAGGCTGCTATAGTAATGCAATGGGATTCTGTCCTACCCCGGCGGTGTCTAAGGTTTTTTCTGAAGGAAAACTTACGTCCGGAGAGGGTTTGTTCCTACCTTCGTCTTTCCTGGACGCTGCGGCAGCCGACGTCGACTTCTGCTGGTGTCCATGCTGCTGCGAGTGAACTTTCTTCCTGGGTCTGTACTTGTAGTCGGGGTACTCGCGGCAGTGAAGCACACGCAGTCGTTCGGCTTCCTCGACGAACGGTTGTCGGTCGGCGTCGTTAAGCAGCTTCCAGCGGCGTCCCAGCTGCTTGCTGATCTCCGCGTTGTGCATGTCGGGCTGGACCTCGGAGATCTTCCGGCGCTCGATCTGTATTTAAACCACACTTAGCTTGCACTGCTATAGCACCGTTTTCACATTTTTCGGCTGCAATCGCGCGTCATAAAGCAAACGACGGCGTAGCGTAGGCAATCTAGGCGCAGTTTAATTACGACACCACGCTGTCTGGAGTGGTATAAGCTCGCACTGCGCGCTCGCTTAACCTCTCCGGCAGTGCGGTATCTATAGCAAACACACGCACATCACCAAACCATTGTAAGTTAACTCTGATCGCAGTTAACCGTTAACTTTATTCGGCATTCAATTTTGTCAATTATGCACAGTGTGACTAAAGCTTCGTTTCCATCCAAACCTACGGACGCAACGTACGCAACGCAACGGACGCAAGAAAAGCAACAAACGCAAACGATGCACGCAGGACTAAACGCGTCCTCTGTATCCTCGCGTTTTGGCCGTGTGAGCTGCGTGAATTGCTAAATGTCTTACGTTCGGGCTGGAAACATGCAGACGTTGTGGTGATATAGCAATAAAGAGTCTGGGCAGTGTGAAAATTTAGTCATCTGATTGGGGATCACTGTTTTGCTTTTCGTGCCGGTACGGGCCGAAATCATGCGTTAAAGTGAATATCGTACATTTAGCCGGCCGGCGGTGATAAGTGACTGTATTTCACAAATGGCGCGAAAACTGGCGCGCGCACGCATGCGCGTTGACAATAATTACTGTCCGGTGTCGGTAGAGGGGGGGGGCAAAGTGACAGGTGTGTATAGACTAGTATAGCAGTCATACAGTGACACGGCCGTAGCAGCCGACATTCGACGCTTGACACCGTGCATAGGCATACATACACTGCCGGCGATGCTAGAACGACAGCACCGCGGCCGCGGCAACTTACAAATGCACCTGGTTTCAATATAAGTCTATACGATTTTAGCCGTTCGCGCCGTTTGACGACATACGAAATGCCTGCCTATATTTAGATCTCGCCGCAAATGGTGTAATTCCAATCGGAACAGTTTCTGTCGAAACGTACGTAGGCCTACAGTAGATTTCAGATGACATTGTTATTATTGTTTCGGGCAGGCCAGTTATTTTCACGCAAATGCCGCTACAAAAATAACGAAATGTGGTACATGTATATGCAATACTAGGCATAAAGAGTCTAGGCATCGAGTAATCATTGCAGGTTTGCAGCCGGAGCTGATCTCGGTCTAGGCAGTTATGCAAGTCATAAATCGAGAGACAGACTGCTGTTAAGTTTCCGTCAGGCCCCCGCGCACGACTTGACGCAAGGCTACCGGCAACTGTGTATTTACCACAGCCCACTGGCCACTACAAATTTATAGGCTACTTCACGGTGGCGACGGAAACACAGAAGAAAAATTTGCTGATAAAAATACGCAAGTTATAGTATTTTCACTCACGCATAACCTTTTTTATCTCGAATAACTGCAAGTTTTATGCAAGCCAAGTTATTATCCGTGATAAACTAATTGCCCGATAACCAGGCGCCTAACAAAGTGAAACTGCTTCAAAGACCGAACGTCAGCTGTGGGTATTTGAATGTTTAAGCAATCGGCTTAGACCCTGGTGCCGCCAAATTTCGTCGACTTGCCGCGTCGCATTTCTGCGGCGTCGAAGTCGTGAAAATTTTTAGTGATTACATATTAGACTATTTTTTCAAAAGTCCTAAGTCTGGAAATAGGAGATTGGTCTCTTGGTGGAGGAAAAAGATGACGAAAGCAGGAGCTAGGTTGATTGGGTGATGTGACTGAATTTCTTCAAAAACGTGGCGAAGAGACTGATAGTCAGTGACGTAAACAAAATCTTGTCCACGGGGGAGCTTTTCCTTCCTTTACCGAAAAGCCCAGAGAGTCGCAAGTTCCGCAGTGTCACCCCGGAACATTTTTAAAAATCACCCAGGTCGCAATCACCGTCGTCGGACGCCGTTGTCGTCGGAAAAAAACGCGACGCGTCGACGAGTCAGTCGAATAACTTCTGACGTCACTCGTAAACGCTTCAAGCCGTCGGCGCCAGTCGGGGTTTAAAATCTAAATCGACTGGCGGACGGAAAATACAGACTATGCCCCTATATTAAGGGGCATACAAAGCGACGTAACGTTATGCAATTTCAGTTCAGTTCAGTTCAGTTACGTCGCTCTGTACGTGCATTCATCCACAGCCTAGGGGTGCGAAAGCTGTAACTGCTACTGACCTGCGACCAGACCATGAAGGCATTCATCGGTCGCTTGACGTGGTTGGCGGACGTCGGCTTTTTGCACTGCGTAGCGTCGGAATAAGGCGTTGACGAACTCGGATCGACCATCTGCGATCCGAACATCACACTAGCACCACCCGGACCAACAACGTCCAGTCCAGTCTGCGGCAACATGTTCGACCAGACTTTCACACAACGCGCACTCTCCTCTATCCTTCTCCGCCGCGTAGAATAACCACCGGTAGCTCTAATCTTCATACACGCAAGCACTTCCAAATAAACCGCTCCGCTACAGATATAGGCTACTAGTAAACTGACTGCAGAGAGACGTCCGCACTGGCTTTTAAACCAGCCAGCCGCGGGCACCTGCCGAGCACACGTGCGCCAGCCAATGGCAGGCCTCGCCACGCCCACTCACGTGCGTTTGTTTACCTTGCGGCTGCTGCTGCCACTGCTCTGGCTGCTGCTGCTGATGACGTGAATCAAAACACAACGACGAAAACGAGAGCAGTGAACAGCAGCGTAGTAATTATTGTGCTACGTTGCTGCTGTTAGCTGCTGCTGTAACGTGTCCGCCTGTCCTTCCGTTCGTCAGTTTATTAACTGTATATTTATTTACGTCACTCACCACTAGGCTCGCGCGCTTAACCGTGTGGCCTGGTAACCTACTATAGCCGGCTTTCTGACTGCGTGGCCCATTTCCCTGGCAGGATGGCGGAAGATGATGGAAACATGTTCCTGGCGCCGATTGCCTGGCTGGCGCATTGCCGTGCTGCCACAGCGTAAATTCACCTAGAGATGATTCACTGATTCAGCTAGCTGGCTCGTTGCTAGCATTAGATCATCGTCATCGTGCTGTGCATGCTTAGTCTAAATCACCGTCATCTTATTCATACCCACCCAGATGAACATCCGTGGAACGGCTGCGGCACGCTGTAGTGCAGAAGTTACGGCTTGGTGGAGCAGCTCTCAACTGATGCCGTCGGGGAGTCGTCTTTCATTCTCACCGTGGCATCATTATCCAGATAACGACAGATAATATCTGCCGCCGCTGCCGCTGCAGCCTGCTGCTGCTGCGGCGCCGGTCAGGCTATATGCACAGTCATTAGCCGTCAATTGCCCGTTGGCCACGTCATGACAGACCACCGCCACACTCTGCTCCGCTCTGTAGTAATTAACGGACCTCGTCTTCGTTTACCGGCCACACGCAATATGCACCGCGCACTCAAGCGTAATATGACAGCCACCTGCATTACTTCTGAGTGACGTCAGATATGACGCCAGGCGTCCTCCCGCGGGCTAACGCTGTAAGGCTGCGTTCACATACACACGAGTACGGGTTACCTGTAGGCCTAAATTTCACTTGTACAAGTAGTTTCTGTGCAGGTCATGTTTTTATACAACCCATGCGAAGTAACTACCCGTAAATAACAATAATATAATGTACAAAAGCTATGGCACATATTTGACGTCAGAACTGACGTCATTGTAAAATTATTCATCGTTAGTGTTTGTAAAAATAGTAACTTTGTAGTGGAATATTGTTGTTTTAATGGCAAAGCATTTCCTCAATTCGATTTCACAGCGAATTTTCAATATGGCCGACATGCGTTGAGTTTTGTGCTTGTACAAGTGACCGTGAACGATCCACTCGTACGAGTAAAGCTTCTACGGGCCATAAACGGAAACCTGGACACGTCTGTCTACGTCCATGTCTATCTCAATTGGTTTCGGCGCAATTCGCTCTTGCAATGTGTCTCGCAGCCCGAAATCGCCAAAAAATCCATTAAAACCCCTATTTTGGCGTTCAAGGTCATTCAAGGTCATTGAATTGGGCGGCAATCGAGAGTCAGTGTACGACTTCCTATTAGTGATTAATAGTAACCTAGGCCATATCTCGCACCGATACAGCGACTTATTGGCCAGAAATCGCAAATTTTGCCCACCCCTCTCTCATTTAGCGCCATCGTTCGGAGTGACCCCCTTCGAATTTATGAAAAAGCTTTACGGTTCCTAAAACTAGAGTCTTCCGGGCAGCCGACGGTGAAGATTTGGTGATCCTAGCTTGGACCTTTTTCCCTGATCCACCAGTGTGACAGACGGACGGACGGACAGAATCGCGATGGCTAAGACGCGCTGAAAGCAGTAGCTGCCTTCGTACTGCTTTCATGTGTAGAAAAGGGAAGGAAAGAGAAGGGAAGGTACAAAATGTCACGCAAGCGTTATATTTCACCTATTCGTGGGGAAGCCCCCCCCGTGAACGGATTTTTACCAAATTTTGTATATCAGGAGATATTCAGACGTAATCATCTGTGCAAATTTTTGTTCGGAAAAATTAAGGGGTTTGGGATATACGGGGGGTCAAATTTTGGGTTCTGGTCACTGGCTGGTCACTTTTACAACAGTGCTGCGCTACCGCGCAGCCTGTGATATGGGGCCTTTAGTGTACTAGTGAGATAAGTTATCTTTTAGTGAAACGGAAAAACGTCGTCATCAGTAACCTGATGACAGTCAGTCAATGATGATCATCTGCTGTCACTCGGACGTCGTAAATAAAATATGAGGCTGCACTGATGGAGTTCTGAAGACGCAGTTTTCGAACACATGTCTGTCACTGTCACTATTTTACACCGAAATTCGGTGCAACGAATGCAGCCTGAATGCAAAATGAAAACCTAAATAAAAAGAAGACGTCTTTTCGGTGTCAGGAATGTCGATGACGTCGATGCGCTGTCGGTGACCAATATTTACTTACTTACACAATTTACTTACTTATACAATGACGGCACGGACCTGCTATTACGGCCAATAGATTGTGACGGCATGGAAAGGCACGCAAGGCTTGCAAGCACCAAAGTAGCTTGACCAAAGGCGGAATCACTTCTCGTTTGTATTGTATTCACCAGGTAGCAGCACAGAACTGGCAATTTCATGTTTAGCCTGCCATAGATATTCGACCCCCAAATTTCCCGTTCCCCTGAGGCCAAGAACTCCATCTAACACAATGTGACACTGGATCCCTCAAAATGCGTGCCAAATGGCAAAAAGCATGCATGCAAGACGCACGAGTGTGACAGAGGATGTCTAATATTGTTCATTCCGCGCTAACAGGCAGCTCCTGCCGTGAAAATTAATGCGCGTGTTGATGATGCACGCCCGATCACTAAGCTTGTAATTTTCCGATGACGTATAATTGAGTCACTCGCATTAACTGCATGATTGATCGCTACAGACTAATTTACACCTGCACTTGAGATCCACACTGCATTCGGAAAATACATCACATCATCCCTTCACGAGACAGGATATTGTGCTATATGTAGGCCCCTAATAATATTATTTTGGATAATGACATATTTTTGCAACGTCGCTAGCTGATCTGGTGGATCAAGTTAGTAAGTAAACTTGTAAGTAAGTAAACGTGGATGCAAAAACCGCAAAATATAAACACCCAAACGCTACGCTAACTTAAAAAGATAATGGCCCACAATAGGGCATTTAAAATTGTGGAAGCTAGAACGGATGTCTACGGACGCGTAACGCTTGACAAGAGTTTTTTTCTCTCGTCGTGTAGGCCTAGTAAAATATTAAGAGTGTACTCGTGTCAATGAATTTTGTTTTAAAAAATCGTGACTGCACGGACCGCTAGTCGCTGAATCTAACTTTCTCATCTAGCATTTACGATGCGTACTGTTACGCGCGTATTTCGAAACTTGTCATCGCGGCTGCGAATTGCAAAGCCACCGCTGACAGGTCCAGCGAAGTGACTGGCAGGTTTAGGTCGGGTATGCGATTGCTGATGTCATGCGTGCGTCACTTGAACGTAGACCCGACCCGACAGCTGCTTGCTTGGACGCAGCCATCAAGTTGGTCTGGACTATTCGACGATCATATTAGTACTCCGGACCTATGCGTCGGTGTCGGCGTTATACCCACGCTAGTGTCACGGGATGTCGGTCAGAACGTTTGACTTGCGATCAAGAAATCGTTGGTTCGACACCCGCGGTCGCGTCGCTATCAAGCGGTTAATACTTGGATGGGTGACTGTCTGTTGGCAGGCAAGCCATCTCGGTATGTATAATTAACACCAAGCTCAACTCAGCCTTCCATCCGTAAGGGGTAGAAAATTAGAGTACCGGCATATCTGGCTAGGGTTATGGCGAGGCGCGTTCACCTGTGGGTGGCAGGTAACACTGTGCGATCCCATATGGCAGGTGACGCTTCGTAGCTTTAAAATGGGTTTACCATAAAGAGCTATATACCACTTAACCATTTAACCATCTATAACCCACATTCCGAGACATTCCAGGGATCAAAGTACGGTACACAGCTATACCCACACTTCAGCGAGTAAAACCTCTAGCTAGTCCTAGCTGAATTGACTCAAGTCGAGACGCTTGCGTCAGCCAAACACGACGTTGAAGCCGCGACATTTAAAGTCCAAAGCGCTCACGACGACACATCTGCCCAGCAACAAACGATATGCCTATAGAATGATATTTATTTCCACGTCAGCAACGCATACTACACAGGATCAGTTGCAGCTTATAATATCTGCATGCAGGCCCCTCGATAACCTCTGCGTTTCAGTACGCGGCCCGATTTGTCCGCCGTTCCTTCCTGTCTTTCTTTATTCACCACGGCGTAACTGGCCTCATAGAATTTCAATTGCCTCGCGGTTGACGCAGGGCAGTGACCCAAAGCATCTGAATGGTCGATAGCTTCTTACGATAGTGAATAGATCGACTAATGTAGCTTGCAGCAGCTGCTCGCATATCAATCTTTACAGTCCTATTTAAAAACGACAAAACGCTGCGACAGTGATGACGTATAATTACGTGGTATAAGTGACTGTATAACAGAAGATAACTTTTCTAGGCCCTATCAATAAGTAATTTTCAGTAGCGCGGTTACGACGCGACTGATAATCGCGCCGGATGTATGTCGGACATTATTTAGATACATTTATTTATCAGGTAGTGCGGCGGCATTGGTCGCTGTTGGCAGATGTCTGCTTGTTTTCGCGGCTACCGATAGATTATTTGTACACAGCGACAGACTGCAGTGCGGCACGATAAGCGGGAGCCGGACATTTTTCCCTGGATAAATCCCCCCAAATTTACTCCCCCGAAAAACTGCCGCTTGTACTTTTCTCCCTCCCGTTTCTGCGATTCCCGAATACAACCCTTTATTGACACTCGATTTGTGTTAAGCGACATGTAGAAAGATAGAGGAGATTGGTCTCGTGCTGGGGGAAATATCCGGGTGTTGCAAAAAACGGGAAAGGAAAAGTCCAAGGGGAGGAATCGTCCGGGAGGAGACAAGTCCGGCACGGTAGCCATTACAAGAGGACAGTCGTTGAGTGCTATGCTATGTGCCAGTTCTGGGGTCCCCAGTGCCAGACGTCGTCTGTCTCTGGTGGCTGTAGAGCAGTGATAGATTATAGCCTCATTGCTGTAGACAGATGGGGGCGCACGACTGTAAATTCAGCGTGACATTGACATTACGACCACCCGTAAGTTAAGTTGTCTTGTGACCGGCCTGGGTGGCGCCGCGTGGGCATGTGCAGCGCTGCAGTTGAGAAAATTTACTGCGCCTAATGGCAGCGCCAATGTTGCGGTGACATCTCGCACCCCCAGCTGCTGTATCAGAGTCAGACTGCTGCACGCTCTTTGACTCTGTAGCTCCCTGCGTGACAGGCGTCCGCTAATCGCTATAAGCCCCCTTTTGCAACGCAAAGTTTCCGCCTGCATCCATGTTCGTGTATATCATTTTATACCGTTAGAAATTTAACCGAAAACGTCTTGGTTTTGTAGTGACTGAAAAATACGATCGTATGGTGGCACACAGGGGACACCACAATTCTGAACTTCAGACGCAATTCTGAAACAAAAACGGTCTTCTGTGATGTCCCCTGTGTGCCACCATACGGTCGGCTTTCCGTTGCGACAGCTAGGCTCTTGCTTTAGTTTTCTGTCGTCGCTGCATTTGACGTTTTCGAGGCATAGCGCGCGCATACATAGCGAGACTGCAGCCGCTGCACTGCACTGCATGGGGTTCCCACCCACGCACACGTCGGGTGCGCGTTTTGGGGTCACAGATGGGTTGAATATACCCTGTCATCGCGTACACGGAAGATTTGTACCGCGCAACAAAGCGTGAGAAAATGGACCGGAAGCAGCTATACGTCTGCTGTAAACGAAAACCGGAAGCGTCGCCACAAGACGTCACAGAGTTGTCACCTTTATCACGTGTAATTTAAACTGAGCGTAATACGTGTACACATATTAGTCGGTTATTGTCACTAAATGCTTTGTAATAAACGTGGCATCAACAAACAGACGTTGTCTAATTTCGAACGCTGTTACAGTGCCAGTTATACCCCCGTTTACACAAAGAAGCTGGCTGGACGAGCGGATGACAAGCTCTCTTTCAGTCAGCTTTATCGTTTAAACGGGGTATAACTGACTAATGCAAGTTAAGGGCATGGTTTTTGACACTGACTCGGACTAAGTGGACTCGTATCACTGGGGAGATTTGCTTGGTCAGTTGGCGACAGCTTATCAGTTTGCCGACAGAGAGAGAGAGAGAGAGAGACAGTAGAGTCACAATTATCATCAGCAATTAGTCACTACGGGAGAATGAACACGACAATGACTATAGGCCTATAGTCAGATGGATCGGCGGCGTCCGTCCGTACGACACAAGCCGTTTGTGAGTTGTAACAAAGATGATTACGCACTTGCAAGTTGCAGCCTTTGATCCACCCAGTAGACCTTGCATGTAGTGCGCGCGCCATCACTCACTCCAAGATGACGTCATAGTGACGTCACCGCATCATCACCGCTGCTGACGGTATTACTGTCGCCGAAACTGGCGAGTGGCGTCATCACGTTCGCCTATAGGTCACGCAGTACTGTTATAGGCTTGCTGAATATGCGGTCATTGCCACACCCCGAAACGATGAAGTGTGCTGCCATATACGCTTAAATATACTAGATCAAATGATTCTTAACCAC
>Ga0209454_1003512_pt1 | contig 11254 bp, 9 predicted proteins | sample WorMetHERISLAND1_2_FD_187400 | JGI IMG/M metagenome (GOLD analysis project Ga0209454, IMG submission 187400) | Marine gutless worms symbiont microbial communities from Max Planck institute for Marine Microbiology, Germany - Olavius geniculatus... | ecosystem: Host-associated > Annelida >...
GGTCTGACCTGTAGGTGAGTCTGTGAAAAAAAGGTATATAGCTAGAAAAATTTTTGCGTATATTTCACCCATTTGCCGGGAAGCCCCGCTTGGAGGGATTTGCATAAAATTTTGCACGACGGGTCCCCTCGCCGACGTAATCAACCGTGCTAAATTTTATCTTAATCGGGTCAGGGGTTTTGATGCTGTGGGGGTCGAATTTTTGGCTTTCCCATAAGAAAGAGAAGTCGCCGTTAACACAGGACTTGAACTGCCGTTCAGCCTGTGATTGTAGCAACAGTATTAAAGTGAGGTGGCCAAAACTAAAGTCATTTGCATTAAGTTTCTTTTTAATGTCGCACGCCAAACATTATTAAAATCGGTTAATGTTTCACGGAGCTATTCAAAAAATAAAAATGACACGTTTTTTACGGACCACGGTGTAGAAATAGCTAATCTGTGTCTATCTAGCCTTCAGCCAGACACCATCAGCCAGACCATCGGTATGGGGCTAGTGCATCGCGCGGTGTACCTATTTAAATGTCAGCTTTCGTTGGTACTTATTGCGCCTACCCACAGTGGGATGGCCAGGCTGAGTTGACCTGGGTGGCTGGTTACGTAACAAAAACAGCATATCCGCGGAAGGTTACCCTGGCTCAGCGTAGAGTAACTTTGTTGATGCGACTAACGATGTTACCGCTAAATCAAGCAGCAAAATTCCACCATTTTTAAAAATATGTTTTATTTACTCAGGGATTCAAACAAAATCTGCAATAATTGTCGTTTTAATTTCAGTGAATATCCTATTACATGTATTATTATATTAAAAATACAACGAACATTGTAGTATAAATGATATTAATACTGTCAGTATGAATCCGGTATAAACGGCTAAACTACAACTTCTGCATTTTACAAGGTAGTGTAGTAACAGTCTTAAGATGAAGCGAGCAAAACTAAAACCATTTACACCAAGTTTCTTCATGACGTTGCGTGCCAAAAGTTGTTGAAATTGGCCTAATGTTTCACGAAATTATTATAAAAACTAAGAGTGGCACATTTTCCTTGAGACACGTCGTACGGAGTATATCGAACCTGTGTAATACGTTGCTGATTGGCTGCAGCGGCTAGCTCAGCAGCAGTCATCGCCTGCGCCTGAGCCAAGTTATCAACGGCGATAGCGATGAACACGTTCAACAAAGTGTCTGCTGACTCGCCGATCAAGAACGAATATCACGCAATAGACGACAGAGTTAATCCGCTAGTTCGACTTCACAGAACTACGGCTCACAATAAAAAATACATTTTAAAAATGGTTCGAAAATAAGTTACATATTTTTACCATGATTTTGTCATCAATATGTTTTAATTGACTTGGCCACGCCACGAGTAAGCAGCATACACTGCGCTGGCCATCAGCAGTTTTGTTATTCGTGTGTTTGTCGTTTTTCTTGTCATATTCAAAATATGCATTTACAAATTAGAAAATCGATTAAGTGTCAAAAGGCTAAGCATAGCTAAAGCTAGGACTAAGCCAATATTAGTTGTTACAAAGCCACATGCGCGTTTACGCATTGAGGATACAGTTGCCGAAAACGACAAGAACTAGAAAGTAGAAGCAGTAGAAAACGGCGCCTGTCGTCTGCAGTCCTCTCATCGCTCTGATTCCATCGTACATGACAAAGTTCCAGTCTTCACCGGTCAATATCTTTAACGTCGCAAACACGCAGGCGACCGTCGACGTTTGACCGTTTACAATACACGCTGTACGAAAGCGACAGCGATTTGAACTCAAAATCAGCTCAAAGAAACTAAGGATTGACGAAACAGCTAACATGAAAACTGATGTGCATATATCTGAAAACAGATACAGCAATGGGCGGCGCCAAAGGGGGAAGCAGGGGGCAGCCCCCCGGTACCCTTGCTTTTACCTCCCCCGGCTGCTCTCTCCCCCAGGAAAAAAAGTTGATGGTGACAAAGTGCCCTGTGGTGTGACTTATAAAACGTCATTTTTTGCAAGACAACACAAATATCTGTAGTTTTTGCGTCTCGAAATATTAAAAAAACAGACAAATTTGCAGCTTCCATTGAAGTTTCAAACGTAAAGTATTTTAGCTTTAGGCGGCCTTACCCCCAACGACACCCCGACCAGGTGCTCTGCCCCTAGACTGTGCTACGTCTTTTTTGATGCACAAAACAACTAAATAAAATCAATATTTTGCCCACTCCAAAAAGGTCTCCCTGTGTCCTGGCTCTTGCTCCCCCCCTCGTTGGCGTTCTAGCTTCAGATTCCTAGCGCCGCTTCTGTCTACAGCTAAAAAAAGAAACTAGTGAGACAAAAAAGAACCATAAAAGACAGTTAGAACTTGACGCAATCACGAAAATTGAAAGTTCGGAGAAAATCCATCGAAACAAACTTAAAATATTGCAAAAACGAACTCAGAAAATTGGTATATCTTAACCTTAACCCTCGACCGTTTGACTCAAAAACAATTTAATCGGTTCATCATACTTTCTCATATTGCACCATAATGTATAATACAAAACAGTGGCGACTGTATACATGACACAGTGACGATTAATTCAATTACTCTTTACCTGAAACACGGTTAACAGGGCGTTGACGAAAGTATCAAAGTTGGCATCGGGTCGGCCTTCCGGAAAGTTAAATCTGTCAAACACAAACGTGTTATCGAAGTTCATGTCATAAACAGCCCGAGAAAGAAAACAGGCGACCAAACATACAGTCTATCACGCTATAAACGCGCATAGTGTTAACAACGTACTAGTATGCAATTATAATACCATCACAGTTTTTACGCAGTTTCCGATGCCTTTGCAATCCAAAGAGTGTTTCCTAAGATTATACTTTATAACTCATTGCTAGACAACAGCATTCAAAGTTGCGTTATACCCCGTTTACACGATCAAGCAGACATCGAGCAAACGTCGAGCAAACATCGAGCTGGCTCGTCCAGCTAACATATAGCCAGTTCGTCGAGCCAGCTTGATCGTGTAAACGGGGTAGACCTATTAGGCATGGGGCTGGACAAGAGAGCGACGAAGTTGTGGAGTGACTAAAATACTGCATTAGATGTATTTGGCGCTGTGCTTCATGCATTGCGGACGTACCTGCCGCCAAACAGCTGCATGCCGAGCAGCGAGAAAATGATGATGAAAAGGAAGATCAACAGCAGCAGCGAAACAATCGACTTCATGCTGTTGAGTAGTGAAACAATCAGATTGCGCAGAGATGTCCAGTATCTACACGCACGATCGCGTACAATTACAGTAACTAATCGACTATAAGCTACTGTGGCAAATGCCATTTTAGTGCCCAATTGGCCTAATTTTTATCGTAATTGCAGAGTAACTTTTAAAAAAGAACGACAAAATGGTTAAAACTAAACCGTGTCTCAAAAACGTGCCACTGTAATTTTTTTCGAATGACTCCGTAAAACATTGGCCGACTTTAATTATATTTGGCACGCAGCATTACAAAAAACTGACGTAAATGAATGTAGTTTTGGCCATCTCATCTTAATACTGTTGCTACACTACGTTGTAAAATGCAGAAGTTGTAGTTTGGCCGTTTACAGCACGTTTTTTGAAACGGTGTAAAAGAACTAAAAAAAATACAAAGCTTCGCCAAAACTATTGCTGCTATGTACGTAAAAAATCACAGAATCACACTGCCTAAATACAATGTGCTACATTGTTTACAAAATCGTGGATCTAGCGGACAGACAAAGAGGCAAATCTACACTGCGAGTCATAAAAACACATCACAATTTATCGATCATAACTTAAAGGTGCATTATCAGACTTTAATAATTTTTTGTACAGTTATTCCTGACAGCACAGAACTAGCCATTAAATAATTATTAATGTTTTCACCTTACCCAGCATATGATTCTGCACTACCTGGGAAAATCAAAACACGTAAACTCAGCGCTAAAATCAACAAAAAAAACGCCAAAAACCATCCGCGACATAAGTAACTTGAAAAAGGAAAATGAAATTTTAATAGTTTTTGTACAAAAATTTTTGACAGAAATGGCCATTAAATGGCCAGTCAAATTTTCATCTCACTTAACGTCTGTTTCTGCAATACTTGGGAAAACAGAACAAATGCAACATAAATTAAAAATTTAAAGAATCAATAAATTTTACTACTTTAAATATGTAGCCTTTAACAGCCTTGTCCAGCCTTGTAATTGATTGGTTATTGGTGGCCACATATCTGAAAAGATAAAATTTTATAGTTTTTTTGTTAATTTTAATGCATATTTTGTCTGTTTTAGTTTTATCAGGTAGTACAGAAACAGACGTTCAGTGAGGCGGAAACATAAATGGTCATTTGAAGGTTAGTTGTGTCGGAAACATTCATACCAAAAATTATTAAAATCTGGGTTTTCTTAAAATTAAGATTGATAAATTTTTGTGTTGAATCATAACCCCCTTGTTGGTCGGCGGAAATAATGGAGCATAAAAAACACACCAAATTTTTTTGCCATAACTTGAAAAAGGGTTATCCAATTTTAATAATTTTTGGTGCGCATATTTGTGGCACCATTGGTCATCAAATGTTGGTTTAGTTTCCCACCTCACCCAACATCTGTTTCTGTACTACCTGGTAAAATCAAAACAAACAAAATATGCATTAACTTCAACAAAAAAGTATAAAGTTTCATCTTTCCAGATATGTGGCCGCCAACAGCCAATACACGTCTATTAAATAGGACTAACATTGTCGGTTTAGTTTCCCACCTCACCCAACATCTGTTTCTGTACTACCTGGTAAAAACAAAACAAACAAAATATGCATTAACTTCAACAAAAAAGTATAAAGTTTCATCTTTCCAGATATGTGGCCGCCAACAGCCAATACACGTCTATTAAATAGGACTAACATTCAGGAATATTGATAAATGTAAAAAAAACATTGGTGAAGTCCGTATTGGTCTGGAGCAGATAGTTATCGACACTGCTATCAACGAATGGAGAAAGTGTCTCTGAGCCGAGCCCATGTTCGTGGGCCAATATTTCAAACATTTTTACAGGCAGTTAAAGATGGACAATTAGATAAATAAACTATCAGCTAAAATGATAAAGATATGGACAAAATGTGTGTTTTGTGTGTTTTGTTTGTTTGATTAAACAATAACACCAGTGGTTAAAAATGCAATATTTTGTTTGTTTTTTCCCAAAAACAGACAGTAAATGAGGTGGGAAACTTAACAGTCATTTGATGGCTAGTTGTATCAGGAATATTCGTGCTAAAACATTAAACTTGGATCACTTTTTTAAAAATTATGACGACAAAAATTTGGTGTGTTTTTTTTATCGCCCACAGTGTATAATGCATGTACCAGAACTTGTACTTTGTGCTTTTTCGAAAACCAATTTTGTCTAACAAAAAACGAAATTTGTTTCAAAAAAACTATTCTCACAGCGGCCATACCACGTATTCTTTTACTACAGTGTTTTTCAACCTTTCTGCTGCAGCGGAACTCTAAACAATGGTAGCTAACTTTTCGAACCGTAGAGTAGATTATTATGATCGTGCACCTGGTCGCTTTGAAGACGCGAAGAAGTTTCAACGAGCGGAGTACGGTAAAACCAAACGAGGTCGTGTGAAAGAACATGTGCCACGTCAACTCGAAATAGCCGAGACATAGCACCTATATAAAAATAAAACGGTCATTTAATGGCAAGTAATGTCAAAAATGTTTGCACCAAAAAATATTACAATTTGTCAGTCCTTCTTCAAGTCACAATCGATAATGTTCGGGATGTTTTTTGACGTATTTCTGTTCATTTCAACTCATATTTCGTTTGTTCGGTTTTTTCCAGGTAGTGCAGAAACCTGAAAAGTCAAGAAAAACAGCACTTTGCAACATAGGCCTAATTTAAAATAAAATTTAAATAAATAAAGTTAACAAATAAACAAATAACGGTTTGTTTTACTGTCTTACTGTTGCATTTACGTCTGTAACAACTTTTGTGACGTGATAGTTATTATTAGATGAATAAACTTGGCATTTTACTCGTTCAGCCGCGAAAATCGCTGAATGGCAAACATAGTCTTGGCGTTCTTCTTGGATTGAGCAACAAACTAGAAGTGCCTGGAACGGCATAACATGAAAATTTTGCTCCATCAAGTGGAGATGCTTGCGTTCGTTGCATAGCGTTTCTGTCAGATCGAATTCATCGCATTGCGTACTGTGATCGAGTGCCTGGGGTAGTTGTTTTACCGTTTGGTGTGCCACAAGGCTCGGTTCTAAGGCCGCTGTTGCTTCTTATGTACATTGCTGAAGTTTTCTCTGTTATAACAGATCATGGAACAACAGCACATTTCTACGCTGACAATGGCCAACTGTACATAAGTGCACCAGCTTCGTCGGCTGCAGACACCACTGCTCGGTTTGTAGCGTGTTTACGGCAGTAGATGCGTGGATACCAGCGTTCGTCCATAGTCAGTTGTTCGTGATCTGGGGATAACTCTGGACAGTCAACTAACGATGGCTGATCACGTCACGACTGTCTGCCGCGCTGGTTACTACCAGCTGCGCCAACTACGTCAGATCATCCAGTCACTGACGCCAACAGTCGCTCAGACGCTTGTCCAGGCCTTCATCAGCTGTCGGCCAGACTACTGCAATTCGTTGCTTTATGGAATTGCCGACAGCCAACTAAGGCGACTACAGCTCGTTCAGAACGCGGCAGCACGTCTGATCACTGGTACGCGGCGTACGGAGCACATCACGCCGGTTCTGCAGTCGCTGCAATGGCTACCGGTCCGGCAACGGATTTTGTTCAAGCTGGCGGTATTAGTTCACAAGTGCCTCAATGGGCGTGCACCTGTCTACCTGGCTGATGACTGCCGCCTGATCCGCCGCCGCCTGTCCGGTCTTAGATCGTCGTCGTCAGCGACCAAACTGGAGGTCCCACCGACCAGAATGACGTTTAGCGACCGATTTTTGCCGTCAACAGACCATGTGTGGAACAGTCTACCGGCGTCCATTCGCGACCCGTCACTGACACTCGCTGTTTTCAGCAACAGACTTAAGACCCATCTTTATGAACAGTGGCTGCGGCGTCTGAGATTTTGAACAGACGCCTTCAAATGTGCTAACTAACTAACTAACTAACTAATAGTGGGGCTGATTCCAAGAAAAATAACCGCTCAAACAAAAACCTGAACTAGTTGACAAAAATTCATAAAATGTGAGCTAGCTATAACGCCACTAGCTCGTGAACTAAAACAACACAATGAAATCTCTAATTGTAGCAATTTACTAAGAAAGAGACTTACAGCAAAGTCAAACTTGTTGAAAGAGGAACGAAAGTAAGTTCGTATTCCCAGCCCATACATTTTCAGCAGCATCTCCAATGTAAACAAACCGGTGAACACGAATTCTTCATAATCTGTAGACAACGGACCGCATTTCCCATGAGTGCCATTAATGCTCTGCAATATGCAACTGAATCACGAAATTTAAAGCCGCGGTTAAATTTGAAATACACTATTTGCAGGAACGTTTTAAAAATGTTTCGTTTTACGTGTAGCTTCAAGTTCCAATGCGGGACAGGAGAGCTGTAAATTTAAGTTATTATATTACATGTAACTGAGCTATGTTTTAAACGTTTGCAGAAATGTTTCAAAGCGCAATACATTATAAGAATGTTTCAACAAATTATACAAGTCAAAAACAGCAAATACATTAGCAAAAACATGTTAAAATATTCTGCATATCAACACAAAATATCCTGCAAAAAACATGCATTGAACTCCACTATAGACGAGTAACTTTCAGAATTTGGCGACACGAAAAGAGCTTCTAAATTTAAGGTAGCCATGCATAAGGCTTCATATCCAACGTAACGTTTAAACCTAACAGTCGGTCCGACGAAACAACGCACCGGACCGCACCGTACGTTTAAAGTTAGGGTTAGGTTTAGGGTTAGAGTTAACTAGAGTTAAGGTTAACCATATCGGACCGCACCAAACCGACCGCACAAGACCGCATCGGATTGCACTAGACTGCACTGCACCGCACTGCACCGGACCGCACCGGACCGCACCGAACTGTGCAGCACCGGACTGCACCGAACAGCACCGGACTGCACCGCACCGGACTGCACCGCACCGCACCGAACTGTGCAGCACCGGACTGCACCGAACAGCACCGGACTGCACCGGACTGCGCACCACCGGACTGCACCGGACGGCACCGAACTGCACTGCACCGGACTACACCGGACTGCACCGGACGTCTAGTGCCCTCCGGTGCAGTGTTTCGTCAGATTTTTAACGGTTAGATCGTTGGGTTATGGTTAAGCTGGGGTTATGGCGGGGCGCGTTTACATGTGTCGGGTGGCAGGTAACACTGTGTGATCCCATACGGCAGGCGACGCTCCGTGGCTTTGAGATGGGTTTTATTCAAAGAGTTATACCATTTAGCTATTTAACGGTGCATGCAAACAGCGTGCGCACTGTGTTAGCGTACAGAGGAAGTCGTGAAGCCAGAGCGGTTGGCCGTGATATTCTGTCGCAACGAACACCGTGCTCAGAAACACTGTGACAATGACGAACCAGTAGAACGCTTGACCCTTTACCACTCGACGAACCGCGTACCTTCAATGTTATTTGACAAAACGCCGTCTATTCACTGTCACAAAAAGGTTAAACAACGAACACACAGGTAAACGATTTAAAAAGACTCGAAGTGTCGTCCATAACGACGTGAATACACACATTCATATAGCACCTAAAAATGTCGCCTTTGGTCGAAAAAGCGCTCTGAAAAAGGTATGTTTTTAATCATTCACGACGTCATTTTAACGCAGCATTACCTCGTGGCCTTCTGGCTTCTCCACAACTGACGCAACGCACCACATTTTCCGAGTGACATCTCCGAGCGTGTTTCTGTAGCCGACATAAATCTGTAATGTTTTGAGAGAAAAAATAACTACAGTACGTATCACGTGTACAGCTGCTTACAGCAGGCATGACGACAGCTTATGATTATGTACCGTAAACTTGTAAATCTTGCAACGTATTCAACAACTACATCTAACGTATGGACCATCAATCATTTAATCAATCAATCAACAAATTAATAACAAAATTTTACAGTATAGCTCTTGCTGTACTGTGGAATCAAAACGGCATCGCTTTACAATTAAAAACACCACACCTGAACACAAGGCTGTATATAGTAAATCCATAATGAAACTATTATTATGCTGTATGATAAAATTAAAGTCTGAAGTCGATGCTGAATAAAAAAATGTTTTAAAACTTTTTTCAAAAGTCGAGTATGAAGCCCTATGGCGAACGTCAGCAAATAGGGCCCAGGTTTGTTGCACAGCGGTAGAGAAACTCTCGGATCAAACACTGTCCGTGATCGTGATGCATCGAAAAAACCGTTTTTCGCTAAACTTAGACGACATCTTACAGCGAGGTGTGATACTGGTTGCCCACGTTGACTAAGTTCTGCATTCTAAAGCGTGATCGTGCACAATTCCATGCATAAAGCTGCACAGTTTATAGGTAATACCCCGTTTACACGATCGAGCAAACATCGAACAGACATCGAGTAAACGTCGAGCAAACATCGAGCTGGCTCGTCCAGCTAACACTATAACAGCTTGTCAAGCCAGCTTGTCGAGCCAGCTTAATCGTGTAAACGGGTATAACACGTTTACAAACTGGCAGCCAGTGTAAAGGCGCGTACATAGTGACGTAAGTCAAATGAACTGAACTGAACTGACGTGGTTTACTTTTCGATGAATTGACGTCACATGCGTCATAGGCACAAGTCATGGGCGACGTGGCGTGGCCTAAAATGGGTTCAAGCAATCATGACTAGATAATTGAAATGCTCGCCCATTGGTTGACGCGTACATTCGCCTATAGTCATGTGGTCGTCGACGCTGTCAGACGTGTCTACTGTAATGCATTACTGGTACTGCTTGCCCGTTGGTCATTTCGTCAAACCAAACATGTCAGTTCAGTTCAGTTACGTCGCTCTGTACGCGCCTTAACGACATAAGAGTGTTGCTGCGATGTGATTACATGGTCGAATATTCTTATCACAACTTATCGCAACCCATTACTCCAGCAGATAAGCTCAACATAATCAATTACAGCAACAAGGCATATTTTAGTCAATCGCATGCAAAGAAACTTACCGTTGCTAACGTTTTTTGCCACACTCAAACTGTTCTGCGTTTCTTTCTTCTTTTTCAACATTTTTCGTCTTTGTTTACCTGTTGGCACTACAATAGGTTATAAGCTGTGTTTAAAATATCACTCTATACTGGAAAACTAATATTTATATGCCAACTGCGCTTTACAAACAGTTATCGAACAAATTATACTGAATAGTAGGCCTAATTTTTTGTAGCAAAATGTTTGTACACACGTACAGAGTGCGGCCAAAAAAGTAGCCCCCTAAAGTTTTTCGCCGTTTTCTCAGCGACCGCTTGGAATTTTAATTCTAAATTTTACAGATTTATTTGCCGAAACCTGTCACATTTAACTGCCAAATAAAATTTGATTCTGTTAAAAAATGACGAAGTTATAGACTTTTTAACATGACCGCTTACCGATTTTTCGGCATTCAAAAATGTTCATGCCAAAAATGCTATTTAATTTTCAAAAACTGGCTACACGTTACTGCCGATGACGTCACAGTGACGATTTGACAAACGGCAATTTATATTGTGTATAAATTATCATTAAATTATCCTTCCTTTAAAGCAATCGCCGGCTGTCCACTGGATTCATCTTCCAGCAGGACGGCGCGTCAGCACACACAGCGCGCAACGCAGCGCAGCGCACAGAACTGGCTGCGGACCAATTGTCCAGATTTCATCACTAAAGACCAGTGGCCTCCAAATTCGCCGGATATGAACCCAATGGACTATCGTGTGCGGGGTGCAATGTTGGAAGCGGAAGCTTACCGCAAGCTTAAAACAAAGCCGAAGACAATCGCTGAACTCAAGCAAGCGCTTCAGGTTATCTCGGGCAACCTGCCACAGGGACTAATCGACAAATCTGTGAAAGACTTTTCAAAGCGACTGAAGTCTTGTGTTGGAGCTGGCGGTGGACACTTCGAACATTCACAGTGACAATGAAATTCTGGCATTTGATCATTAGTTAACTGTGTTGTTTCAACGATGTTATTAAATTGGCGTTGAAGCCAGAACATTTTTGAATGCTGAAAAATCGGTAGGCGGTCATGTTAAAAAGTCTATAACTTTG
>Ga0209454_1003513_pt1 | contig 11254 bp, 10 predicted proteins | sample WorMetHERISLAND1_2_FD_187400 | JGI IMG/M metagenome (GOLD analysis project Ga0209454, IMG submission 187400) | Marine gutless worms symbiont microbial communities from Max Planck institute for Marine Microbiology, Germany - Olavius geniculatus... | ecosystem: Host-associated > Annelida >...
ATTCAATGGTGTTCCCAGACATACGTTTCATCTACACCTCGAAGAATGTGAATTCAGATTCAATCATCGGGAGGAAAACTTATTGATATAATACTCATTTTACTGAGAGAAAATCCTCTCTAAAGTCATCTAGACCCTTTGCATATTTCCCGTAGGGTGGGCTGTGCCCACCATCCAAGCACATATTGGTGGGCACAGCCCACCCTACGGGTTTGAGAATGAAAAATAAGGTGAAACGGAGTACTAGGGATGGGTGCAGCAAGCACAGGGGGGGTTGGAAACAGGGCGGGCGCGTATAAATTTCTTTTAGATCAACCAGTTGCTGACAGCTTCCAGGCGTCGGCCGGGGCTGCGGTGAGCGGTAGGCGCGTCTTTCGAGGGTGAGGGATGCATACGTCTTCGAACGCGCCGTAACCCGACTTTCGACCGTGCCGGCCTACCTGCTCCATGGAGCATACGGATTCAAACGAAACCGGCTGCATAGCGCAGCGTCATCCGCGGATTCGAGGTGCTATGTTGTCGGGTTACGGCGCGTTCGGCCTCGACGGCACACGTCAACCTTGGAAGGCGCGCCTAACCCGACCTACCACGGCAAAAAGCTTCACGTTCCTGTGACTGGATTCCGGCACTCCCTGTCGTTATGACGGCTTAGAGACTGTCTAAAAAAAGGCCGTAGTCGTAGGCTGGGTTGAGGAACGAAACCCAGCTTCTGCGGGTAACCTGATTTGCCGGGTCTCGTCCCTCGACCCAGCCTACCATTGGATTCCGGTACTCCCTGCCGGAATGACGGCTTAACTCAATGACATTGGCCGGCAATCCGGTCCGGTGGCTACACAGCGCCGGCAAGCCGGCGCCTACCCCTGGTCCCAGGCAGGCCATGCCGGTTGGCGGCTCGAACGATCACCCGTACTCCAACCTGATCTCCGCAGGCGCCAGGCGCTCCGCCTCCTGCTCCAGCTCCAGGCGGGTCTGCGGGTGGTGGGACAGCCAGCCGTCGGGAAAAGTCAGCCTGAGTCGTTCACCGTCCGGGTTGAGCATGGGACAAGGTTTGGTGGTCGGGGAACGCCCGCGGTGCAGCAAGACCGCCAGGCGCAGGATGATGCACAGGCGACGTGAGCTGTCGCGCATCGGCGCGGGTAGGGCGAGAAACTCCTGACTCGGGAACTTGCGGCGATGGCCGAGCACCAGTGCCGCCAGGACATTCTGCTCCTGTCGGGTAAAGCCGGACAGGTCCGCATTGCGCAGCAGATAGGCGCCGTGCTTCTGGTACTGGCTATGGCCGATCATGAGTCCGACCTCGTGCAGGCGGGCCGCCCAACCCAGCATGCTCAGGTGGTCAGGGCTCGTGAGTTCCCAGGGTTGGGTGACCTGACCGTAGAAGGCGATCGCGGTGGTCTTGATGCGATCGGCGTGCTCCTCGTCCACACCGAACCGCTGGCACAGGTTGCTCACGGTGCGTTGGCGCACGTCCTCATGCCGGATCCGCCCCATCATCTCGTAGATGAGGCCCTCGCGCAGGGCCTCCTGCGAGATCTGCATGTGCTCGATGCCCAGGGTCGTGAATACCGCGCGCAGCACAGCCACACCGCCGGCGAACACCGGCTTGCGCTGCTCGGACAGGCCTTTGAGGTCGATGGCACCGGAGCTGCCGAATCCGATCAGGGCCTCCCGCAGCTGGTCCAGGGATTTTGCGGAGATGCCGTCCGTAGACCAGCCCTGGGCCTCCACGACCGTGGCAATCGCCCGGATGGTGCCGGAGCTGCCGACCGCCTGTCTCCAGTCGGCACGGCGGAAACGCTCACGCACCGGACGGATTTCCAGGGCCCCCGCGAGCTCGGCCTGGTCCATGTATTCGGCGGATAGCCTGCCGCCGGGAAGCCGTTCCCGCGACATGCTCACACACCCCATCTGCAGGCTCTCGCGCAGCCGCGGGGTAACGCCTTCCCCAACGATCAGCTCGGTGCTGCTGCCGCCGATATCCACGACCAATCGTCGCTCATCGCCGGCGGCCAGACCATTGGCTACGCCCAGGTAGACCAGCCGCGCCTCCTCGCGCCCGGCGATCACGTCGATCGCGTGCCCCAGCGCTTGCTCCGCCCGTTCGAGAAAGCCGAACGCGGGGTCTACCTGACGCAGGGTGTTGGTGCCCACGGCGCGGACGCTGGCCGGCGGCATGCCCCGCAGGCGTTGGCCGAAACGCTCCAGGCAGGCCATAGCCCGTTCGACCACCGCAGGCAGCAGTTGTTTGTCGTCCGTGAGCCCCTCGCCCAGGCGCACCATCTCCTTGAGGCGATCGATGACCTGGAGGTCGCCGTCGGAGACGCGGGCGACAATCATGTGAAAGCTGTTGGAGCCCAGATCGACGGCCGCCACCGTGTCCGGCGGGGATGTTTCCGCACTGGGGGAAAACCACGAGACCATATGCTGCTCCCGATATAAAAAGCCTCGGCATAGTACCAGAATCGGCGGATACGGCTTATCCTAGGGCAGATTCATGCGCGCTTGCCCTGGTTGTAAGGCTAGGGCAACCGAATGATAATTCGATAGAAAGCGATCGGTTACAGCGGTGGATTGGGCACGGACCAGCGGCGCGCCGGCAGCTTGCCGGCAACGATTTGCCGCCAGGATGGCGGCGCTCCCGGCTTGGCCTGACCTATCCGACTCGCTCCCGTGCTAACAGCTTGTTTTAGCAGTGAGCATTATGTCGGTGACCCTGATTGTAAGGTCCGGTGGACCCTCGCAGCCTGTCGCGATAGGCTAGGCTATCAGCATTCAATCGGTAGTGGAATTTTTCAGACTAGGGGCTGTTGACATTCATCGTTCACGGCTCGATTGCGGTTCGGGGAACAGGACCAACAGGATCCTGGAGGGTGGGCTGTGGTCACCAATACGGCGTCTATCTCGGTGGGCACAGCCCATCCTACGGTTTCCCCGCCGTGCCTGAGTCAGCACCGAAAGATACTTCGTAATCGCCCTCGCTCGGATAAATATCAACAACCCCTAATCATTCAGAAAAATAATCCTGTTAATCCTGGCAATCCCGTGAATCCTGTACCATTAGGAGACGAGGCCGGAGAAGAGAGTTTACTCCTCTCGGATGAGACATGCGGGCTGGCGAAAGGCCGATTGGGGCAGGAGGACAAGCGATGACGGGCATCGGAGAGGCAAGGGTCAGAGAGGCAATGGTCGCCGGGATCTTCTATCCGGCGGAGGCGCGGGAGCTGCGCCGAACGGTCCGGTCTTTCCTCGCGGCCCCTGAGACCGCCGGAGCCGGGACCGATAGAGCCAGGACCCCGAAGGCCCTGATCGTCCCCCATGCCGGCTATATCTACTCGGGACCCATTGCCGGCAGCGCCTATGCACAGCTCATTGCACGCGCCGGGGAGCTGTCACGCATCGTCCTGCTCGGGCCTTCCCACCGCGTCCCCTTCACCGGTTTGGCCTACAGTGCCGCCGAGACCTTTCTCACCCCGCTGGGGGCCGTTCCCGTGGACCGGGAGGCGTTCGCAAAGGTCCGCGACCTGCCGCAGGTCCGCTGCTACGAGGCGCCGTTCGAGGATGAGCATTGTCTCGAAGTGCAATTGCCCTTCCTCCAACTGGCCCTGGAATCGTTCCGCATCGTCCCCTTCCTGGTCGGCGCTGCCGCTACCGAAGAGGTCGCCCAGGTCATCGCGCGCCTGTGGGGCGGCGAGGAGACGCTGATTCTGGTCAGCTCGGATCTCAGCCACTACCTGGACTACGCGCAGGCCGTGGCTCTGGACGCCGAGACCACCCGGGCCATCGAGGCCCTGCGTCCGGAGGCCATCACCCCCGCCCAGGCCTGCGGCCATGTTCCCCTGGGCGGCCTGTTGCGCGAGGCGAAACGCCGTGGCCTCGAGGCTCGGACCCTGGACCTGCGTAACTCCGGTGACACGGCGGAACCCCGCGACCAGGTGGTAGGCTATGGCGCCTATGCCTTCAACTGACCCCGATTCGTTCGATCCGTCGCAACGACGCGCGCTCCTGGCCCTGGCCAGGCAGTCGGTCGCGCACGGGTTGGAGCAGGGTTGTCCGCTGCCGGTCGCCCTATCCGACTATCCCGCCGACCTCAGGGCACGCCGGGCGACCTTCGTGACCCTGGAAGCCGGGGGGACCCTGCGTGGCTGCATCGGCCACCTGGAGGCCGTCCAACCCCTGGTGCTGGATGTGGCGGAGAACGCCTTCGCCGCCGCGTTCCGGGACCCCAGATTTCCGCCCCTGACGCGCCCGGAGCTGGCCCGGCTTGCCATCGAGGTCTCGGTATTAACGCCGTCCCAGCCCCTTTCCTTCACCTCCGAGGAGGCGTTGCTGCGGATGATCGAGCCGGGTCGGGATGGCCTGATCCTCGAGGAGGGGGCCGCCCGCGGGACCTTTCTGCCCACGGTCTGGGAGAGCCTGCCCGAGCCCCGCGCCTTCCTGCGCCACCTGAAGCAGAAGGCCGGCCTCCCACCGGACCACTGGTCGGACCGGATTCGGGTCAGGCGCTATCGAACCGAATCCTTTTCCGAATAGGGGCCGGAAATTGAATACCATCCCGCTCCCCGGTCTCTTCCTGTTCCTGCTGTTTCTGATCCTGCTTTCGGGCTTCTTCTCCGGCTCCGAAACGGCGCTCATGACCCTCAACCGCTATCGCCTCAAGCACCAGGCGGAGCAGGGCCACAAGGGCGCCATGCTGGCGCGGGCGCTGCTGGAACGCCCGGATCGCCTGATCGGCCTGATCCTGCTCGGCAACAACTTCGTCAACATCCTCGCCTCGGCGCTGGCCACCATCATCGCCCTGCGCATCGGCGGTGAAGGAGCGATTGCCGCGGCCACGGGCATCCTGACCCTGGTCATCCTCATCTTCGCCGAGGTCTCACCCAAGACCCTCGCCGCCCTGCACCCCGAGCGCCTCGCCTACCCCGCCGCATTTCTCTACACCCCGCTCCTGAAGCTCCTCTACCCCCTGGTGCGATCCGTCAACTGGATAACCAACGGGCTGCTGGGGGCGCTCGGGGTGCGACCGGAGGACGGAGGGAGCAACACCCTGTCGCGCGAGGAGCTGCGCACCCTGGTCAGCGAGGCCGGGGCCATGATCCCGGAGAGAAGCCGGACCATGCTGGTGGCGATCCTGGATCTGGAGAACGCCACGGTGGAAGACATCATGATCCCACGCAATGAGGTCGATGGGATCGATATCCGGGACCCCGAGGAAGAGATCACCAACCAGCTCAAAAACGCCGCCTACACGCGACTGCCCCTGTTCGACGGCGACATCGACAGCGTCATCGGCATCATCCATGTGCGCGATGCCCTGCACGCCCTGCTCGACCGGGGACTCGGCAAGACGCACCTGCGCGAGATCGGCCGTCAGCCCTACTTCGTCCCCGAGGGCACGCAGCTCTATCAGCAGCTGCTGAATTTCCAGCGGGAGAAGGAGCCGATAGGACTCGTCGTGGACGAGTACGGCGACTTTCTGGGACTGATTACGCTTACCGACCTGCTCGAAGAGATCGTTGGAGAGTTCGCCTCAGACCCGGCGCATACCATCGGGGAGATCTACCAGGGTGAGGACGGTAGCCTATTGATCGACTGTGGTATCAGCGTTCGCGAGCTGAACCGTGCACTGCGCTGGAAGCTGCCCACCAACGGCCCCAAGACCCTGAATGGCCTCATCATCGAGCACATGGAGACCATCCCCGAGCCGGGAACCAGCCTCAAGCTCGATGGTCATGCCCTCGAGATCATGCATACGGCCGAAAGCGCGGTTAAAACGGTAAAGTTTGTTAAATAACGGAAGCCATTGGTTTCCCCCTCACTCCAGTCCTCTCCTCCAAGGGGATGAAGGAGCGAGCCCGACATGGCTTTCGATTGTCCCGGTAGATATCAACACCACCCAGGGTACTGGTGAACGGGCCTTAAGATGCGCCAGATTGTATTGGATACCGAAACCACGGGCCTGGAGCCGGCGGAAGGGCACCGTATCATCGAGATCGGCTGCGTCGAGCTCGTCGATCGCCGTCTGACCCGCAATAATTTTCATCAGTACCTGCAGCCGGACCGGGAAATCGACCAGGGGGCCGTGCAGGTTCACGGCATCACGGACGAGTTTCTGCGCGATAAACCGCGCTTCGCCGACATCGCGGAGGATTTCATCGGCTATGTCCGGGGGGCCGAGCTGATTATCCACAATGCGCTCTTCGACGTAGGCTTTCTGAATCATGAGCTGGGGTTGTGGCGGGAGGACGCGGAGCCCATCGACAAGCGGTGTCGAATTACGGATACGCTGGTCATGGCAAGGTCGTTACACCCCGGACAGCGCAACAGTCTCGACGCCCTGTGCAAGCGCTACGAGGTGGACAACTCGCAGCGGGACCTGCATGGCGCTCTACTGGACGCGGAGATCCTGGCCGACCTTTACCTCGTCATGTCGGGAGGACAAGTCAGCCTGGCCCTTGGTGCCCGGGATGGCTCGAGGGCAGGTAGGGCAGGTACAGGGCCGCACCGGCTTACGGCGCAATGGCCGCCCCTGGTAGTGGTGCGGGCGGACGCGGAGGAGCTGGCAGCCCACCAGGCCCGGCTCACCGCGATCGACGCGGCGAGCGGCGGGGAATGCCTGTGGCTCAAGACGTGGACGTGTTGAGGTTCAGCTGGCGTCGATAGTCAGTGTGATTTCTTAAAGCCTGTTTACGATCTTTGGAGCAACAAGGCCGGAAAAAGCCAAGGCAACAAATTGTAAGCTGGTATTGAGCTTTCGCTCACAGTTTTTCCATAACCTTCGACATTCCTCTAACTGTCTTGATACCCACTGCCTGCATATCCGCAATCGCTCTATCGCCGTCGCCTGCATTGATATTGACTGCCCGCGTGGCATCGACCACCACTTTGGTTTTGAATCCCAGTGATTCGGCATCCAGGGCGGTGTACTTCACGCAGACGTCCAGGGCCAGGCCGGTAATGTAGACCTGGTCTACCCCCCGTTCCTTCAGGTAATCGCCCAGTCCGGTGTCGCTTTTGTGGTCGTTATCGAAAAAACCGCTATAGCTGTCCACTTCGCGATCCATTCCTTTCTTGAAGACCTTTGCAATGCCTTTGATGTTCAAGCCGGTGGCGAATTCGGCACCGGCCGTCCCCTGCACGCAATGGACCGGCCAGAGGATCTGGTCTATGCCGTTGAGCGTGATAATCTCACCGGGGTTCTTATGATGATGAATGGCGAAGCTCTTGTGATCCGGCGGATGCCAGTCCTGAGTGGCGACTACCAACTCGAATTTGTCCATGATGTTGTTGACCACGGGCACGACCTGGTCGCCTTCCGGGACAGGCAGGGCGCCGGTGGGTGTAAAGTCGTTTTGAATGTCTACCAGAATCAGCGCTTTCATGTCTTCTCCTGAGTTTTAAGCCTTGCCCGTAGAACCAGCTCCGTTTTCAGCTCATGCAGCGATTTTTCATTACCTACCGGGTAGGTATGTGGATTCGTCAAGCGCATTACTGCGGGCTGGAAAGCGCTGATCTCTTCCTGTACTTTTTGCCTGACCTCTTCGAGGGCGGGAAGTTCGTATGTCAGCTTACCCTTGCGGTAGATGGGGACTAACAGGTCCTTGTAACGGGCGTTCGATCCGATTTTTTGCTGTCGGCTCGTATCGAAGGGATCGACCAGGATACATCCCTGGCTCATATCGGTCTTCAGATCGTAAATGACATCTCCATCATACAGGTTGTCCCGGTAGTATCGCCTTATCTGCTGGATTCCGGGGGTGGTTACCTTTGCCGATTGTTCCGAGAGCTTGATTGTGTATTTCCAGTCTTTGCCGGGGGTTCGGATGGCGGAGAGCTTATAGACGCCATCCAGGGCCGGTTGATCGAAGGCCGTTATCAGCTTGGTCCCGACCCCCCAGATGTCGATTCTCGCGCGTCGGGCTTTCAAGTCCCGGATGGCTGTTTCGTCCAGGTCATTGCTGGCCACGATGCGCGTATCTGAAAAGCCGTTCTGATCCAGCAAGTCACGGGCCTTTATGCTCAAGTCTGCCAGATCGCCGGAATCCAATCGGATGCCTGACAGCTTGTATCCTTTTCCCTCCAGCTCCTTTCCGACTCGAATCGCTTTTTTAACGCCGTCGATGGTGGAGTAGGTGTCGACCAGGAGTACGCAGTTATTGGGCATCGCATCGGCATAGATGCGAAAGGCCGCTGTTTCATCGCCGAATGCCATCACCCAGCTATGGGCGATGGTGCCCCTGACCGGAATGCCGAAGCGTTTTCCCGCCAATACATTGGAGGTGGCATCACACCCCCCGATATAGGCCGCACGACTTGCCGTCATGGCGCCATCGACTCCCTGGGCCCTACGAAGACCGAATTCGAGAACCGAATCTCCCTGCGCCGCCCGACAGATTCTGGCCGCTTTGGTTACGATCAGCGACGGGAAATTCATCAGATTCAGCAAGGGGGTTTCCAAAAGCTGGCATTGCACGATGGGGCCCTGAATGCGAATCATGGGTTCCAGGGGAAAGACGATGGTGCCTTCCGGGACGGCATCCATGTCGCACGTGAATTTAAGCTTGCCCAGATAGGTTAAAAATCCTTTTTCAAAAATGGGGTTGCCGTCATTTCCCTTGACCGATTCCAGATATTTCAGGTCTTCCGGCTTAAACCGCAATCCATTGATGTGAAGGATAACATTCTCCAAGCCGCAGGAAATGGTGTGATTCCCGCTAAAAGGCGCCCGACGGAAGAAGAGATGAAATACGCTCTCTTTATCCGCCGTACCGGATTTCCAGAACCCGTAGGCCATGGTCAGCTGATAAAAATCGGTCAGCAGTGAATTGGAGGCAGTGTCGATAGGATTGGTCATAATAAGCACTTATCTTGCCGTTCAGCCTCTCTGTTGATCGAATAGGTTGAGGTAGAGATTGTTGATCAGCCTGATGCATCGATGAGGACCGAAGCGTCACCGGCCACCCTGGTGAGATCCGTGAATCAGAGTCTGATGTACGCATAGCCTTCTTCCTGTAACTCCATAATCCGTGCAACACCTGCTTCAATGGGCTGAACGCCGTCCAATAGTAACGGTGCTGTTCCTGTTTTCTTCTCTACTTTTTTCATTGTATTCATGCACGCACTAAAGGTTATTTCCTGCATCGCCAGGCTGGTTACTCTATCGGCCTGACTACTTTTCGTTGTCACTAATCCAAGACCTGAGCCATAAGTAACAACCTCAATTTTAACGTTGTCAATACCATAGAGTTTCTGTAAATTGACGGCATTATTCAATGCCATTTTCTGGGTTCGTAGATCACTGGTACTCACCTGAATGACCAGCTTATGAGGAGCCGCGTCCTCCGCATATGTAAAACTGGAGAGAGGAACCAAGAACGACAGGGACAGAGCGATATTTTTCATAACCTTCATGTTGCATGCCTGTTTTGCGATTACCGGTTCCAATTCAGGAATCCGTGGATTGCACAACCGGATTTCGTGTTAACCAATCCCATTCTGTTCAAAAAACAGAAGTATGTATTTAGCGAAACCCTAAGTCCCGAGCTAAGTGTCTAGCGGGCCTTTTTCAGTGGAGTTTCGCTAAATACATACTTCCGTTTTTAAATATCTCCGTTCCCGGACCTTCCTGTGTCTCCACGGCAAAGTAAACGAAGACCTGATTGAAGACCGGGTCCGCTGCGAGTGCCGACCCCAACCTCTCCCGGATATCCTCCGCACGAGAACCCTCCCCGGCACAGACACCGAGCGGAAAGTACAACTCCACATCGATACGTCCATTCAGGTAGTGCAGGATAACTCGTCGGCATTCCGTGACCTCGGACACCCCTTGCCAGAGTCGCCCGAGCCGGACTAGGACCTCGGCGCGCGTGGGCAACGGGGCCGAGCCCGGCTCCGCTTCGCCATCCTTCGGCTCGTCGTCCTCCGAATCGATATGGACGGTAACATCGGTAATCTCGTCGATCCGTGACTTGAGCCGCTCTTCCACCAGCAGAGCGATCATATGGCCTTCCGAAACGCTGACCCGGGGATCGACTAGGACGTGGACATCCAGCGCGGCCTGCCAGCCGTGTCTTCTCGTCCGCAGCATATGGATACTCCTTACACCGCCGACCGCGCCGATGGTCTTCTCGATCACGGCGAGACGCTCCGCTTCCAAGCCGGTATCCACCAGCTCCCGGATCGACTGCCGGCCGAGCTTCCAGGCAATGTGCGCTATCATCACGGCGATGACGACCGCCGCAACCGCATCCGGATACGGCAGACCTACCAGGGTACCGCCGACGCCGACCAGGACCACAGCCGACGAGACGGCATCGGAGCGATGATGCCAGGCATTGGCGCGCAACATGTCCGAGCGCACGCGTCGCGCGTAACCGAGCGTCCACCAGTAGAGCCACTCCTTGACCAGGATAGACACCAGGACGGCGACCAGCGCCAGTGGTTGTGGCCGCAAGAGTTGGTCGGGAGCAAACAGGCGTTTACCGGCGTCCCAGCCGATGCCGACGGCAACCGCCAGCAGCAGGATACCCAGGGCCAGGGTCGCCAGCGTCTCATAGCGCCCATGCCCGTAAGGATGCTCCCGGTCCGGGGCCCGGGCGGCGTGACGCCCCGCATACCAGACCAATCCATCGGACAGCAGATCGGAGAGGGAGTGAACACCGTCCGCAATCAGGGCCTGCGAATGCCACAGCACCCCCGCGCCGACTTTGACCACTGACAGGCCCAGATCGACCAGGCCGCCGACCACGGCGGTCTTCGCGATGGCTTCGGTACGTTGTCTTTGGAGCTGCCCGAGCAAGGTCCGCTACTCGCGTAGGTAGTGGCTAAATTGAGTAGTGAAGTCTGCTAACCCCCACCTCGTCATTCCGGCTGGGACGCCGGAATCTAGGCGCCAGGGATGGCAAAAACAGTGGGGAATCGAATCATTACTTCGCACAGCAATATCACTTTAGGGTCTAGATAACTTTAGCCACTGCGAGAGCATGCTAAGGTTATGTTATGCAAGGGAAAAACAGGTATTTCAGGCGTTCACACCTTTCGGAAGCGAAATTCAGCGTGATTATCCGCTCTTTTGCGCACGATTTACCGGCCTCGAAAATCGCCGAGCTGAGTGATGTCAGCCGCCCGACAATCAATCAGTTGTTGTTCGAACTACGGACCCGAATCGCTCGAATTCGTGACGCCTCCTCGCCCTTATCGGGTGAGGTTGAGGTGGATGAATCCTACTTTGGCGCCCGGCGTGTCCGTGGCAAAAAAG
>Ga0209454_1003515_pt1 | contig 11249 bp, 5 predicted proteins | sample WorMetHERISLAND1_2_FD_187400 | JGI IMG/M metagenome (GOLD analysis project Ga0209454, IMG submission 187400) | Marine gutless worms symbiont microbial communities from Max Planck institute for Marine Microbiology, Germany - Olavius geniculatus... | ecosystem: Host-associated > Annelida >...
GTTTATGTGCTACATTAAACTGACAGTTTGTTTGTCAGTTTTTGAGTGCAAATTCTCCATTGTATTGTATTATATGTAGGCCTACGGCCACGCTCTGATAGGAGTTCGCCATTTAGAAGAAAAAGTCGAGCGATGCATCAAACACCATTTTACAACTATAGCTCTATGACGGGTCTGTCGATTGTAGGCTTTCCCAGAAGCCGATGCAGAACGATGTGTGCAAAAGCTAACTTACTCCACAGGCAAACAGGCAATGCAAATGAATGTTTCTTCTAGTAACGTCTACTTTTTCAAGTTATTGTCATCCACAGAAACGTCAACAAAGGTCGAAACCTAGGCATTTCTGAATTTTAGTTTATTTTTTTGCAGGCGCGCATGGACCGGCTTATTGTACAGACGGACTTCGTCGCCAGCTTAGCAAAATGCTTCAAAAGTTAGGGACTACCGTACAGTACTGGCCTTAAGTTATGAGAATCGTAGGCATACACTGTATTTCACCTGAATAGCCGAGATGTTATCACTTAATTGCAGCTGCAGCTGAGCAGTTTGCTGTCGACGATTGAAATTTCTATTCGATCATTATGACTACAACGGCCTGTGATATACAGTCGTTTGCATAGCCTACTACAATGTTCAGAGCAGTCGACTATAACTACCGCAGCAGCCTCAGCCGTTAGGCTATACTAACGCATACTGCACAGCTGGAGCAGCCGTAGTTGTAGCGTAGCACCAGCATCGCTGTTAGTGGGGGAGGTCCCCCACTGGCCCACTCAATGGGCCAGCCAACGTAATAGCCTACTGCATTTTGCTTCAATTCGATTCTACGCGTACGTAAGACTATATAGCCAAGAATAATGTAACTTTTGTCCTACCGTACTCCATGTCGCACGATCTTGCGACGTACGTACAATGTCTGTCCATTGTCTAGTAGCTGCACTCCGTCAAAAAGAACCTTGTACACAGTTGAACTTTTCAAGTGTAGGGCCTACATAGGCCCTATTAACTGCCTAAGGCGCAATTAAAGCTCAAGCCTCTCCCAAATATACCCTTGGTTCAAATATTTTTTCATTATTCTAGACCCATGACATACAATGTATCCCAAAACTACAACAATTTTTCAACAAATTTTAAAATATGATTTCCTAATATTGGACGACAAAAGACAATAATTATATAGTCCGCCGCTCGCGCATATCTGGTAGGTCGGTCATTTTGGCTTAGCGCCTATCATGTTCACTGAAAAATGGTAATTTTGCTTAAATGTAGTTTAAATTTTGCTTGCTGGTAGGAGGGCCTTAGACGTGTGGACTGACAGTGCATTCGTGTGCTGCGTACTCTGCCATACGCGTTTGCCGATGCTGTGCTCATAGGCGGATCCAGGAGTTAAAGTTGGGGGGCAAGGTCGAGCGCCGAAGGCGCGAGCCCAGTCGAGGAGCCGAAGGCGCCAAAGAGGTGAGGTGTGGGGAGGGACACTTGTCCCCTTCCCACGGGGGAAGGAGGAAAAATTTTTTAGACCTTAAGGTAAAAATGGCGTATTTTCGTGGACTCGGCTAAATTTCTTTTTTTTTCTATGACCATAACAGTATAAAAATACAGCAGTAATACAAAGATTGACATGCATGCGATAAAAAGCGTTATTCGAAAGCGTCCATACTCCTAAGTCTTTGGAGCAATCTCTCCAAACTCAAGGTGAGGCGCCGCAGGCGTCGACGAGGAGGGGAATGCCGAGAAAGTATCCTTCTCCCCAGCCGACTAAGGACTCTGGGGGCGGGGTCCGGGGCGGAGCACCAGCGAAAAAACGAATTTGGTGCATTCTAAGCGTCACAGAACCCTTCTGGTTGCAAGATATCGTAAATATTATGAAAAATGCAAAAATAATAATAATATTTAACTTCCCCTAATTTTCCAAAAAACCTTTTCTGGTTTTTCTTGTAGCGTTTGCTTCAATTAGGTTTATATGGTTTAAACTCCCCCGGCGTTATTTATTGTTTATTGTTACTTACTCTTACGTCGGTATAGCCAGAAATTGGAGTCACAAAAGGCGAACTAGCCCTAAGAGCCAAAAATTGTGGCCGAAAGCCGAAAACAAAGGTAGACTTCTTGCGGAGAAGCCTGTCGCATGAAAACACCTTATAGAAATGCATACATTGAATATAAATTTTGTTAGTTTTACCGCAGAAATGCACTGCATATGCTAGGCAAAAAAGCGACTTTGGCATCTTGGGGGCATGGCCCCTTTGCCCCCTAAATCCGCCTATGGCTGTGCTGTCAGCGCGATGTTCATTCTAGGTACTCCCCAAGAACTATAAGCCGGTCAATTTTTCACCTTCTGGATATACAGGTTAGGAGCTCACGACAAAGGATTGTCCTGTCAAATCCGATGTTCCAAGACGCAAGGTCAGAAACAAGGGAAGCCATCCCAGCAGATAGCTAGACTTTCGAATTCAGTGTATAACTATGCTTCTTCTTTTATAAAGTTGTATTTCCATTGTCTTGAATTCTACTTTGCGCACTGGCGATGCTTGACTTGTTAATACAATGCATACGAAGTTGACCCAGTTTTAAAAAATAATTATTCGATTATTTTGATAATCGAGTATTTTCATAATTGTGCAGCCCTAAAGAAACATAGAAATATAATTGTTTTATATTTCTATGTAAACAAACTAAGTGCCTCTTAAAATTTATAAATATTGCTATAAAACAAATTTGCTGTTTATTATTACGTAATATCTGAGTATATAATGTTATGTTACTGGCGATTTTTAAGGCCGCTGCTGTCATATCATTTAATAGTGATGCTGGCGCAGTAGTTTGGCGCTCTGTCTTCCGACAGCGAACGCACTCGGCGGCGGCAAAGTGCTGGGTGCGATCTAAAGCAAATGCCAGCGACGTCGCTATGGTTCGAGTTCTCAATGTAGCCGAAAAGAATGATGCAGCTAAGTCACTGTCAGATATTATGTCTGCTGGAAGATATACCAAGGTGATTGTTTTATGACAGTGTCGGTGTTGGACATTTGTCCCCTCAGGGCTGAGTACCAAGTAGAGTCAGTTTTAGGGTTTGGAATAGTTGCTTAATTTGTACACGGCTGGCCGTAGATACAACCGCAGTGTATTACAGAATAGGAATAATCACTATTGATTTCATTGCTGTAGCATTATTGTTATTTTATGCCAATAGAATTCTGCTAAACATGAGGAGTTGTAAAGGTGCTTGGCTTTTTTGCAACTTTGCCAGTTTACCACTGCTAATTTTTCCCTGAACAATTCCCATATGTGATGTATTGCAATATAATGTGTCAAAAGTAATTATAATTAACTATTGTATATTCTTGTAATTTCATATGCTTTAAATCATATGTATGATTTAAAGGATTGCCTTGGTTGTAGAGAGAAGGACTGTCAAAGTACAACAAAATCTATGAGTTTCCATACAGGCTGTCAAACCAGAATTGCACCATGTCGATGACATCCGTGTCTGGTCACTTACTGAATTTTGAATTTGTTGGGCAGTACAAGAAGTGGTGAGCTTACTACTGAATTTTTATTTTTTCTTTGTAGTTATATTCTTCTTTGCTAATGATCTTGCTAACCTCTGCAGAGATCTTTGCTAAAATATTTTTTAATGTTTATTTTTTACACAGTGCAGTTTAAATTGTCACAAGAAGTATAAATTTGCACAAAAGGTACTAGAAAGTCTGTAGTACATTATTACATTTTTGCTAAATTGTATTTTTCATAGACCTGTCAAATTAACGCATTAAATTAATGCATTATAGGGTTAGAACAATACCAAAAAGCTACCCAGTACTCAATACCTAATATTATTTGGTCCTGCCGATACCAAAAGCCCTAAAGTGTGTTGTGCTAACCGTGCTAGTTTATTGGAGTATTGGTGTTAACCCTATGCATTAACACGTTAATGCTACCAACTGTTGCTTAGTTCATGCAGTATTCAGTGTTTAGTAAATGGCAGAATTAGCATATTGTAGCATTACTTTACGAGGGTCATCCCAAAAGACTTGTGTGTATAATCTTTTGATTAATTATTGGTTCAGAAACAAATGTTGTGTTATTGTGTATTTTGATGAATTGGTCAATGGTCATTGAAAGTTGTTTATTAAATAATGTTCTGTGAAATGCGTTTTATGCATTGTGCAGGCGCGCATGTAATCCTGTCGATTTATTTGATGCAGCTGTAGAGAAACGTTGTCCAGATGACTTTGTGAATATTAAGGTACTGATGTTATTTTAGAACTTTCAAGCTCTTCTGCATAGTAACAGTAACATAGACTCTTTTTCCCAAAACTATCTAGACCACCAAGAATAGTAAATCGTGACAGCTTCGACAGGGATACAGTATGAGCTGTACCAAATGCTTTCTAATTACAATTGATTTCTACATGCTTTCAGTAATTCTTTGCATGGAAAACAGAGGGCGGCAGTTTACAGCTACTTTTTGAGTTGATCAGTTTATTTGCATGTTAAAGCTGTCTCTGATGTATAGACAATTTGCTCAAAGCATAGCATACGATCAGCAAGTTTTGCAGTGATGTTTTTTTAAGTTTTGAAGTGGTACGGCATTACGCAGAAACTATATTGATTGTTAATGCAAACAGCATACAAGGCTGGATGTTGCATGGCAGTTCTGTTCAGTCTAGAGATGGATTTGCTAATGTGGGCTGTGCAACCCAGGGACATCTGATCTTGATCTTCAGTTATTTCTTTTTAAATCTTATCTTGTTGATGTCTGCTGTCAAGGTAGTAAATGAGTCACAGCTGCTGTGAAAGCCCAGCTGGAAGGACATATAAAAGTTTTACTTTAATGTTATAAACAGTTTGGCAGCAAGTCCCACAGACACATTGAACTCTGTGGTGGCAATATTGATTGTTGAAGAACAGTAGTACTGGAAGTTAGTGCGCAAAATAATTATTCGATTATTTTGATAATCGAGTATTTTCATAATCGTGCAGCCCTAAGGAAACATAGAAATATAATTGTTTTATATTTCTATGTAAACAAACTAAGTGTTTCTTAAAATTTATAAATATTGCTGTAAAACATGGCCAATACCAATACTTTGTATGGTCGGCTTAGAAAACTTTTTGAACGCCCCCTCTTTTATCACACTTTCACCTCATTCTACAATTATCAATTTGTTTAGGCTTTCTAGACAGAGAAATTATAGTGAAACATGACGAGAGTGTTTGGGATGCATTTAGCAAACGTTGGAGCGAGAAGCAGCTAAAAGCCACTCATTGGTGATATGGACGGATTGTGACCGCGAAGGTGAAAACATCGGTTTTGAAGTCATACAAGTCTGTCTTGCAGGTACCGAACACTTGTTGTAGATTCTCTTGACATCTTTTATCATTCTGCAAACTGTTCTGTTAATGTTTTGAATGCTTAAGTACAACAAGCGATCAGTCAGATGCTACTTGAATTTTCTGTTTGTTTGTGGAGTATTTCTGCAGTGTGTTGACATTGTTATGTTGGGAGTTATGAATCTATTTCAATAATTCATGACAACATGCACGTGTGGTCCACGGTGTCCAACCTTCGGCGGCTGCAACTTGCCAAATGACGGCGACAGCAAGACGTGAAACTGCATGATTCAAGTGTCCTGTCAGGATGCTTCACCCACTAAGATGCTTCGCCTCGCAGATGTCGTATTCTTGGTCCGTTTTCATCGTCGTGCACAATTTTATAATGTGCGCAATATCCAAGGGCGAAATGTCAAAGGAGCATCCATCATTTGAATGCAACAGGCAGCAGGTGGTAGACATTTATCGTGTAGGCTTAGAGGCCCTACACAGACTGGTAGACCAGGAGACAGAGATGGACGAAAAGACAGGGAGGAGGAGAGACGGTGACAAGTGCTGAAACGTGAGGATGCGGTCGGCCGGTCAGCAAGGAGAGACACAGAACGACGACCATGGTGAAGACATTGTTTGTGGAGATTACTACTGCTCTCATGCATGTTATAGATTATGGGGATGCTGAGCATAGGAGGCCAGTTCATGGAACAGTGTGAATTAAATTGAAAGGTGATTGCTGCACAAATCTATACAGCCGTATAAAGGTAGACTAAATACAGTTTGACTGTATTTAGCAAACACTGCTTCGCTATTGGCACTTATTAGTTGGTCGCTGACGGCCGTCTGCCTTCCGAGTACCCACACTTTTCCATTCATTCAAGCCTCACCCTCCCCCCTCACACGCAGGGTACAGCGCCGCTGGCAATTACAGCTGATAACACCGCGAGAGAGGAGCGGACGAGAGAGTCGCGGCGCCCTGCGGCCGCTCATCTCACTGCGGCGTACCATTCTGCCTAACGTTTACGGCACTAGACATTAGAGCTGCACCGTTTTGAAAACCAAAAACCCGAAACCGTCAATAGAGCCTAAAACCGCATTTTCGATAAGGTTTGATATTGCTAAAAAACTGTGGTTTCGGTGTCGATTTCGATAACTGTAACAACACTAAATATAAGTCCATCATATTTTAGTCGGTGCCATTCATTTGTTGAATATAGTTAAAATTACATTTACAACTTGTAACTGTCTAACTGCAGAAATCTTAGCAGTAATTAACATGGTTCAGACTGCTGGACCTTCTAAAATACATTTTTAAACCATATGGCAACATGCGGCAGTTGTGGCACCATGCATATGTGTGTTGATTTTTACGAGGCAAAAGTAAACTCTGAGTCTAAATCAACAAAATGTCAGCACATGGGGGAGTGTTAGCCTGATTGCCCTGCTAAAGGGCATTTGGCAGGCAGGAGAATTTCAAAGTTCTTTTGATGTAAGACACCTGATTGTGAAATTGAATTATGGTGGATGCATAAAATAGACAGAACCCGCATTGTATTCACTGATTGTTGAACATTATGTTTGTTACAATGCAGTGATTATGCTGCTTGCCATTTAAAAGGTTAAAGGTGGTGATATAGCTTTTAATGGGAAGCCCATCTCAGAGCTACAGAGCGTCACCTCCCACATGGGATCACACAGTGTTACCTACCATTTGACACAGATGAACGCCCCCCACCTTAACCCCAGCCAGATAGGAGAGATGGAAGGCTGAGTGTACTTAGGCAGCTGATTACATACCGAGATGGTTTACCTGCCCGCAGGCAGTCACCCATTAAAGTATTAACCCGGCCCAGCGTAGAGTAACTTTGTTGATCAGATGAAATGCGTTACCGCTACGCCAAGCCACCAAATATAGGAATATTTCATCTATGAAATGTTTGTTGTTTCTGTAGTGAAACCTGATATGAGGGTCTATCGTGCAAGGTTTTCAGAAATTACACCTCAGTTAGTATATGGCAATGTCTGTTCCTAGCTGCTTTTTGCTTCAAGCCAACCTCAATGAAGTTTTCATTATTGTTATTGAGCTACGCTTGTCTTCTTTCACATCTATATTATCCAGCGTGCTTATGGAGGTGCTTTCACTAAGAGTCGACAATCTGCGTTAACTTGAAATTTAATTACAAACATACATCATTTGGCCGTCTGATAGAACAATGCATGGTCGATCGTCGAAGGTTCTACCTTATGCTGGTTATTGTAATTGTTAACTAGCGGACTTCTAGCGGTACCCTGAAGAATCAAATTTCAAACAAAATTCGATTAATGTAATTCAAATTCCGAATAATGAAAAATTTCGAGTAACACATCCCTAGTTTGTATCATTTAAATGTAATAAACGTTTATAAACGTTTTTAAAAAATTATCTCATGTTTATATCTATGTTTATGGATTTTGTGCTGGCAGTGCCTGTTAACACTTTTTGAGTATTGCTTATATCGAGAGTTTTGACTCAGGCTGTTAATAGTACTTAGTGTAATGAGTATTGTTTGTGTTGAGGGCGGTGACGCGAGCTGTCAATAATCTCGTCGTGCCTGACAGACTGACAAGTGAAGCTGTTGACGTCAGGCAAGAGTTGGATCTGCGAATTGGTATTGAACTCATTTGTTTCTTTTGATGTTTTTCTAGCAGAACACTTTCCAGCAGTGTGGCCTTGCCCATAGTTAGACTTTTTAAAAGAGGTCTTGGCTTCACTCCATTGATCCAGCAGGGGCTTTGGGGAGTGCTGTTTCCCAGTGTCATACAGCCCTGGCCCAAATGCAGTTTTGTGCATTTTGAGCTGGAAAAGCGTATCTGATGGTGCTGTGTTTGGTTATGTTTATGCAACATATCCTGGTTCTCCTGGCTGGAATACGTTGCATTAACTGAGAGATTTGACTCTTTATTATTGTTGCATTTAGGCATTGTTTAGAAACTTTTTTATTCTTCTTTTATTATCCTTGACGTGCATAACAAACTTTGTATGCTTTTGTGCTTTTAAAGTTTATAATGTATTATATTGTATTATTGAATGATGGCACTGGGTTTTGTAGGTGCAGCATTCACTCGTTTTCAGACTCTGCGCCTGCAGAAAGTTTTTCCCAGTGTTCTTGCTGATCAGCTTATCAGCTATGGCAGCTGCCAGTTCCCCACTCTTGGCTTTGTCGTCGAACGCTACAAACAAGTTGAAGCATTTGTGCCAGAGCCATTCTGGAAGCTTCAAGGTATGAAATGGGATGTTCAGTAGTTATAGTAATAGTGAAATAATAGTGATTTTAATGATAATAATCTATCTGATGTAGTGCCAGTATGGTTTTGCTTTGAAACATGTTAAAAGTACTATTTTTGGAGTTTTTCTGCAATATATTTTTTAAGCTTAGATGTTTTTCTCCAAACTTGTGAGTTGTGAATTGTAGGCACAGATGATGAACCACTGCTTGGTTTTGTCATACAGTGGAGCAGAAAACTTTTGCTGAACAGAGTGCTGACTCAGACCATTTGTAACAGTTCACCGGTACTGCAGATATATAGTGTGGGTCAAAAAAACCCAGATTATTTTTGAGCATTGACAACTTAGCAAATGTTCGTTGTAAGAGGGTGTGTGATTTGTCAAAAAAATTTTAATTTTGTCTGGAAAAAAGTGGGAAACTTGCATTTTAATGGTTGTTGTTGAGTTTGTGTAAATCTTCACCAGCTCTAAAATTATGCTAAATTAATTTAACAGTACTACCTTGTGTATGTGCGTACATTAGTAACTGTAATGGTGGAGCCTGAGAATGAAGAAGTCGAGTTTTTATGGAAAAGGTTTGTTTTTACGCGCAACAGCAGCTACTGTAGTCTTAGCCATCGCAATTCTGTCTGTTCGTGTGTTTCTCCATCTGTCCGTCTGTCACACGGGTGCATCAGTGAAAAATGGTGCAAACTAGAATCACCAAATCTTCACCGTTGGCTGCCTAGAAGACTCTAGTTTCAGGAACCGTAAAGCTTTTCCATAAATTCGAAGGGGGTCACCTCAAATGAGGGTGCTAAATGAGAGCGGGTAGGGAAAATTTGCGATATCCAGTTGATACGACATTCACTGAGCGAGACACGTCACGCCCTCTGGTCAGTACGAGTAAAACACTATAGACACTATAGCCGCCTGTCGTCTGACGCCCTCTGACAACTGATTTAGATTTTGCTTTACTGGGCTTTCAAACATGCACCGTGGCTGTTGCGCATTCCTGTTTGCATTAGCAGGGCTTTTCTTGTTTTAGTCAGTTCTGATATTTAGCGCAGGTTTGTCAGTGTAGCGTGTTGTCTGAACATGTAAAAGAGCTAAAGTCGTTTTCATTAATGCTGCAGCACCGCTTAGTTGAGTCGGCATTGCCAACCAATGATCTTATATGTTCTGCAAAATATTGATACTAGCTTTATTTGTATGTCACATTGGTATGCCAGTATGCTGTAATGCATTAATATATTGTACTAGAAGATGTGACTGGGAAAACCTGCAGTTGGTAAGCCAGTTATCCACTGATATCTGTGTAAATTGGCGATGTCTCATCAGACAGTACAGGCCAAACCTTTTGACTTTTGAGGTCGTCCTTTGTACCGTTTCATCAAGTCCTCCCTTTGTGTAGTTTCAGTGACATTTATGCAGCATCATCTTGTTACTTCAATGTGTGTCTGAAGTGTATGACTTGTGTATAAGGTACTTCCTTTATGCTTTAGTGCCTTGGCAGTAGGTGGCACTGGGGCTGTTGTTTTTCTGTTGTTCACGCACGCATTGCTTTCACTCATTGTTTCCGTGATATTTGCGGCACAGCTTGATGGAATTCTATCAAAGATTTGTTAGTGGCGCATTATGGGACAAAGATTGGTTGTTTTGGGTTTAAAAGATTAGAGTTTAGAATCACAGTGTGATGGACTAAATATATGAAAAAGGCCATTTTTTGAAATTTGTACAATATATTCAGTCTCCGGTATGCTTTGGTCGATTTTTTATCGCTATGGTTGAGCTGGACTGGTTAAGTTTTGAGGTCAAAGGGTCATAGATAGAAGTTTGAGAGGGTGGAGGCAGACAGAGCTTGATGCTGTGAGAATTTTAACTTGCTTCCAGTTGTGCAATTGTTGTCAAGTTGAGACTGAGCATGTGACTAACTATGCAGGCAGCGGCTGTTTGACTACATGGCATGCTTGGTGCTCTATGAGCATTGCATTGAGGTGAGCTGACTGAGCAACTCTTTTAGCTTTCTGTCTGTGTTACTTGTTATTTTTGTCTGACACTTGTATTTTTGCACAGATATCCGAATGAACTGGTTGAAATAGTAACTAATATTCTGTGGGGATTGTTCAAATTTAGAGCTGTCAAATTAACACATTAATTAACACATTAATGTGTTAGTAAATTAATGTGCGTTAAAAAATTAATGCACATACGTAAATTTATGTTAATTTACTAAATTCCCGTGAAGCAAAAGTTCTAATATTCCGTTAAACTGCAGTTATTTGACATTCGCATGAATTCAAGTAACTCAACTGTAGTTGTATTTCCATCGCTACTGTAAATAAATAATTATTTCAACGACAGACTGATAAATTTCTATGCTAGCTATGATGCCAGTTATTGCTGATTATACATTTGAAATGTTTCTAACTTTCTATATTTTACAGGCAGGCCCCCCAAACGTCGTAGGGCCCAGGTTAATTTACCCCCCTCCACTCTCCCTGTCGACGGGCCTGGATGCTTTAATAGTTACGCATTAATTAATGCACTAAAAAATTAATGCAGTGTATTAATGCGTTAAAAAAATTAACGCTTTAACAGCTGTAATCAAATTACAAATTTATTTACTTATTTCCTGGTGCTTAGTCAATCTTTGCTGCATTCCTTACTGTTCGCCACTGCAATG
>Ga0209454_1003516_pt1 | contig 11249 bp, 8 predicted proteins | sample WorMetHERISLAND1_2_FD_187400 | JGI IMG/M metagenome (GOLD analysis project Ga0209454, IMG submission 187400) | Marine gutless worms symbiont microbial communities from Max Planck institute for Marine Microbiology, Germany - Olavius geniculatus... | ecosystem: Host-associated > Annelida >...
CAGTAATATCGGCATCCAGCGTTTGGTCAACACGAAGAAACTTACATTTGAAATCGACGATCTACGAAAATAACGCAGAAAACGAGATGCCATGTTGACAGGCAGGCTGATGACATCACCGCGTGTACCCGTAGTCAATGCAAAATACGCTCAGAAACATAAGCATTATAAAATCACATTGTCTACCTATGTACTGCTGCAGTTGTCATGTGACACAGTATTTTTTGCCTTTAAAAATAATAAAATTAATTGGTAAACACTGACTGGGTACACGCGGTGACGTCATTTCCGGCCATTAGCCAACATCAGATTTTTCAGCATAACATAACGTAATGCCATTTTTCGTTATATTCAGGCATTAATGTCATACATTTATAAAGCTTAAACCATCATATTATATCGGCAAGGTGAAATGTCTAATTGAGGTCTAAATAAATTTTACAAGTGAGTTTGATCGTGGCCATGGACCTTTAAAGCCAATCCCGCTCTCTGCATGCAGTCACCTGTAGGTGATGCGGTCAGAGGCTGGACAAGTAGCCTGCAATTACTTTCAACCAGCCACACAATTACTTCCCAATTGCAGAGCATCATCGCCAGTACCAAATAATACTGCTTGCTAACAGAAGCAGCACAAAAATGAAGTCCAAAAGTTATACAAAAATAAAAAATAGTTAGCAGTGTACCACAACAGTTACGGCGTGAAAAAATCTTCGGCTTTTCCACTGACATACTTCACTGCCCTCAAAATATTCTTGCAGTACAGCATGGATAAAAATAAAACAGATAACTGTTTGTTACAACCTGTCCAGTCAGACAGAGATCGTAGTCGGCTAATAGCTGACGGTACTCGGCATTGGTAGTCGGCATTTTGCACATGACAGAATCATCGATGGATTGCCAGTGCCAACTGTTTGCTACAATGTTACAGCACTTCACAAGTTTAGCAAAGACACACTTGTTCTGGCATAGCTTGCACATATATCTTAATACATCGGTCATTTTTATACCTTGGATGCTTTGTTGCTCGCAAGGCATGACTCAGAACTCTCTCCTTTTTCATGACAGTCATTTTATAAACCATTCCTCAGTTCAACCACAACTCTTACAATCATGCTGAAAGTTTTCATTAAATTCTACTATATGTGACAAAGCCGAAAAATCAAAAACAACCCTAAAAATTCCTACTGAGAAATATGCGGATCAGAAAAGCCTCCGTTTAGAACTGCTTCACTACAATCCCACATCACAAGGAATACATTTGAGCCTTTAAATCGGGTCATGCAGCACAGTGAAAATCCTCCTTTTACTACTTCTATAAACTGATCTACACTATTAAAATATTCTTTGACCTGGATCTTAATCTGGATCACCGTCAAAGTCTAAATTATTGTTCTTTCATATATCCAACCCATCTAGAAAATATCATTAAAATCCGTAAACTTTTTGAGTAACCGAGACCAAAAGACTCGGGGGAAAAACACTAGTTCCTTCCTGTGGCAAACAAAATAAATGAAAGATGCACAAAAATGCTCAGATACATGGCAGTCATTGTAACATCAAATGACGTTTGACACACGACAAGCTACAGACCATACTCATTGGCGTCAGTGTAGACCAGTGTGTGATTGCCGGCTCTCGTGATGTGAAGCTCTTTAGCAACATGACATGCAGTCAACGGGTTGTCACCAGTAATCATCACAACCTGAGAGAATCAACATACACTACATGCTTATCAACTGACAACTAACGTCACGATAAACACTGCAGCTAATATCAACCTACCATACACACACTGTTTATAAGCACACACAAAAGCTGCTCATTAGTAGATCAGGCCCAACATCAAAAAACTTCAGAGAAATATGATAGTTGAACAAAAACAAAATATAGCAGCATTTCTTTGTGTTTGTATCGTACACAGACTAAGTAACCTACTTACTAAGGTTTTTTTTTGCAATAGCCGATGCCAAAGCTTCTAACAAAAATAACTCACACTTGAAACTGACAACCCTAGCCAAAAAAAGACTAAAACATAAACAACGAAAGCGGTCATCACGTTTCCACCAGCTCAGAAATGACTGCAATAATTCCAAAAAGAAGAATGATATTAAAAGTGACGATACAGATAATTATGAGACTGACGCGGTGTGACGCATCACGAATCTCTTTAATGACGGCCTTGGAGTCTGGTTTCAGAGGACAAGAAATAATGATGAAGCCGACAAACGTGAGATCCTTCTCAATGTCCTCACGACTCAACTCACGCACCTTAAGACATCGTCATCATCACAGTCAGCATTAGCAGTTCATTCAGAAACAGAATCATTTACAAATGGATCTAAAATAAATGGTGAAACAATGCATTCTTTGCATCCAAAAAGCAAAAATAGCACATCGTAGGTGTGACCATACACCGCATCTAGTACTTATTTCTAATTGTGTTTTAGTGAGAATATTTAACGGGAACATATCACATCAACATTTTTATACATTTATTGCATAATTACACATATTTACAAAAATAAGAAAAAAAACCACAACACCTAGCTCAACTGGAAGACATACACACTCAGGTCTCTCTAAACTCATAAATAGGAGTGACCATCACAGTAGGACATCACAAAATTTCTCTAATTCATCAAATTTCAAGTGAGTGGTGACGAACAAGTTGTTGTCAAACTCCTTATTGCACAACAAAAACGGAATAAAAAAGATGTTACATGACTAACCAGTCAAAATAAGATAACAAAGCACAGTACTGAAATACTACAGTTGGTCAATAAATGCCAGTCAAAAAGGGCACAAATATATATATTCTTCAACCTTCATTCTAAGTTACAAAACACAGGAAAAGACATTCACAGAGACAGATATACAGACAGACAAAGAGACAGATAAAACCACATGTTGATGTGAGAGCATAGCTAGAGTAGTCAATAGTCCCCGGAACCGCCGACGTTCGCTGCCGCCGCTGCCGTTAAGGCTTCAGACTGCAACTAACTGTAAAGTTAGCGGTCCTTGACCGCTAAGGTTCCACGCCACCACCGCCGATAAGCTAGCGGTCTTAGTGGTCTAACGACAAAATTAAATCAAAGAATGTGTTGCGTTCATAATGCTGCAAGCAGAGCGCCAGCGTGAGTGCGCGTGTCCTCGTCAGTTGTTATTTATGGTCACAGTCACAGTGTCAACTGCCAACGGTGACTGACAATCAGTGAATGAATATTAATGAGCATGACTAATGAGCATTAAATTGACGTAAACCTCCGATAATTTTGTATTATTTTTTATAATTAACAATGATTTCACGGAACATTGAGAATACGTTTGTTAGGGCCTACCGTACGACGCAGCCTACTTTAACACCTGATGAACTGCGGGACATAAATTCATTATTCGTCAAGCTTGGCATAATTGGTGGATGTGTTCGTTCACATGGCAAGTCGGATGTGTGGAAGTATTATGAGCTGGGGAAAACATTCTCTCGGGGCCCATCTTGAAATTTTTTTTTTAAATTTTGCTTTTTAAAATGACACAATTTGGTGTACTTTATATTTCTGAGCGATGGTGGGGCCCCTAAACGTCGTGGGGACTGGAGTAACTTACCACCTACCACCCTCTCGACAGACCTGCCAGTGACAGACGTCTTAGCGGTCCGGACTGCTGCTAACTTAACGGCTTAGCGGTTTAAACCAGCTGCTGAGGCTTCAGACCAGCCGTTAAGGCCTTAGCTTAATGGTTCCGGGGACTAGTAGTCAAAACACAACGCAGGCAGCGATACGCAGACAAACAGACAGCCAGACACAGAAACAGACAGACAGTTAGAGCACCTGTTGATGTGACAGCATGCCTAGATGTCGATAGCCAAGTGCGAGAACTCTTGAACCTTGACGAGTCATCGCCAGATATGTTTTGTCAAAATCCGCAGGTACAACTGCCAACTAAACATATATGCACCATAGAATGTCCCAACCAAATTCACGGAGACAAATGCAAATTGCATGAATGTTTATTGAGAAAAAAACACAAGTTACATGGAAATTACACAGATGGTAATAATGGCCTAAAATTGTTGTAATTTTCCTTCAATGCATGCTTATAATAAGTTATTGATGGCAAAAATAATGATATATGTACATGATATTATTGTAAAGCCGATTTAGCGGCCAACTGACTCTCTACCATCATTATTACCGAACTGGTCCTACATTCAAATCATTAGTCATCACTATCAGTCACACATAGGCCTAATGAATCAAAAATTATAAAGTAAACAAAAAAAATTGCCCTAAAACACAGGAAAAATACAACACTTTTAGGATTTTACAGAATTACATGGAAATACATGGAAACCTGCCAATTACACGAATCCTCGCATGTCCAAGTAATTGTGAATTAAGTTGGGTCTTAATCATAGACAATACAGACACTGGCACATAGACAGACAGAGACAAGCACACAGACAGACAAACAGACAGACAGACAGACAGACACACAGGCAAGTCATGGCCAGGTATATGTCGTTGTCGATCTCATCAGGCACAACAGCCAGCTGCCAGTAGGGAGACAATACTTACAGTCAATAAACAATGTACAATGCCAGAGGTTCCACTAGTCATACTGCTGACACGTATGGTGACATGCATTCAAACATGCCAGCATATCCATCTGCTCGAGACACTCTTCCCAACTCCCTTAAATGCAGTACACTGCACACTCTGGCTACTTTTTTTGATTTCACGCTAAACAGCTCTACTTTCCTTAACGAGCTATATAACCTATGCCACAAACGTTATGCTTACACATCTCAGTGCATAGTAATCGCTGCTCTGACACCAAAAACCAAACTAGCCCCAAAAATGCAGCTGTCTGACAAAAAAAAGTGCAATCAAGAAGGATGCATAAATTGAGGTTTTAAAAAAGTGACAATGCCACCTAGTGCCATATGCAGTTTGGATTAGTATAACAACATTCAATAAAAAGATAAGACCAACGCCGACCATGTCTTTGACTATTTCAGGTGCTCCTTTCACAGTCACAATGTAGTCGACGTCGGTAGATCCCAGTGGAGTATAACCAGCTATCACTGACATCCGCTTCAGTGTGCTCGAAAAATGAAATCTCTGAAAGATCTTGAGGCCATGACCTTTGCCTTTCCGTGGAACAACACTGTCACCTAAACCACCACCATCACGTAACAGATTAAAACGTCGCTGAATGGCATCATATCAGATGTTGACTGTTGTTTGAAAAAAAATGTCGACAAATGGTTTATTAGCCTATCTGCAACATCGATTATAACAATATTGTGACTGCTAACTGATCACTAATACCAATAAATAGTACCAATAAATGAACAGAAACATCATGCACCACATTAAATTCACCATCATCAGGACAACAAGAATAACAACAATGACAATGACAACTACTACTGTTACTACTACTGCTGCTGCCATTTTTTCTGTTTAACCAGTCGATTTTTTCTGGAGTCACTCTACGCTAAACCAGGGCCCCGAGAGTAAACTTTTGGAAATTGTTGGAGCAAACTTGGGACAGCTTAAATATCTAACGAATACAGACATTTCTGTTTTGTTTCACTGAGTCTGTACAACAATATGAATTCTATATCTGACTGTGCCTGTCACAAGTATACTTCTACCTGCCTACCTAGTGGCTACTTACGTACTTACACGGTCCTGCCGTCCTGGACCAAAACACAAAATCACAACCTGACACAGTAACAGACAAACCAACAATCCAGCAAATGAACAAACATACAGACAGTCAATGGCTGACCTCTGGTCAAGTTCCATTCGGCTGCAGTTAACGTGGCCTTCTCCAGCGGATCACCAATCAGCTCATCGTCTAACTGCGCCAATGAGTGGCAGGTCACCAGCACATGCACTGTCTCAATGGGAGCACTGCTCACTGGCAGAACCTTGCACGATTCACTATTATCAACCCTACAACACATGCAAGTACGTATCTTGTCAGCTGACAACTGACTAAAAATTCCCACCGAAGAAAAAAAGGATACATTTTGACATGTGTCAGTTTGTCAACGTGTCCCCAAAATTATTTGGAAAGTACAAAAACAGCCTGCAGTTTTGTTCAATGCTTTCACTGATTCTGTGCATCACACTTGCTGATTCAGCACGCTGTTTGCAATGCTGAAAGTCACATACTAATTTCGATTAAATTTCTTCGACACATCAAAACAATCCGAATCACAATTATAGTACCTGCTCCCCACATCCAAAACAATCTGACACTCAGCAACTCAACGCTTCACAAAAACATATGAAAACCTTTCTGTTGTCCAGCAACACCTCCAACGACTACTAGTAATCACTCACATTGATGATTTCAACCTACTTCAGCACTCAAAACACTGCTTAATTGCTTACTCACTAACTCATTTTCTCATCTCAACAATGGCTCAAAACAAGCTAAGTCACGACTGCTCATATCCGGTATGACAGAACGGAGAACTTACTGCAGTCCCGTGACACCGTCAACAACAAGGTTATCACTGGTCAAAGTTCCGGTCTTGTCGAAGCAGCAGACATCAACCTTGCCAGCAAACGGAATTCTAAATGGCTCCGTACAGAACACATCTGAACAGCAGAATACAAAAACCATCTATTACTCAAAATCACTGCATCAGTTCTGCTCTACGATTGGTTGAAATCAATGGAAACGCCAAACATAGAATTTAAACTAGAGCTGTCAAAGCATTAATTTTTCTAACACATTAATTAACGTGTTATTAATGCAGGCTCATAATGAGGGACAGTAGGGGAAGTTACCCCGAGCCCTGCGACATTTGGGGGGCCCCACCTGATGTAATTGCTAGCATAGAAATCTATTTGCCTGTCATCTAAGTAATTATTTAGGTCCCGTTTTTCCATGCACATTTGATGGCCGATCAAATTGATCTCCGATCAACTTTGGGACTTGATCGGAGATCATCTCAATAACCGTTTTTCCATCGCCAATTAGCAGCTAATCATCCATCAAGTCTCCCATCAAGTTGATGGCCAAATATTGGCTGATCAAGTCACTGACGATTAAACGTGGCGATCTGCAGTTTGTTGCTTATTCGCACCAGAAACATCGCTTCACTTCGCCGGTCAGAACAGTAATTTATGTATTAACATAAAGTTCCAGGCATAACAATTGATCACTGATCACTGTGTACAGTGTTTTGTGAAGAAGTAAAATGGACAGATGCTCCCATATTGATTTGCGATAGAACGTATTTTTGACAGCAGATGATATCGTTGATATCGTTGCTATGATGACGTTTACTGGCTACGGCGTCCACTCGCAGCGCATGCTGGGAAATTTAGCATAATACTGCAAATGGAGGTCAGCTGTCAGCCAATCAGACTGGCATAAAGTAGGCTCAGTTGATGGCAGATCGGCTAATCGCCGATCACGTAATTGGAGATCGAAAATCCATGGAAAAATGAAACACAGTTGATCGACGATCAATTCTGAACATCAAGTTAATCGGAGATCAGTAAATCGGAGATTAAATTTAATTTGATTGGCGATAGAAAAACCAGACCTTATTCACAGTTAGTGATGGAATAGCAACTACAGTTTAGTTACTTCATTCATTCGATTGTCAAATAACCACAGATAACAAAATATAGGAACTTTTGCTTCTCAGAATTTAGTAAAATTAATAAATTTACGCATGTGCACTAATTTTTTTAATGCATGTTAGTTTACTAATGCATTAATGTGTTAATTTGTCAGCTCTAATTTAAATGCTTTATTACTGCCATCACAATAAGGTTTTGTATTATCTGTGCCCATTGTCTGTCGGTAGCAAATTTCTCACAAAGTTCTGAACAGATTCTGTTCAATCTTTTGAGGTTTGGTCACAAAATAAAGACTAACTGGTAAATGTTGGAAGTGAGCACTGATCAGGATCTAAAAGTTAATTAATTTAGTCCACAAAGGTTAGCTCAAGGGCCTAACACATGGCATGTACAGATGCAGGTTGTTTAAATAACAACCACCTATGGTCGGTGGCAGAACAGCAGCAATCTAATTGCTCAATCAATCCATTCAATGAATCAATAAATTTTCTCTATTAGCAACACGTCTCTTTTAATACTTATTCTGATGGCCGACTGTCCCCACATTATCTAAGCCCAGTAGTCAAACATCGACAAATGTTCCTAGCTCTGAATGCAGAGATTACTGACAGAGCTTGATAAGAGCCAGCAGCGAAGTGTTGACGGCCAGCGACAGTTCAATCGGTAATTCCGGCGGAACAACCGACGTCAGAATCAGTGCACACTCCAGGAACAACTTGTACTTGTTACGAGATGGATTCTCACTGCCTGCACAGACCATACAGTATGACGGTACATATGTATCAGTACAGTCGTACATGTAGTGTATAATGACTGACTAATCGGTGTACAATCCAAGAGTTTGTACTCATCACAAGATGGTTTCTGGCTGCCTTGACAGACCACTGGTCACATAGGTGCTAACTCAATGGTTTGTAGAAAACATTGCTTACCACTGCTGTGCCATCCATCACCTTCAGATTCCAGCTCAAAAAGTGAATGTGTTACTACCAATAAGACAAAAATGTGACTCAAAACAACCTCTTTTACAGCTTTATTTTCCATTATATTATAACATAATTTTAAAAAATTAACATTAACTTCACGTGCACGATCATTATAAAAGTAAATCATCATTTTACAAAATCTACAGAGTCATTTGTTTTCTGACACAGCCTATGCAGTTCCTAAGGCCTACACTGTCTTGCCCAAAGTTAGCAAAAATTATGACATATGACATATGACAAACTCTCCATTACAAAATACATCCTATGATTTTTATGAGGTAACAGTGTTACGAGAGTAGAGGTACCGAAGTGCACTACTGTCAAGTATCTAGACTAATTGTCACTGGACCACGATGCTAACCTTTAACCCAGACATAGACGGCAGCAGAGACGGCAAAGACAAGCAGAAACAAAATGAACATGAAGGTCTCCATGTTGTTGGCCGTTACTCGCTTGACACCAAAGAGAATCGTCCGCAGCAGTTTGCCCTGCGAAGTGTTGAAGCCATGCCTGAGCACATATGCAATGCAGCCATTGTCCGTTGCTGAACACACATAAACACACATGAACGTCCGAGATTCTACACAACAATAATTCAGCACACAACCGGCACCCTTCACAAAATCCAACATGGCACAAGCGATCAATTTTATATAAAATCCAGTGATTAAGGGTCAGTTTCTCATTTTTTGGCCAACTCATTAGCTGGCTAACCATCAGTTTACACTGGCAGCAGGTTTGAACTTAGATGCATCATGTAACTCAAAAGTTATCATTGGTTGCTTTGTGATGACAACTGTTGTAGGACTACATTGATCAATGTGGTTATGTATTCCAACTGTACTGGTGAAAAAGAGTTGCAAACCTTCGAGAAGAAACCAGAAACAGTCATCTGCATTTTATCAGCATCACTCTTCTGCACTTGGACAGTCTTGTGCTATGCACTCAGCACTGGCCAGCAGTCTTCAACTTGTTGAAGTTTGGCTATACTCGGAGGAAAGAAAAAAAGAAAGAACGTAACAAACCGAGTCACTAGCAGCTTGAGATGTAAGCATGGGTCAGCCTAGTGCTTGCCAACAGACTTCTAGCTGTTGCCAATTTGCTGAATGAATTTGTAGTGAAGATCTGGAGTAGAAACTTTCTCCAAATGCAGTAAAATGTATCACAAATATCACAACCTTTGAAATAATCACACAAAATATACACGAGATGGATAAAGAGCAGCTGTACCTTTGAGACCGGGTCCTGTCTTGCTGGGCGGAGTATGCTGAACAACCTTCGTACCTCCATATAGCACGTGCAGTTTGCTGTGTACGTCCATGTTCAACACCGTGTCCTGTTCAGCAGACTCTATCGCTTCCTGACCACACAGTACAGTACTACTATTTCAACTCAGCCTCCTACCCTCATTGGAATGGGAAATAAGTAGTATCTTACAGGCTATAAGGTAAAGGCCTAGTGTGGCTGATTGGAGCGGTGGTATGTCTGCTAGCTGCGAACCGCAACTCCAATAATTGTTCACTCAAGCAGATAATGGATAGCTGTATTTTGCTGTGGTGTCATTCGCCCATGCCAATGAGCTGCCATTTCCGAAACTGTATTGTAAGTACTTCTGCTCACGAGTCTGTTTCATGTAAGAAGCGCTATAGCAAATACCAGACTTGTACCTTTACCTTTCAAACCAATATTGATTGCTTATACACTGAATCTAGCCACAAAATGATACATAAACAGCTAAGCAAGCTCACTAATGAGCTCTTATAGAACTTATGTGCAAGAAATTTGAACTGAAAATCTGCAATGTGCACAAAATGTCTGTCACACAGACAAGTATTCAGTATTCACACATGAGCCTACACCACAAAGCAATGTAATTTGGCAATTGCCCAAAAGATGCAGTAAGTCAGTAGTTTCATATAGCACATCAGCACATGGAAGAGGCCATTTTGTGCCAAAACAACGTTAGCAGTAAATGATCTAAATAAAATAGGTTTCAGTGCTAGCAGTATGACAGTGCTCAGACCTTCATAACAGGCACAGACTCTCCCGTCAACATTGACTCATCCACTATGCATGGACCTCGTAATAACAGCATGTCACATGGTACCAGCTTCTCATCCTGTGACCGACCTAGTTACATGCACATTATCAACAAGGTACAAACTTCTCATCTTGTAGCCATCCTAGTTACGTACACATGACCTAATTATGGCACATTATCATTTCAGTTTCTTATTCTGTGAGAAACCAAAGTGTACATTAATGACTTGATTAATTAATTAATGACATGACCTAATTATGCCATAATTTCAGACTGCACCGCTCACTATCAAAACACATGATACCTAGTTACTTATATAAATCATGAATGCACCTATTATAGAAAATTTTTACTAAGTAAACAATATGTACATGGTGGGTCAAAAATGTAAGCTATTGTACCTTTTTCATACCTTTGCAAAATATTGACCAATTTTCACAATTTTTTCACTAGTGGACTCTGGAAGAAATGTGCTACACACCACACCTATTATGTTGCTACATTACCTTGTAAAATGTAAATATCCAAAAACATACAATATCAACAGATGGTCCAGTGGTAAATTTTTAAAGTATTTAAGTAAAATGTTAAATATAAGTTATAATAAGT
>Ga0209454_1003522_pt1 | contig 11247 bp, 6 predicted proteins | sample WorMetHERISLAND1_2_FD_187400 | JGI IMG/M metagenome (GOLD analysis project Ga0209454, IMG submission 187400) | Marine gutless worms symbiont microbial communities from Max Planck institute for Marine Microbiology, Germany - Olavius geniculatus... | ecosystem: Host-associated > Annelida >...
CTAATAGTAAGTTGTACACTGGCTCTCGATTGCCACCGAATTCAATGACCTTGAACGCCAAAATAGGGGGTTTTATGGATTTTTTGGCGATCTCGGGCTGCGGGACATTTCAACAGCGAATTGCGCCGAAATCAATTGAGATAGACATGGCCAAGTTGCGTATGACATTTTCAGCATTGAACTTAGATTTCAAAGATAAAAAGTCTCGATTTTCTAGGTTCAAGGAAACTAACTTTTGTTCAACCAATCAAATTTTCCGTATTTACTGTTAGAATACTAGGCTTGGCATGAAGCCGAATGTCCTTTCTGCTAATAACCAACAACAGCATCAGCAAGTTTCTTCACCAGCAGCGACTCCCTTTAGCCGTTGCAACATATTCTCTATCCTCTTCCCATTCTTCCTTTCCCTTTTCTTATCTTTTCTTTTCCCCCATTTTTCCGGGAAGAGGTAGTTTAGCTATATGGTCCAGTGGAAAAAAAACTAAAAAGAAACTTCATATAGGGCCTAAGGCTTGAAGGCTGAAAACTCGCCCCACTTTTATGATAGAGCATTTTGTACAAGGTTCAGCCATTATGCCAACAAGCCAGCTGCAGAACCGCCTGAACACCAAGGGTGTTAGATGGACAGTGGAGTGGACATGTACTATTAGTTGCCAGTTCAAACTGATTATAACTCTTTCAAACGAAAACAAAAGAATATACAAGCTGTATTCAACTGCGCAGCATATCACACAAAACTACAGCCCAGAGACAGTTCTGCATGTCATCTACTGTCCAGCAAGACCAAGCACTAGGAGATGTTTGCAAAGAACACTTGTGACATAACTCATTACAGAATGAAAGGCAAAGAAACTGAGCAGCCAGCAGCGTTATTTAACTTTGCCAATTCTGTCTTTTACTTCACCTTCATTAACTTCACAAAACAGCATTCTGCTCACAATTCACTTGTCTCAATCATGAAAAATAATCACTAAAGTTTTGATTCTGCACAGCTCCAGTAATGTCTATTCTGCACATATTCGCTTTTTTGAATCAGTATTATTTTTCAGTTTTCGTTCTCATTCCAGACAATAATACTGCTGTTCAGTCATCACTCAGTCATAGTTCTGAGCAAATTAATGCATGGAAACAATTATTAATGCAGACGAAAACAACTTCATGCAACGATTTCAAGGCACAAACAAACAGTATTCGCAGCAAACGCGAATAAAACACAGTCAATGCAGCTGTCAACAGCAGCCAATAAACAAAGCACTGCACACAAAAGTTTAGTCAGGGACGTCCACACCATATAAATACTGCAGCAAATGATCCATCATAAAAATAAGGGGAAAGTTTTCAGCACTTCAGAGAAGGAAGATGGCATGATTCACGACGTAATTTTACAGTCCATACACAAAAATTACAATGATCGTCACTAACATGATTATATTTCAAATGCATCCATACACTACTTACCTCTTTAGCTTGCTTCCAAAAATAACACCTTACAGTGCTCCTCAAAACACTCAAGCTAAGCTTAGTTAGGTGAGAAGTCCCTTGAAAAGAACAGAAGGAAAAATTGGGAAAAGGAAAAGGGAAGGGGATGGGAAACTTGGTCTAAGGAGTTTCAGGGGTAGACGCCTCAGCTACCATACACATGAAGAGAACATTTTGAAAAACATAACAACGCTGTCTCAATAACAGAAAATATCAGTTATATCAGTATAACTCAATGAATCGAACAACAATGCACTGTCATCTGAGTACACTTGAGACAAACACTATTATTCATAATACTTGTGTGAGAGTATTCCAACATGTGAATGTGTCTATTCATATTATACACTACGCAGACAGTCTCTCATAGCCAGCATCAAATGTTCTACATTTTTGCGTTATCAAAGCGTCCAGTCATGCAATCATGACAGCGGTTAAATCTGGTAGCTAATTTTTAAAATGACACACATTACTTACACAAAATGACACACTCATCATTATGTAACAATATGGCAATGCACAGTTGCACACAATTTTCTGACTGTGACAGAACTCCAGAACGTTGGAAAACCGGATGTTATGTTGAATAATTTGTGAATGTAAAGAACATGAAAACGTTAACTACTTAGAAGTCAACAGAAGTAAGTCTGAGATAGCGGAATAACTCATCAGCATACAGTCCTATATAAACAAGTTAATCTCACAAACATTCGACTCAAAAAATATCAGTTAAAATAAATGACCTAACAAGCTCTGCACACAAAAAGCCGTGTTTAAGTGATTTGGCTGGCATAACTTTAAAACCACTCTCTTGTAAACACAGTAACACACGAATTCAAACTGCATTAAGTAGCAATGAAATAAACTTTTCTGAATGGCAAAAATGCAAACAACAGTAAAACACAAAAGCTGGGAGAAAAAAATGATTTAATAATCTCAGGGGGCTGATAAATGTCATGAACTTTTCAAATATGCGGAGATAATGGAGCTATTCAATCATCGATGCAACCTGAGATCAAAATATGAGTACACTTATTACAAGCACAATGACCATTTCAAAACAATGCTGTAGATTCTAAGTACAAATCCACAAACCGCCATGATTCTATCAGGGTGTAGATTCACTGTTGTATACATAACAAAAATTCTAGTAAATGAAAAGTTACAATACAAGCTGCACAACATGAACTGCTTATATAGCGAACATTCATCCAATATTGTGAAGCAGTAAAAATAACACTGGCAAATAGTACATAATGGTAGCCACTCTAATTGAACCATCATCAATATCACCAACACTGTATGCAAGAGCTGCACCATACAAATAACACATATGAAACTAGCCGGCAAAAAAACAATTTCCAAGTTGATTTTATAAATTACAAAACAACTAGAATTTAATGCAACTAATTGCACAGTTGATATTACTTAAAAATTCACCATTCATATTCATCATCTTGCAAAAATATAATAATAAACAAGTTTTTTTCTAGTTTGCTCACATAATTTCTGAGTCAGAAAATATCTAAACGTTTTATTTAATGCCTTTTGCCACACTTTGTTGTAACACAATTATTGTTTTTTTAATAGTAGCAGAAGTCAGACTAATAAATTCCATAAAGAGGAATTCTGATAGCACTAGAAGAAATAAATATCAATTACTGCATTCAGAACTGATCACCATACTGACTGCAACAAATCTGCAGTACTACTGACATCAATTGAACTTCAACACTACCATAAGAACAACCTAACTATGCTAATATCAGAAAATGCTACTTACGTCCGCAATACAAAATATGTATGTTAACTCGAGAAAATACTGCACAGATGCGGTGCAAAATAACAAGTATTATTGTGCAAAACAGTCAATAAGAGACAAATTCTACGATATACAACCAGTCAATCAATCAGAACACATTTATATAGCTTTGCTGGAAGAAGAGCCACAGCAATACATATTACAAGCCATAATGTAATATTATACCTCTGAACTGCCTGCAAAATTTTCTGTATTCTGCTACATTTATCTTAGCTTAAAGTCCAAGTCGCATCATTTTACGTAACTGTTATAAAGTGCTAATTGGCTTAATCAAATGCTAATGTGTCAATATATATTAATCTTCCGATTGCTAATACATCCTAATACCGTAAACATCAGGTTTACTACTTAATTTTCCCTTTTCATGGCTTCAGTCATTTTCGGAACTGCGACGTCATCTGCGGAAGGGTTGCTAAACAGCTTTATTGCCTTGAGGTCAAATGCAGCTTAATTTACAGCCAAATAGTCTCAAAAAAGACCAAATTTTTCATCAATAGTTAGCCACAATATTCCAGCACATCGTTAATTTTACAAATCACACACCTCTAATAGTGAACACATAAACAATGACATAATTTCTGATGTTACCTATGCATCATTACTTGTACTATAAATTGACACTGTTCTGAGTAAAACTGACGGATGTTTTAATGCAAATGTCAGTTTGTCAACAAAGCGTGACATCATCAGTTGTGGCACGTTCAGGTGCATTCAGCTGGCAGAACATATTTCTCTGAAAATTACTTTGAAGCGATGTTTTCATTTCATTGGATCAGAGCATTATTAATTAGTGTTATATCCTACACATATTTAGCCAATATCGTTGTTTCATGCAACCTGGACTTTAATTGTAATTTACAGCGATACTCAGACAACAGCGTAAAAAATTTGAAGGAGAATATTCCCAATTTTCCAAACAATGTGGCTCCCAACAGGCTAAAAAATCTGCAAACATTGTGGTTACAAAGTCTCCTGATCTTTAGAAAAAAAAGGCCAATAAATAAAAGGCAATATAAACATTAAACAATATGCATGCAGTGACAAGATTATAAGGTTAAAAGAAATAATAATGGAAATTAATATCAGCAAAACTTGTGTAAACACTGCACAAAATATAAACTTGCAATAACACAACCAGCCAACAATTAAAGGCATCCACAAACCTGCAGCATGTCCGCAGATCATTTAACACATTAATATTCACTTATTTGCAAAAATATAACAATGCTTTCTCATCCATAAATACACCAAAGTCATGCAATAATGTACAGTTATAAGTTTGATTTTGTAACAAAAAGTGCTAACATGTCAGCATCAGACCGAAGCATGAATAGCAGATACTGAACTATCACTCAGAGGCTAAAGCAAGAACGTATAATCAACCTTTTGAAAAGCAAATGAACGCTGTAACACAAATTAAACATTTATGTTTACAGTCACATTCTAGGAAATTAAAATTTTATGTTTAGTCAATGATGTGAACAAGACCAATAGCTGGTAGCCATTACAGAAACACAAGAGTGCATCACAAAAATAACAAGTCAAGAAAAAAGACCACATCTTGAATATGGAATTCCTGATGCACAACTGCACACATTGTACACAACTGTACATAGAAAAAGACAGTCACATCCATCCAACGACAACAAACTGCAATAATAAACACTGAAAGCATGCAATAAAATATAATGACTGCCTTCAGCTGCATCACTATTCTGTCATTCTCAAGTGAAATCTCATCGAAGTAACAGAACGTGAAACAGTTCAGTAATAATATAAAAGGAATGAGAACTGAAGAAGCAAACGGTAAATATGCCCAGAAAACCACGCACAAAGACTACATGACGTCAATATCAGCGTCGTTTCTTTGCATTCTGTTTAGCCAATTTACGCTGCTCGATGATCATGTTATACAGCTGTTCCAGTGCAACATCGAGCCCCTCACCGGTGACAGCACATGCAGGAGCAACATTACACAGTCTACTACCACCCAAACTTAGTTCAGCCAGACCCATCGCCCGTCCTACTTCCACAGGTCCCCGTGCTCGAGGTAAATCTTGTTTGTTGGCAATGACTAGAACTGGAATGCCGGCTGCTTCCTGCGTCCTGGCTGTGCGCAGCAGCTCAAGCCTTGCCTCTTCTAGCCGTTCCACGTCGGCACTGTCCACGACGAAAACAATTCCATCGGCAGCTCGGGTGTATGAACGCCACAGCGGTCGGACGCGATCCTGTCCACCGACATCCCACACGACGAAAGTCACACCACGCGAGTTTCCCACCGTGCCACGAACACGTTCACAGTTAAATCCGATTGTAGGAGCGGTCGATATGTAGTCGTCGAACTTCAGCCGGTAGAGTACTGTTGACTTGCCAGCAGCATCCAGGCCCAGCACAGCAACTTGCAGCGCACCGTCAAACCGAGCAAAGCTGCTGCCCATTTTCACATGCAAGTTATCGTAATCGTCCGCTGCTCAGAAAAAAGTCCGACGGAAACAAATGCCATCACAGATTGACTTTCCTTGCAGACATAACTGCATTCCACATCACCTGCTACTGGCAGTCACCTGACAAAAATACACAGCAAATTCATCAGCTACGTGATAGTACAAATAGTATTACAAGTTAGTTAGTTATTCGTAACTCTTAGTAGATGGAATCTTGGTTTTGAGTAATGTGGTCTCCGTATCAGTTTTATGTTGACAGATCTTCTCCACTCATGGTACAATTACACTAATTTAGACCAGCTTCATATTTCATCATATCTTTCTCAGGATATCTTTTGTAGCACTCGACGAGTAGAGTTCACTGATGAAATATGAAGCTGGTCTAAATTAGTGTAATTGTACCCCACTCATGCATAACTGAGTCAGCTACATGGTTAAAGATGGGGGATAGTCTATAGGATAGAAAGATAAAGGTAAAGGTCGTCAATTTGTATAGCGCATCGTCGCGAGCATGCGCACGCCTCTAATGCGCTTTCGTCGCTAACCAGAGCCCCCTGCCGCACGGCCACCGTGTGCAGCCTGCAGACACAGGCTGGCGCAGTGGCCGGCTAGGCAAGCCCAGTCAGCTGTACCAAGGTCCCCACCTTCCGTAACTCATATAAATGACTTACTACTCATTTTACCGGCCCACGGAGGGTAGAAGGCTGAGTCGACCTAGCTGGCAGGCTTGGCACCGAGATTGTTTACCTGCCCGCAGGCAGTCACCCATCGCAGTACTAACCGGGCCCGGCGTAAAGTAACTTCGTTTCAGCCAAAACGTGTTATCAACTACGCCACGCCACCAACCTCCAAATTTTAGAAGTTTTGGTTATGGAGGATAGGGTCAGGTGCAGCAGGTGGTTGCATACCTAGGCAGCTCTTATATGCAATGAATACAAAACAGCTTTGTATACAACACTTGCCGTTATAAAATCCATTAAACAGATTACACTATAAAACAGAAACATGAAAAATAACCAATTTTCACCATTTTTCGACAGTCACGCCCAGTACCATAGATCTGACACAATCATAGATCAGCACTTGCTCTATTTTTAGCTACCAGTAGGGCTGCGCAGAGTACTCGAAACATTTTGGAAAAATTATGTTCTGTGGTGCCAAATATTCGACTACTTGAACGTAAGCCAAAAAAAAATTTTAAGAGTCGAGACTTCTTGAGTGATTATGAACCACGAATCCATGCCTATTAGATGGAAACTCACACTGTAGTTCTAAGTTCCTAACGACCTATAGTGCTGTGTTCAGAACTGTCAAGTAGCACACCATGACCAGATCAGTACACTGGAGTCATGTTTATTTCAATATGTTGGTCTTGATCGCCGTTGCTCCATGCCAGGCAGGTTGCCACATCACAGGTGATCCATTGCCATACATAACCAACCAACCGAGTCAACTCATGCAGCCTCACATTCCTCCAGGGCGGGTTACAAAAAGTGTACCATCACCTGTGTCCGGTGACAGGTAACACGGAACAGAACACGCTTGCATCAGGAAAACAACATAATCCATATTTCAGTCAAATGCAAATAATGTTGTGAATTTTACAACTTTTCAGTGAAATGTTCTAATTAATCAACACATGTGAATGATGAAAGCAGCAAACATACTCAATAGTTAAGAGTTTCAACATTTTCATACAAAATCAAGGTTAACTCATCATAATGTGTCCTCAGCAGAGGCTGCAGGAAAAAATTTGTTTCGGGCATATCCACCTCTCACCATAATTCCACCTACAGGGTGGGCCAAAAATGGCACCATTTTTTGTACATTTTGTAATTTCACCAAATATTATCCGTTTTTCAAAATTTTTTCGATGTCAGAATCAGGAGACAATTTGTAATAGAACTATCATTATATATCCCCCACACCTCAAGTGTGTGGCTACACTATCTTGTGAAATATCAGATGACACACTCAAGCCCGCAACTCCACTGACCAGTTACGTGATCAACATTGATCGAGCCTGGCATGTGACCCCAAACAGCCCGGACTTAAATCCGATCAATTATGCTGTACGGGATGTTCTTCAACAGATGGCCTATCAATGTTGACGATTCACGAGTCAACCAGCTGAAGCAGGCGATCGTCACTGAGTGGAGCAAACTGCTGCAGCGTTTGGTTAATCGCGCCACTGGTCAGTGGTGTCGCAGTCTTGGATGCGACATCCAGCAGCAAAGCGGACACATTAAACATTTGATGAAAAAACGGCGAGATGTGACTTTTTACACAACAACTGAGACAACAAACACGTTGTTTCTGTTGTTAACCTTTTAAAATGTGTTGTTGCAGAAGTTGTCTTGTTATTAATTGTTATTCTTAAGACATTGACATTTTACGAGGTAGTGTAGCGACACACTTGAGGTGTGGTGGGATCTATAGTAATACTTTTATTACAAATTGCTTCCTGATTCTGAAATTTAAAAAATTTTGAAAATTGGCTAATATTTGGTGAAATTATAAGGTGTACAATAAATGGTGCCATTTTTTGGCCCACCCTGTATAAACAGACTTCAGAACTATTGTACTTATCCAAGAATAACTTGACTGAAAATATCGTTACTTATAACCGCTCTGCCAATCAATCATACAGCCAGCTCAATATAGAGACTCCGCTCTGCTGAGGAAAATTATCAAATAATAATGAAGTACAAACATGACTGTGAAGCTATTGCTATGTACATTACGACAATGCAACGGAATGAAAACAAACTATGGTACAACATCACCACTGGTATTGCTACAATAATGGATGCATATCAAACAAACAAATAGCTTAAATACAGGCCTTCTTCAATTTTCAGATCAAATAATAAAGATTTGCATGTCCCAAAGAGAGACAAATAAAGCGTTCAATTCACAGCAGACGTGATCTACTGTGGCCGCTGTTTAGGAGAATCTTCCGATGTAGCAATATAAACCATAAACGACTTTATAATAAATGTATTAATCTTGCGCAAAACGTACAAAAATGGTCTAATAGCGCAAAACATCATCATAATTATCATATGTAAAATGTATACTGCCCACATAACATAAAAAGAAAATAGGTGCACTGCAACATCATTACATAAAATACAATTATATAATCGCTGATATGATCAAATGCCGTGGGACTTTTTGATCAACTCTCTTAGCATGCATTTGCTCATCACATCCAAATGTCACACGATTGATTAAGGATTCGTACAAAATAGCAAGATGCCAACATATAACAGGTATCACATCTGCAGGCTGTGGATGTTAACAGTCAAAAAAGCAAATCTTGCATCCTAGCAATAGACTGAATACACCGATGATTTCACACTAAACTTATTTTGGAAACATACAGCACGTATAAACCGCATTTGATGCCAAGTTAGTTAGCTGGTTTTGATCAGTCAACATCGAAATCGAAACCAGCACTACAAATACTGAAACTTGTCAGCTTCAGTCAAAATCATAATTACAAACAGTCTGTTTGTGAAACAGTTAGAAAATGAAGATTAAAAACAACATAATAAGCTATCAACAGCTCAGTACACAACTTTTATGTCACAGCAGTATTTTAGCATTTATTCTTAGTACAAATAATGGTGAAAAATCTCGTTATAAAAGCTACACTGGCAGAAAATATACACTGATAAAATGCAGTCAGTCAGACGGCATGTTAGATGCAGTGCAGTGATGTAACAACACATAATTCATTGGTCAAACAAAGCAACAACACAGCATAAAGTGAATTGTACAGTAAGAGGGTTGATCAATAAGTAATGAGAATCAATGTATTAGACTTGAATTTTTTTCACGAGCTATATATCAGTAAAAAGCGCATTTCCTACAACACATATAGGTTTGTAGCAGTTGTGATGTCATTCTAATTTATGACGCCATAGACTGTTAAATGGAAATGATTTGCAGCATCAGTGCAAACACTGAATTATAATGTTGTCATGCATAGCCGACAACACAAAAGTAGAATTTCAGATATCGAAACAGATAATAGTTACTGGGGGTTTGGTCGTTACTGTGTGCAGGAAGCCAGAGTCGTTAACAGTTTGTTGGGCAAACGTAGACTTGTGGTCTGGACTGCAGTACTGGATTTATGACAGTGCGTGCGTGGGGCTCGCTCTCGGGCCTCCGCATATTGATGGCCATCACATAACAAGTGAAATTGCTAAGCCTTTCGTCAACCCAACAGAGGTCATAAACTGTTAACTTTCTGATAACATTCTACTGGTAACGTTAAATCTTGATGTAATGTCATTATTAGCTCAAGCACTCTAATTTATGGCTAGTTCAGATTTAGGCTATTGTATGTTCGAAGCTGCAAATGAGAAATTCATAAACGTATTTGTTAGGGCTTTCAGAAAATCAGATGTTTCAGGGCACCACATCACTAAATTTAGCTGCAGACTGAAGAACTGTAGTCAACAACGAGCATAATTCTACGCTGCTCGCGTTAAGACTTCAAATCATTTCTGTTTATCTCGCCGTGACATCAAAAATTACAACGACATCACATGCACAACAAACCCATATGTGGTCGTAGAAAATATACTTTTCACTGATATATACTGTAAATTGTAAAAAAATTCCAGTTTAATACATTGATTCCCATTACTTATTGATCAACCCTCATACATGCAGTCATGTGATAGACCACAACTCACAACCAGCTAATATGCATGGTGCAATCAATATAACAAGGCTTGACGGCATAACGGTTATGACACTGGACTTATAATTCAAGAGGTGGTGGGTGGGTGCAGCACCCGGTCAACATTCTAAGTGCTTGCTACTTGGATGGGCACAGGCAAGCCATCTCACTATATTATAACCGACCACCAAGGTCAACTCAACCTTCCATCCCTCCGGGGTAGATACATATAAATCCAGTACCAGCCTATCTAGTTGGGGCTCGGGTTAAGGCATGGCATGTTAATCTGTATCAGGTAAAAGTATGGCATATGGCAGGTAACGCTCCATAACTCTAAGATGGGTTACCATTAAAAACTATAGACAACCTTTAACATTTCTCCCTTTAAGGTTCCTTTGCCTCCAGGATAATCAGTAAACCTTCAGCCACATAAGAAGCGAATTTGACCAAAAACTAAGGAATTTACACCTAAGTCCAAGTAACTATGCTATACTGGTACTGTTCACTCCTTAAGGGCCGGATCTTTTAGTTAACTGATCAGTTAGTAAACCATCTGTTAATTGTAACTCGCTACTCGCTAGTTAAGTTTGTGCGCGTTTCTGAACAAAACCTTGAGTCGCCATTAGCTAACTGAATGGTAAACTATAGTTGCTTAGCAATGATGCGCATGGCGCTAATCACTTCCGCCTAGAGCAGGTGGGCGTCATGAATATTAATGAGCGCAAGCGCACGTCAGCCAGCCCACAAGACAGCCAACCGATTGTGGATGGCCATTTTGTCCATTCATGAATGGATTTTGTAGTAAA
>Ga0209454_1003523_pt1 | contig 11246 bp, 6 predicted proteins | sample WorMetHERISLAND1_2_FD_187400 | JGI IMG/M metagenome (GOLD analysis project Ga0209454, IMG submission 187400) | Marine gutless worms symbiont microbial communities from Max Planck institute for Marine Microbiology, Germany - Olavius geniculatus... | ecosystem: Host-associated > Annelida >...
CCCTACTGCCATCTTATATAATGCAAGAAATAAACAAAGGAACTCCCTCAAAACACACATTTTCTGTAGGTGGCAAGTTAACTGCAAAAGTATTTAAGTTGTCAGTGTTTGTGGTAACAGACGTGACAGTGTTTTGGTAATGGACGTGACATTCTGAAAAGTGACACAAAAAAGTTTATTGGTTCATGAATTAAAACTCGTCTCAGGTTTTTTGTGGTATAACAATGAAACTCTATTAAAATTATGTTATTAGCTGTAGAAACATGTACTTGACACAAGTGTTTGTGAGGTCTTACTTTGCCTGTTATCAAGTAAAAAAACCCTCAATGAGCAATTCTGCAGAAAGCTCAACCTGACACATAAAAAAATTAGTTGAGAAACTGCCTTCAGTGAGAGTGTAGAATAAAAGGCAATACTATGAAGTTTCTTGAACAGTAATATATATGCTTGGTTGCCACATAGTTACGATGCAGTATGTTGCTGAACTTTTGTGTTAATTCTGAACAGGAAAACTGCTGTTTTAGAGATAATGATTCAGGCTGCTTCTTACTGAAGTATGCAAGGTAAAATTTTTGATATTTTGCCTGTTGCCACTGGAAGGTCAGTAGTAAGTTGTTCTTAGTTTGCTTTTTGATGGTGAATTGTTAAATTCTTTCATGGAATTAGTACATATGTTTCACATTGTCCGTTTCACGTCCGTTACCAAAATAGGGATTATAGTTTGCCTACAGAAAAAATATAACAGCTACAATAAATCCATTTAAGATTCTCTTTTAGATTATGATTTTCTTCTAATAAGTGTTATTTGTAGCTAAGTCTTGGATCGCTGCGACCTTTGGTTGTCGGTAACAGACGGCGAATGTCAGCAAGTGTTGATTCCAAACTTGTGGTGCAAGTGATAGAAAAAGCTCTCGAACCAAACACTATCCGTGATCATGGTACATAGAAAACGCTGTCTTGTGCAGAATGTAAATGACATCTTCCACCGAAGCACGACCATGTTGGTTAAGTATTTTGGGCCATGCCTGTGCATAATTCCATGCAACCAATAACTGTTCCTGGGGCCTAATCCAACACCTCTTAAAATATCATCCAAAATTCCTACAACAAGAACTGGTAGACTAGTCTAACCTGCAGCACCTGGTCTCTCGCCAGCCATGACATCATCTCCACCGTGTTGTTTGTGAGATGTGTCTGCAGCATGAGCTACAACCTTCTTCACTGCCGGTGACTGGCATGACTTCGGCACCGACTCATTACAGCATCTACACACACCAGGCAATCAAAAACACCCATAGTCAACAGCGCAATTGCACAGCTATGTGACCCTGACAGGGTGGTGCTAATCTCTGTTTCCGGCTGTCAATGCAAACGCAGCTCAGTTATAGGGGCACGGTGACAGACGGCTCCCAGCATGAAATGTACCTTTCCGGTGGTAGGCCCATACAAAATTATACTGCTTGGTGTCAAAGGCACTTGTGTGGGAACAACTTGCCCACGAGTCAAACCAGTAACCTTGCAATCACTAGTCCAACATACCACCAAACCAAAGAAACACACAGCAAGCAATCAGATGATGGATTGATTGCATCAACCGATCGATGATTTATCAATCAAGCTCAATTAAAAGAAATTATCCACATATACACCATGTCTCGAAAACGTGTAAAAATGTTTTTGTTAGAACTTCATCAAATTTCCATTAAATTTGATAATTATTGGCAAAAAGATGGTGAAGAGGTTAAAACTGTATGAGGTGCACCCATTTTTCACTTCACCTTATTTCTCTCAATGCACTAACGCGGGTCTTGCTCAGTCATCTGTCTGTCCATCCATCACACACAGGCTCATAACTCTGGAACATAGAAAACCAATATCAGTGTAAATGATCCCCAGGGCCAGAGTAACAGGGTATGCTAAGGTTCAGCTCAGTCAAAGTTTAGGGTTAGAGTTAAACAGCATAAAGTGGATGCCCGAATAACATGGCTGCACTGAGACCATCAACGTACACTTCTAGTCAGCTATGCACTCTGTGTCCCGACTAGCACTATCACTGTCATGAATGCTTCTAACTTATGTTTCAAGTTGCTGAAAATATGGCCAAAAGTGATCATTCTATAACATGCTAAAATTACTACTACGACTAGTTATGATACGGCTACAGCTATAACATACAACTACTACTACTATTACTACTAGTTTGGCACCAAAACACAGATATACATAATTACATACCTTTGTCTGACGAAAAGCTGAGCTGGTACATGGTTCTCACTGTCTGAAACTGCTGCAGCCTGGTGCAGGTTAGCCAAGGACGCATTAACACCACCACAGGCAACTGCTGGCCACTACACAAAAAAACACATCCACTCAAATACAACAACAACCAATACTAACACTGCTATTACAGACAACAGCTACTATTACAACTACTGGTGATTAGCAATAAGCATACCGGTACCACAAGTAATGTCCAGAAACCACTAGAAAAATATGCACACACACACAACAACAACAACTACTACTACTACTACTACTACAACCATGAACATTCCACACCCTGGCTGGCCAAACAGAGGCAGTATCTTGCAATGCTATTGCTACTCACAGTCTCACAATACTACTATCAGTGCTACTATTACTACAGTCTACCACAACCACAACCACAATAACTGTTGCTGCTGCGGCCACCACTACCACTACTAGAGATGTGTCAATATTTGCTGTTATCAACATATCTGACAATTGACATTTGAAAGTAATAGATATTAGATTGTCAAGTTACATAATCAGCATTGGGAAATGCAACAAAAATTAGACTCACCACAGAGACATGTGGTTCGTTGCTGTCGATGATAAGCGAGCGACGCCATTGGTCAGCTATGATGACGTCATCAGAGGAGGCGGGGCCAGCGTTGTGACAAACAGTTGGTGTTGGGTTGAGTACTGGCTGGAGCAGAACGTGTGTCAATGGCGTGCCGGTGACAACTTGCGACACTGGCCATGAGCTCTGTGAATTCTATCAACAGCAGCCAGCAGCTACCCACAAACTGTCACCCGCAATCCAGTAGTAACCTGGTCTGGCGTTAAGCCACTATGTTCATCAACACCAATGTGCTAACCACCAGAGACATCCACATCACAGGGGCAGATTCTATCTAGGCCTCACAAATATTTGTAGCAGGAGCCCTACTGTTTACAGGGGCCATCTAATATTAAGATAGCTTGATGCCAGCATTTAACATGTTCAATGCTGTCTGTAATTTGCAATTTGACAAAATCTGTTACGATACAGAAGAAAAATTCACTTCAGAAGTGGCATATAAAGTGTAAATTTAAGCTTCTGCTCCTAGACCATCCCCAAACTAGGGTTGTTAAATAAAGTTCGGATTTGCGAACTTCGAATTTCAAGCTAGAATTCGTATTCGTTTTTAAGCCCTTCAATATTCGAATCCAAGCATCACTAATTAGATGCAGACGGCTTTTCCTTGAAAGTGGAGCGCTGTTACTTCAGCCATGCACTGCGTGATGATTTCTTTGTTCTCTGCCGGCCGGCAATTCAAGCGACGCTCGCCACGTGTTTGCTTACCCCTTCTCTCCCCTCCCTGCTTACCGATGTGGCATTAATTACTCTCCGTGCTGCGCCCCTGGTGCGTGTTGTATAATGATGCAAGCTATCAAAGTGACAAATCTTGGTGGCCCAGACACAGAGTAGACATCAAACGCAAATTGCTTAAGCTTCTCCACAAATATATAAATGAAGTTCGAATTTAATCCAAATTGTAACGGTCAAAATTCGAATCTGGAAAAAAAAACGAATTTAACATCCCTACCGCAAACCTCCTGACCGGACCCATAAAGTTGTCAGTAGATCAGCCATCCAGACAGCTACTAGACCATACCACCACCAGTCATCAAAGTTACTCTATGATGGACCTGAATGGATCAGCTGGTATATGCAAACCAACTCGGTATGTGACCAACCAGTGCTACCTCCCAGGTCAACTCAGCCTGGCCATCCAACCCTGTGTCGGTTTTAGCTGTGAGACTATCTCACCACCTTGACACAGTTTAATATAAGTACACAACCATCTCAACGATGCATGCACAAACATATAAACCCAACTCAGTGGAAACGAGCCAGGTCAAGTCAGGTCAGGCTATAATGAACTTAGAATCTAACGCTACACCCAAAAAGACAAATATTTGCATTTGCCAAAATATGCAATTCAGTTGCACACAGAAAACATGCAATCATTTTCCAACAGTATATGTTTGTTCAGTAATCCAGCTCCAGAATTTGTGACTTTCAAAAATAATAATAATAACAGATATTCACCTGGTGGAGAGTCAAAAGAAACCGCTAATAGACCTGGAATTTTAGCAGGAAAAAAACTAACTAAACCTAAGCTTAAAAGTACTGGCTATTACTGCAATTAATTCAAATTAACCAAAAACAACATACAGAGCTCGACACCTGAAGTGGCTTGGAGACGAATGTTGCAGGTAAAACAGCAGCAGAATTGTCAAGTTGCAGTGGGAATGGCTTTGCATGAGTCACGATTCCTAGACATGCACATCCACCACGATACTACAACAACTATGACAACAACTACTACTTCTATTACTACTATTACTGTTAATGCTACTAAAAAATGCTGGTACAACTGTGGCAATATAATGTTGTAGTAAGAACCGCTATACATGAGACACAATCCTTAGATACATGAGTGTAATACTACAACAGAGCTGCACAAACATTTTAGGCCCGAGCCAGAGGGCCAAATTTCCTACTGAAACTGCATGAGGGCCACAAGTCAGATTGCAAATGACTCCAGTAAAATGCTGCATACGGTATTTGGTCTTCCACTGATCAAGAAATAGAACATGCGCTGTCTGATGTTACCTCACGTCACCATACATCAGAGACACACCGTCACAATAGCTTTACATGACATGTTATTCCCACATAATCCCTTAATACACACATACATCATAGTACTAAAACAAATACAACAACAGCTAATACTACTACTGCTGCTGCTACTACTAACACTACTACAACTACACTGTGACGCATAAAAAACACACCAAAATTTATCGACCATAACTTGAAGCTGGATCATCGGATTTTGATAATTTTTGGCACAACTATTCCTGATAGAACTGATCATCAAATGATTATTCAAGATTTCACCTCACTCAACATGTGCTTCTGCATCACCTGGAGAAATCAAAACACATGAAACCGGCACTAAAATGAACAAAAAATGCCAAAAGCCATCCGTGACATTATTGATGTTAACTTGGAGAAGAATAATGAGATTTCGATACTTTTTGGTGTGAACATTCCTGACATAACCAGGCCTCCAATGGCCATTCAGACTTCTAGCTCACCTAACATCTGTTTCTGTTTTATTTTCTGTTTTACCTGAAGAAACAGAACAAATGCAACACGAGTTGAAATAAGAAAAAAAACATAAGTAAATTTGACTACTCGAGATATGCAGCTCCTAGCAGCCCTGATCACAGTCCATTTGACAATGTTTGCAGTGTTATGCAGCAGCGAGTTTATGGCACACTCTTTAGGATATATGAACTCAAGAAGCGACTGGTTAAAGTCTGGAGCAGAACGTTATCAACACTGATACCAATAAACGGAGAATGCATCTCCCTGCCTGTGTTTACACAAATGGCCAATATTTTTAATATTTACTGTCAGCAGTTGCACAACTGGACAATTGAATAAACTGTCAGCCAAAGTGCTAGAAATTTGGACAAAATGTGTTATTTGAATCAAATAATGATACTGCATTGTAATATGTAATATTTTGCCAGTTTTGCCAGGTAGTGCAGAAACAGACGTTCGGTGAGATGAGAACACAAGTGATAATTTGAAGGTCAGTTGTGTCTGGAATGTTCGTACCGAAAATTATTGAATCTTATAATCCATCTTCAAGTGACGATCGATATATTTTGGTGGTGTGTTTTTTATGCCTCACAGTGTATTACTGCTCACCACGTTGAAAGCAGGGAGTCAGTACTAAGGATGTGACGCACAGCTGGGCTGGTGCAACGGGGATCGTCACAAACTTGCACATCTGCGGCTGCGGTGGGGGCACAGTACCAGCTGCATGCTGAATGATGTGTGATTGAGTACCAGGCTGTATATCGTGTTGGATTACATGCGGCTGGGTACCAGGCTGTACGGCGCAGCCTGCAGCAGCGGCAGCCAATGCCGCGGTGGGATACTGGATGTAAGATGGTGCTACACCACCACTGCCTGCATGTAGTGGTAACTGTGTACCAGCTCCACCGGCGACCACCTGACATACGCATCAACTACACAGCAACTGATAAAAATTAACAGATCAAAGGTGCCCTGTGACAAAATTCCTAACAGTGCCAACTCTACAGGATGCGCTGATAAAAAACAAACCCCTAAAACAAATTCTGTATCTCAAGAATCGTAGATGATTTGTCCAGCACTCAACTGACCAGTGTAGGGTCTGGTCTCTAGGCAGTCAACACTGCATGAAAGGTTTTTCAATTTTTTTCAGACATCTACGAAAAGCACCACAGTATATATTGGACAGTACAAGTAGTTTGTTCCACAAAATGGGAATGAAAAGCAAGCAAGCATCGTACATTAACAACTCCACAGACCAAACAGTCTGACCGAGAATGAATCCAAAGACCATCCTCAACAAATATCTCAACGTTACCTGTCCAATCAGAGTGTTGATATGGTTGTTGAAGACAAGCGAGACTGGAGCTGTACCGCCATTGGTCGGTGGTGCTAGCAATGCCGTGCCACCATTGGTCTGAGCCGCTGACATTGCAGCCAATGACATCACATTCTGGTTGATATCATAAATATTATCATAGATATCAAATGACGGCAGTGCCACGGACTGACACATTTCCAAAGCTTTCACACTCTCCGTCACTCTGACAGACATTAACAACAAACAACCAAAGTAGTTTGATAATAGCAAAAATAACTAATCAATGCTGGCACCTGACAAATCATAAGCAATTAAATGTTTTAGTTGGGGTTAGTTGGGTTAGATCCAAAATCTCCCCTTCTCCTTAGGGATTAGAGACAATATCTAACCCACTGGACCCCACACGCATATCTACCAAATGCCACCTTAATCCATCGAACAGTTTAAGCAAAGCGAAAACTTACAAACAGACAGACAGACCACGTTATGGAAAAATGTGCAGTTATAGTCGGAATCACTTGCAGTGGCAGCAACTCTGTCTAATAATAACAGTGACAAACAGAAATACAACAAAAAACAGTAAAAACCTTTTGACTGTTTTATGAGCAAACAAACAATACGGAAATCAACATCAAGTAGAACATCAGGGAATAAATATCTCAGTCAAACTTACTACTAGGCTACTACTACTACTACTACTACTACTACTACTACTACTACTACTACCAGTTTACTAATACAACTACTGCTATTAAAAACTCACATGGATGAGCTGGCATAGTCGACAAAGTGGGACAGATTGATAAACCGATGTATTAGGGCATCTGAAGGTCGCACTCTCAGCTCCTGATCCAGTTCCAGCATGTGCTTGAGCAGATCAACGAATTCACACCGATCAACCATGTCAGCCATCCGATCCACACACTCCGATAATGACGATACGTTCACCTGAAACAGCAGCAGCAGTAGTAGTAGTAGAAGCAGCAGCAGCAGCGTATCTGTAGGCATGCAAACCATCTCAGCCAGCCAGGTTACCTCTGCCTTCAACCCTCCATGCTATGGTAAAACAAATATTGACTTTGGGCCGAGTACTAAAAAATGTGACGGGGAATGTAGTACCACAGCTGTCAGTTCATAAGCTGATTAGCTCAATCCGGTCCGGCAACTACCTAGAACTAGTGCTATGTTGATTAGATGAACTCTTGCAATGTGGCACTGCCACGATAACAAAAACAATGTCTTGGTTATTAGTAGTAGTGTTAGTAGTGTTAGCAGCAGCAGTAATAGCAGTCTAGTAGTAGTAGTAGACTTAGTCACCTGAACCAAGTCATCGAGACAGTTGATGACATACTTTCTCGACTCCTTTGATCTGACCTCAGACTGCGCATCATTCTCCTCCGGTGTCTGTCAAACACACATACACACACACACAAGTTACCATATCTTTTCATGCTCCACAGAATCAATAAAAACAACTGACTTACTTCACCACAGTGACCAACCACCCAGCTGACCCAATCTTTTCAGCTGAATAATATTATTCACACCAATCAACCATGTGCCTATTTAGGCACATCAGTAAATCCTGCCCTGGGGAACGTTCAGGCCAATTTTGGTTTTTCTACGCCTTCTTGTTTTTTTTCAAGCTAGGAACCTATATGAGACAAGTGACAGAGGAACAGATGCACCTGTACAGACAAACGGTAAAAAATAAGCAATAAAAATGCAACAAAAATAGTCTCAACAGCATTTGCCTGAAAATGTCAACAGTGATACTGGCTGCAACCAACTACTGCTAATAGTGCAATGTGTGAGCAATACTACACTGTGTTCAGAAAAAAACACCCACTCACGTTTTCTTTTATATCTTCGTGGAAAATGTTTAGATTTCCACAAAATTTTCAGGGAATGTTTAGGAGGAAACTAGTATTCCACCCGTGTAAAAGTTGAATATTTTTTCTACTGGTGACGTCATGCTAACGTCGTAATATTTCAGTGTTTGTAAATTATGGGTTCTACCGTTGAAGACAGATATTTGATAATTATGTTTGCAAGTCAGCAAGGGTTATGGAGCCACAAGTTTGAGCAAGATGGTTCTGGACAATGGACAGACAATTGGATATTGACGAAATGAAACTTCTAAATTAAAAAAATTGGCATGACTGGCAGTATCAAGCCGTTTGATGGATAGCAGACAAGTGGTCAGCCATGCAGTGACGCAGTGCACGTACGCCTGCCATCATCAACAAAGTTGAGGATCTCGCACTCTGCCAAGAAGATGAAGAACTGAAACAGTTCACAATGGAACATTGCATGACGGATTAGCATATTTTTGGGTTAAGTCAACACAATGATCAATTCATGTGTTTCAACATTTCATCATATGCTTGTCTTCAATGGTAAAATCCAAAACTTACAAACACAGATACATGATGTCAGCATGATGTCACCAGTAACGAAGAATATTTAACTTTTATATTGACGGAATACTTCTTTCCTCCTAAACACTTCCTGGAAATTTTGTGGAAATCTAATCATTTTCCACGGAGATATAAAAAAACGTGAGTGGGTGTTTTTTCTGAACACAGTGTACAAGAACTGCAACTACAACAACCGACCTCAAGCCTCCGAGTGTTTGTCAGAAAGCCTCGATGCCAATACATCGATAAAACTTGTCTGCCCCGGTAGCCACTACTACTACTAATGCAACTCCAGTACTACAGCTACTACTACGACTAAAACAATGAGCCAACCTTGAGCCTCTGAAGCATTCGTTGAAAAGTGTCAATGCCAACACATTGATAAAACTTGTCTATTTTGACAGCAACTACAACTACTACTACTACAAGTATCCTACTGCAGCAACTGTGACCATGCGACTATGACCATATCTATAATAAGTGCCAACCTTGAGCCTCCAAAGTGTTCGTCGAAAAGCATCAATGCCGATGCGTCGATAGAACTTGTCTGTCTTGGCAGCCACTGCGAGTAGATGATCTGGGAATGGGCCTTGTGTCTGAGTGATATAGCGGATTTGGTCATACTCACAAGCCCCAGGGTACAGTGGCCAGCCGAGGTACAGTTCAGCCAACACACAGCCGAGTGACCACATGTCTATTGCCTCGTTGTATGGCAGGCCCAGCAAGACCTCAGGAGCCCTGCACACACAGCAGTAACAGTTGTAGTAGTAGTAGTAGTGGACTAATAGTAGTAGTACACAGTCCAGTGACCACACGTCTATTGACTCATTGCACAGCAGGCCTAGCAACACCTCTGGAGCCCTAAACACAGAGCAGCACTAGTTGTAGTATTCATACGCAGCTGAATGTATGTCTATTGACTCATTGTATGGCAGGCCCAGCAACAATTCAGAAGCCCTGTACACACAGCAGTAGTTGTAGTAGTAGTAGTTGGTGGCATAGCATAATGGTTGGAACGTCAGTCCTGGCCGGCAAACTTTCCCTATCCTGCGCTAGACTGATGGATGGTTGTGTGACCACTTTCTTGGTAAAGCGTCCGCTATCAGTCAACCAACAAGGCCAACTCAGTCTGCCATCCCTCCGGGGTCGGTTAAATCCCATTATATGGGTTACGAAAGGTGGGGACCTTGGTACAGCTGACTGGGGCTGCCTGGTCGGCCGCTGCGCTAGCCGTGTCTGCAGGCTGCACGCATGTAAAAATTCTTTTTAAACCCTCCTCAGTCATGGAGCATTTGTACTGCAAACGTAATTCAACTCAGATCCCTGCAGGTCAGTTTTTAGATTTCAACATCAGGTAGTCACACATATATAAACAAGCCCTAGTTAGTAAAAAATTGTGTTCAGCCATGCAGTGACAGAGGGAAAATGAACACAAAGTTCTCACATGGGAAAGAAACATGAGGATCATCATGCACCACAATGCATCACTTCAGGAAAATGCACCTCCCAACTAAATAACATTTTCTTTCGTTCACCAGTAAAAAAATTCCTTGAAAAGCCATGGTTATGGAGACGTCAGCTTAATACTGGCATCATATGCGGCCGTCGCCTGGCTATGCACAAAACCAATCACACATCACTGACTTACTTTAAATTTCAACTATAAGTCAACTTTTACATTGCCTAGCATCCTGTGTGCTGCACCCACAGCAGCAGCGCCACCAGCCAATCGCAATCCCTCGACTTTCTCCCTTAGTATCCAGCATGCATTGCGACGATTCATTATAAAGTAGTTGGGCGTTTATTTTTATATAATGTAGTATTAATTACGATTCATTTGTGTTCACTTTCCTTATTCGCAGCATATGATTAAAATTAGTTTTGTTGTGTGGTATTCAGTTGCAGCTGACTGCATTAATCATCGGCTTATGCAATGCCACGCCAACGGTCATGTGCATGTTGCTAGGCAACTATTATGCACAGTGAATGTGCGTAATAATTTTTTAATACAGTGCAAAGTGCTTAAAATGTTATACAGTCACGTAATGTAGCTTGCAGTGCAAAAAATAGTAAGCGTGTTACGAAAGAAACATACCTC
>Ga0209454_1003526_pt1 | contig 11244 bp, 4 predicted proteins | sample WorMetHERISLAND1_2_FD_187400 | JGI IMG/M metagenome (GOLD analysis project Ga0209454, IMG submission 187400) | Marine gutless worms symbiont microbial communities from Max Planck institute for Marine Microbiology, Germany - Olavius geniculatus... | ecosystem: Host-associated > Annelida >...
ACAAGAAATACACCAATAGAAACAAACACTGAATATAAACTCAACTACACTACACTACACTCAATTTAACATGTGTCTGTTGACAAATGAAGTCTACAAACTATGAAATTTACATTGTAGTTAAATAGCATGTACTGCTATTGGCTCGCCCAGCGTGAAAACAGTTGCAGATAAGCACAGACATGCTGCTTATCTTAACATGCATTTGTGACAAGGTTTTTAGGCGTATCAATATCGATGACCTTGAACGACCTTGAACCCCCAAAATAAGGGTTTTCAGAATTTCACCTCAAAATAACATTGAGCAGACGTGTTGTAAATACCAAAGACGCAGATACAAGTACAAGTATCCAAGACACTGTTATGTACAGCCCAAGTACTAGAACACAGCAATAGCATGTCATAAGACATGCAGTTTAAGAACGAATAGCATCTTGGTCTTAGACTGAGCAGTGTTGTACGAATGATTTATACAGACTGTATGCTGCACGCTATGCTTAGGTCTACTGATTTGCAGTTAAGATAAGCGTTAAATTCTATTGCGCGTTGATATATTTAAAGCTCTGAAAAGTGGGCTATGAAGACAACCGCGAGAAAACGAATAATTAAAGTGACAAGAAAACCTAAACGAAACGACAAAGTCGGAAATGCGACGCGCGCTGGGATTTCTTGTTCTGTGCTGGTGACCTCGTTCGCCCGAAGACAAAATGGCGTCGTTGAACTGGCGTTGGGCTAATGGAGCCATTAACGAGACAAAATATCGTTTCTCGCAATAATTTATTTATCGTCGCACGTGTGACTGCCCGTCACGGAGAGATCTAGTTGCAGTTATCCGGTTGCCTGAGAGCTGAGATGAGATATGTCCACACTATGTGGCGTCCTGTAGCAGACACTGGAGTTACACACAGTCGAAACACGCCGGTTCCTGTTTCGTTCTTCGGATTGTGACAACTTGAAAGAACAGAATGACTTCGACAGAACATGTTTAACTGGCACAACGGTTTTTTTTGTGTCTGTGCTTTTACGAAGCAAAATATTAGACCTGCTGCAACTTTGCGTTTCTGAAAGGCTCCCACGATCACTGTTTACTACACACAGCCCTCCACATGCCGCATACACTGTGTAGAAACCAGAAACACACAAAACACGGCACGCACTGTGGAATAAATGTCACTTATCGATCAGTGACTCCACAATTCGTCATTCCCTCCGTATCACAGCTGATTTTGAAAGCGACCTACCAAGACGTTCAGCTTCGAGGTCAGATCACGGACACCGTAACGACGAACAGTATAAAGGCGAGAAGAAGAACTTACGGTACGTTTCCGCGTCGTCGCTATGAACTGTTCTCAGTCCCGGCCAGCCGGCGGCGAGTCATTAGTTATTCCCGGCAAGTGACGCCGCGAATCTAGGGAGAAACGGACGGACTGGTGGTGACGACGGTGAGTTTAGTAAATATCTGAGTCGCCCAAGCGACACCTCCTTGCAGCAGCGACGACGTGTTCCAAACGGCGATCCTCTGAGAGTTTGGTGATGAGGCAAACGCCTTGTCGCGTCTACGTACGGACCTTACATACGGACCTTGCGTCCGTTCTACTGTTTATCGAACGTGCTCAACTGCTCATCATTCGCAGCTGTTGAGCGCCAGTTAGTTTCGACAGACGCACTAGAACACACAACTCTTGTCTCATCGTGGGCGCCGCTCTTTCTTGCAGAACGAAGTGGACAGGGTGAAAACTATGCACGTGTTTTTGACTGCCCAAGAGCTGTTTTTAACAACGATCTGCGAAAAAAATTGCTTCGGTTCAGTTTGTGCAAGGCAACCTATACACCGTGAGGCATAAAAAACACCGAAATATATCGATCATCACTTGAAGATAATTATCAGATTTTAATAATTTTTTGTACGAATATTCCAGACACAACTAGCCATCATTTATGTTCCACCCTCACCGAACGTCTGTTTCTGCACTACCTGAAGAAAAAAGAACAAGCAAAATATTACATTTTTTATTCAATGCAGTATCATTATTTGATTCAAATAACACATATTTAACACATTTTGTCTAAATTTCTAGCATTTTGGCTGACAGTTTATCTAATTGTTTATGTGTTTTACTGCTGACAGTAAATATTTAAAATATCGGCCATTTGTGTAAACACAAGCAGAGAAATGCATTCTCTATTCGTTAGTATCAGTGCTGATAATGTTCTGCTCCAGATATAACCAGTTGCTTCTTGAATTGTTCATTGATATTCAAACAGTGTCCCACAAACTCGCTGCAGAAAAACACTGTAAACATTGTCAAATAAACTGTGATCAAAACTGTTAGCAGCTACCTACATTAACAAAATTTACTGATTTTTTCCCTTATTCAACCCATGTTGCATTTGTTCTTTTTCCTCGGGTAATGCAGAAACAGATGTTAAGTGAGCTTGAAATATGAATGGCCATTTGATGTTCAGTTGTGTCAGGAATGTTCATACAAAAAAGTATTAAAATCTTATTATTCTTCTCTATGTTACTATCAATAATGTCACGAATGGCATTTGGCGTTTTTTGTTCATTTTAACGCCAATTTCATGTGTTTTGATTTTCCCACGTAGTGCAAAAGCATATGTTGGATGAGTTAGAAACTTAAACAATCGTTTGGTGGCCAGTTGTATCTGGAATAAACCTAGTTGTACCAAAAATTATTAAAATTCGATGATTGACCTTCAAGTTATGATGGATAAATTTTGGTGTGTTTTTATGTCTCACAGTGTAGACGTGAGGTACATATTTCTGTCCTGACTTCATCAAAGGAGGTATTAACCGAAGATTTTCAGTTGCATATTTAGCAGCAAATTTGCAACAAAGCAATCATTAGAAACTTTAAGCACTTTTGCTACACTACCTTTAATAGGCTTCTATGTTCAAATGTCTGCACTCAGTATTTATAGGCACGCAGCTGTGAGTTACGAAGGTGACTATAGCGATTAGAGTGATTAGATACGTTAATGACATTATGACACGTTGTTCAAATCAACGCTGCTGCCAAATGCAGAATTATTAATAGTTTGACAAATGGCATCATAACGACATAAGAAGCACCTATAGAACACAGGTACAGTAAAATAAAGTTGTCAAACAGTAAGTTGGCTTAATATTCAATACTAAAGTCACAGTACAGCCTATAGTGCTAACTAATATGAATAATGGCACTGGCCTTTCTGTCCGTTGGAAAAATGTGACTAATTCATATGCAATTTAATTATTCAGTGTTTTAGAAATACCGGTAAATGACTGAGAAAAAAATGTAGTACAATGCCGATGCTGTGATTAATATCTGTCGCGTAATGCAGTAGTTTTATACAGAGTGACACAGACATCGATTGACTGATCACTACACTGTACTACTATTCCGGGCTAGTTTGTCTACAGTACTCTGAACCTGCATTATTAACTATCACTGGCGACGCGATGTGCACGTTTAATGCTTGCTATATACGCTGTCAGCACTGTAATCCTATGCACTGCTAGATGATTTCCTTAACCGGCTACTCTACAAACTATACGACAACACGAATGTTTTAGCAACAATCACTGCTTTGCACGATGAGCACACACATTTACGTGCACGTTTTTGCAGTAACAGCTATATATCTTCTCGAATCGAACTCAGCGTTATAAAATATTGAAAAGGCGATCTGCTGTGAGCGCAAACAAAAAAGCGACAAAGAAGAACAAACAGTAGACTGAAACAAAAAAGAAAAGCAAACGCAAGACGGACAGACAGACGAGAACACCAACGACCGGAAGCAGAAGACCATTACTTACTGAAACGGTTCCGACTTGAGAGTGAGACTTTTGTCGGGTATTAAGTCCTGGTACTTGAGTCTCCAGGCCGTCTTGAGTGACAGTCCGGACGGTTTCTTGCCGATGGAGTGCGTGCGGACGTGACCGTCGACCCCGTCAACGTCCACCCGCAGTGAATGCGTGGATCTGCGGTCGATGTCGTCGGCATTCCAGCTGGATCGTCGGGACGACCCTGTTCGGCGTAGCGAAGACGCTCTACAGACGGTCAGATGCTGCTGAGACTGCGGCTGCAGGGTATCCATCCGTACAGCCTCTTCGCGTGACGTCATGTCTCTCTGCAAATTCCGCGTCGCCAACTGCCGGCGCCGCCACTTTTATGCTGCAGCCGCTATCCCAACGGCCAAGCTGCAGGTCAGACCACGCATTCAGCAGCGCCAATTCACTCGCGCCCGCATATCAAATGTGCGACGACTCACTGGCGTCATATAAATCCACAGGTTGGCGCGAAATAAACCTCCAGACGTTTGAAATTGGAATACTGCTGCGCTTCGCGTGTGATTTTTTTTATAGAAAAAAGTTACACTCAGTTACCGGTACGGCGAAAATGTACAAAAACGCTGTTTAGAATAAGCCTGTAGTACAACATACTGAACAGTAAGCCTACTAACATTTTGCTTTTGATACAGGATTTTGTTATTTAGGTTTTTTTGGTGCAACAATTATCGCTGTTAACAAGATGATTTATATAACACGTTTGATTCAGTTACTGTTAATAACGTCGAACCGCGCTGTTTTGTTTTCTGATATATTCTTTAACAGACGTGAAAACGTCATCGTTTTTCGGCACTCGTAATTAAAAAATCTCGGGAATAAATGTATGCCGCTTTTCCAAGCAGCGTAAACTGGCAATTTTGAGCCAACTTTACCAACCAAAAGATAACCCTCAACCATATCCCTACAATTCAAACCATGGACGTTTTAACACTACACTTAAAACATAAAACACTTTTCAAAATCTGTTCACCTTTCAACGTTTTTGCGAATTCTTTAGACCGGTGTTTTGAACGAACAAAACGCAAAACATCTGCAAAACATTGTTGCGAATGTTCTGCACAAAACTTTCACATTTGCGATAGGCCTACTATGAACAAGTGATATGAACACGAAGTCTCTTTGTAACGGATAAGCTCACTGTTTCTGCTAGATAATATCGGTCGTCAGTATGCCTTAATGTCGATCGTCGGAACAATGAAACGCCATTTGGCCAGCTCGTATAATCCCAACTAGGCTAGCGTCTTCGTCTTCAGCATCCACCGAGACGGCGCTGGCATAAACCAGAGCGAACGTTCGGTCAAACATTGCGCCGGTGTTCAATGCGCACTCTAGAGAGCAGCCGGCGTACTAACGGTGTTGTCGCCACTCGACGCAATGTGCCGTTCGTATAGGCCCCCTACAGCCGACTGAACTAATATGCGAGTCTGGCGATCTGTCGTTCAGCATCGCAGCAGTCCAAGCAACGGAGTCGTTTAACAAAAGTGCGATTACGACCACGTAAGCCTCGCCGTCTCAGAAAGCTGAATTTTTGCTCGTTCGTGTTTGTGCGAATAGTTGGACATGCCAACAAACGTTCTATGAACTTACGTTATCGCCAGTCTATCCATCCTGTACTTAGCATCTTTGCGTCATTTTTGACAAATTTATGTCAATCCCAGCGCCCATACATTACTGGCGAATTTGCCATTCTTCACGTAGGCCTAACCTGCCGCATTGACTAACCGTACTCGTATAACTAGATGTGTTGTTTGTCGGCAAATAAATGAAATGAAAATGAAAACCACAGTCGTCGCCGCCTAACGTCGCTAGAACGTTGCCGTTAAACTTCAGTTACGTCTGACGTATATACGCGACACAGAGCTTCGTGTGCGGCCTAGCTGCTTATACGACGGAAGGTCGTCAAGCCGCTGATTGCATCGTATTGCGACACCGGTACCGGCGTTAATGAAATGACAAACACGCGGCTCGGGCGTACACTACAGCAGCGTCTGTGTGACGACCGGACGTGCGTACGGACGAACGGACAGACGTGCCGGTGCCTCATTATAGATCGCCCCCTCTCCTAGTAAAGTCTCCCCGGTCGACAATTTACCGGCAAAAATCCGCGATCCTATAATGGGAAGACGTTTTATGGGGCCGGCGATATTTTAATAAGTGGGAGACATATCAGCTCCGTGATTATCTTTTCCCGGGCGGATTTTTATAAAGGAGACATTTTCATGTGACACCGGCGAGAGATTCACAGCAAATCAGCGACGACGTTGAGGTCGTCGTCGTCGTCGTCTGGCCCGGTTCACAAGCATCAAACTGGCAATATACGACTACGACTAGGCCGTACTCTACTAGTGGCGAGGCGTCGCACTGTACAGTGGCCTTGTAGCCGAGGAGCAGGGGCAGCTGCCCCCCAAAATGGGCTGTCGGAAAATGTTCGGGAAAAACTTGTTGGACAAGTGCATGTTATAACACCGAAATACACCGTGTCTCAAAAAAATGTGCCACTTTTTGAATAACTCCGTGAAAAATTTGCCGATTTTGATAATTTTTGGCACTGGCACACAAAATCATAGAACAACTTGACAAAAATAACTATAATTTTGGCCATTTTACCCTAATACTGTCGACACATTACATTATGAAATTCAGAAGTCGTAGTTTGGCCGTTTCCAACAATGAATTCATACTGGGTAGCGCATGCCTTGGCTCAGAAATGATTAACTGAATAGCAACAAACATAGGTAACAGTTATTATCTCTCAAAAAGTCACACTTGTCACATCACATCTTTTTAAAATGTGCTCAAAATGTTTTCCTTCAGCACGAACGCGAGCGGTGGACGCTGATGCCACTCGTCAACAGCGCGTTGAGTAACCGCTGGCCCAGAGCGACCCACTCGTTGTTGATGCGTCATTTCACTTCATCGACGTACGAATACGATCTTAAAATGAATAAGAAAACTTACCTTAAGTGTTAAACGAGTTACAGATTTTCAATGATTTTGTGGTCTCAGTGATTTTCTGAGCCAATGCATTCTCTATCCAGCAGGAATTCATTGTTGTTAACGACTGAACTGCGACTTCTGCATTTCACAAGGTAATGTAGCAACAGTATTAATGTGCAGTGGCCAAAACTATAGTTGTTAAAGCAAAGTTGTTTCCTGATTTTGCACGCCAGAAATTATCAAAATCAGCCAATGTTTCACGGAGATATTCAAAAAATAAATGTGGCACAGTTTTTTTGAGACACGGTGTATAAAGCGGTGGTTTACAAATATCAAAACAATGTTTCGTCATTAAAAATTTCATAGCCATTTGGGATATTTACGTCAAACAACATATAATGGTAAGCTATTACAGTGAACAGAAAGAGCGTCGCGTTATGCACATTTTTTCGTTTACGAAAGCTGCCAGAATTGACCGGCAACAACAATAATTTCTTTACAGAAAATCTAGAGCGACTTTCCTCAAAAGCAGGTAGCAAGACCAGTTATCGCGAATTTGCCGCAAGGTGTGCCATTAAATAATTTTAAAATCCCGTGACAATTGCCACAGTTATTGACATGTTGTACTTTTGGAACACAACGTACATGTGTAGCAATCTTAGGTTCTGATTCATAACTACTTAACAGTTACCGCCATAACACACATTCCGAAGCATACGGTTAGCACTAAAGCGATGACACTACAAATACAACGTACGTCCTTTCTAAATAGTGATCAGCTCACACTCTGTGTCGCTAAAACTGAAACGTCTGCACAAACACCGTTTATAGTGATTCCAAAATGCTCCATTTTGTCGCTCGGATAAAAGCAACTGGCGTTATCTGTGCGCTATGCTTCGTTGATTGTCAAAAGAACCAGATAAAAAGAAAAACAAGTAAGAAACATCATTCGTAGCGTTAGTATCGTCTTGGGCTCGCAAATCCTAGAGTCTGTAGTCACTTGCAGAGGTATATGTACGTGTCGGTTGAGCACAAATTTAAAACGTGCACTTGGAAATATAGGCTTGATTAATCAAAGTCGCAAACTACAAGTAGAGCAGACAACTAAAACACACAGAACCAAGTCTGCTAGATTGAAAAAATATCAGCAATGCTATAAAAGAATGCAACTTTCAAAAATAAATGGTTAAAATAAAAACTATAGTTGCGTGTCACAGCAATAAATTCAGGCCTGTGGAGTCTGCAGAATTAACGACGGTTTACTGGATCCACGTCATCAAAACTTCGTCTACGCCATGTTTAAATTTTTCTGTCAGTCCTACTTAAAAGAGACGAGATATTCCGGGTAGGCCTGTGTGTCTTTAAAGACGACGAATATTTTTGGGTTGTTAATGTCGTTAGTGACGGAGTCGTAGCGGAACTTGGAGCCAGGGCGTTGTGGAGGCTCCTTCATGTCCGAGCGGCCGATGACGAACTGTCCGGTCAGCACGCGGCACTGGAACGAGTATTTGACGCCGTTGTCATCTGGTGGAGAATACGTTTTCTGCGCCGAGTACGAAAAATCAGCCGCGAAGTAGACGCCTTGTCCATACAGCGTCGCTAGATAGATGCAGCAACACGTACAACCAATAGCTGTGTTTACGATGCAGAAAAGCAGTAACGTACAAATTGAGAAAATAACAAGAAAGCCCAGCTGTCGCTAGGAAAAACGCGCTACAGCCTAGGCCTATACAGCTCCGGTTGCAGTACTAACCTTCAAGATCATCCAAGATCAATGATTTTCATGTCATATGAAAGCCAATGTGACTTTCTGTTAGTGATCAATAGCAACGCCCTACGCCCTATCTCGCACCGTTTAGCCACAATACATTCGTGACATACGGACGACAAACAGAGAAACAGACGACAAAGATGCCAAGGACGCCGTACAGCATAGTTGTGGCGCGACAAACACTAAACACTATAGTATTTCGTAGCGTTTTCGTAGGCTGCATTCAAATCAGAAAATTACAATTGGCCTGTTGATTATCGTTTTCCGCAAAACCACAGCCCTAAGCCTAATTTTACTCTAACTTTATCCGTAACCACAGCAGACCAACTTTTCGCTTCGGCATTGGTTTTTGTTTTGTTGGCTTTTGTCTTGTACTTTTCTGGTCACGTTAACATCGCTGATATTCAGTCGGTGCGACTGAGCAGCATTTAGTTTTTATCCGGCCTTATCCACAAACTTATTAAATTTTTAAAGCAAATTTCTCCAAATGTTTCATCGAATGCGAAGAAGCACCATGCAGGTAGCTCGTTCGAAGCGATTCAAACGCGTTTAAGACAGCGCGTCGATCACACTGTGTCTGTTGTTTACCGTTCTTGCCGCAGTAGCTTCTGTTGAATCCTCCGGCATAGATGTTGTTCAACGCGTCAACAGCGGTGCCGTGCCAGAGCAGTCGTTCGACCTGGCTGCCGGGAGGACTGTTCTTAAGCAGCGTGTCTTTGTGCACCATGTACAACTGCCACAGGTTATGGTTCTCTATGCGCTCAATCTGCCACCCACAACACGACGCGTAAAGTTTACTGGTAAAGCATTAGAAATAAGAAACAGCTGAAAGAATTGTAAATATTTTAAAACAAAAGAAATCACGTTGCGCTGCAATTCACCGATTTGCAGAGAAACTCTCCTCGGGAAACGGATTTTTACGGAATGTGTTTCAAAGATTTAAATTACGATACGAGACATGAAAACACTCGTATAGCAAACAGTTGCATAGCACAAATTCACCGTTTGATCGTCACTGAAACTACGCTAACTGTCGCATACAGACAAAGGTTAGCTCACAATGTAATAAATTAATCAGTTTTTAGACCTATAACTGTTTTAAATAGAGTCTGGCTATGCCTTACAAACTTCTTACCAAAATATAAGTTTGGTCGCAGTTTTTTTAAAATTTATTATTAAACATAATACGCCTACTTGCGGTCCGCCCCGTTGTTTGTTTCGGTCGTTTGTTTATCTGTCAAAATTACGATTTACTTATCATACCTATTAGTTACTTAAGTAGGTATGAACTGCTATATAGGAACATATGTACCTTGATGATTTGCTTCAGGCTTGATCCGGCGGTCTGTAGAATGTTCTCGTGAACGTCCTGGTATTCGCAACTGCTCGACGATAGTTGCACCCGTTTGTACGGATCACAAGGGTCCGGATCATCCCAAGTGTCCGGATGTGTCAGACCTTCAACATGAACACAAAGCTATGCATGCATTTTACTCAGCGACGTGAACAGAAAACGCACCCAGCCTATAAAGAACAGACCAACGCGCATACGGATTAGCACCAGTCACAATAAGCTTTTCCCACATCCGTCTTTTTGTCTGGTCTTCCTTCATCTTGTAACTTAAAACTCTAAAGCCGAACACCGTAAAAGTTCGCATTCCACGTACGCTTTTTCCACAACATCTATTCTGTGACCTATTAACCACGTAGTGAACAGGGGCCCCGCTACCCCAACAAAAAAGATTAAAGGGGTTAAAACTCCAAGCTAATACGTGCAATGCAAAAATAGGCATTTTCAGATAGGCATGGCTTCCTGGTAGTGAGTTTATCAGGGATAAATGAATCCTGCAGTAAAAACGATTATTGTAGTCAAACCGATTACGGTTACTATTAATATAAGAAACGCCCGGGGTACCATTGCCAACCCCCACCCTCACCCCCGTACGATTCTCATTGCTTTTAAATAGCATGTTTGCAGCAATGCTGCCTAGTGCCAAATTGCGTTAGTTCTTGTTAGATTTTAATGCAATGAAGAAAGTTTACTAGACAGCAGCATAGAAAAATATTTATATAAAAATTATTTGTTTGTTACCTAATCTTTGAATTTTTGTGGATTGGCGTTGCTGGCGTACCTGTAGACCACCTGAAACATGAAACAGTCAACTTTAGCAGCAAAAATGCACCCGGGGCCAACTTCATATTCCACTGTACATGAAATAAAAAAAATTAACAAAGTTAAGCGTGTAGTACAGATATCTGAGATGTGCACTATGGTACTAAATAAAAATGAATATAAATATGAATATACAGTACTATGAATATACTAATAGACCTAGTCAATATTTTTGTATCATTTTGCAGCTATGTATTTTTGCAATGTTCAAGCAGAATTGATTCTAAGCTAAAGTTTGATGTACATATAAATGGCATCGTTACTCGTGCCCATCAAAGGGCAGGCTGTATTTTTCGTTGCTTTTTGTCACGAGATGTAGATTGGTTGGTTAAAGCTTTTGTGACGTATGTTAGGCCTATAGTTGAATATGCCTCTCCCGTTTAGAACCCGACGGCAAAAACTCTAATAGCTAAGATAGAAGCAGTTCAGCGAAGGTACACCAAACGTCTGCCTGGCTATAGCTGTCTTACCTATGGTCAAAGACTTAAACGGCTGAATCTTCAGTCTCTT
>Ga0209454_1003529_pt1 | contig 11242 bp, 8 predicted proteins | sample WorMetHERISLAND1_2_FD_187400 | JGI IMG/M metagenome (GOLD analysis project Ga0209454, IMG submission 187400) | Marine gutless worms symbiont microbial communities from Max Planck institute for Marine Microbiology, Germany - Olavius geniculatus... | ecosystem: Host-associated > Annelida >...
GGGACAACCCTGCAGGAGTTAAGCCACGCTGCCCTAGATAGGCAGCGGTGGGCAGCGATAGTAAGAATGGCGTCAGACACCAACGGGCATTGAGCCCACGGTTGTCGATGATGATGATGATGATGAGTCCTGCTGTACGGGTGCGAGACATGGACCATCACCTTGACTTCAACTAAGTGTCTTGATGCATTTGATACCTGGTGCCTATAGAAAATCCTGCAGATACCATATACCAGGCACACTACAAACGAGTCAGTTTGAGACGTTACTTCCTGCTCACCAGTCTCTGAAGTGGTCAGGTCTCACTGCCTCAGGTACTGTTACTTCGGTCACAGCTTGTGCAGTTTCTACAGAAGATCATCACTAAGTTATAGCCGCTGCACTTTGACCCCCAGTTGACTGGAGAAGATCGGTCGGACGTCCAAGAACAACCTGGCTCGGAACAGTCGATGAAGACGTCCAGCCCCAGAACTTCTGAGTTCACACTGCCTGGAGGAAGGCCAAGAATAGAGATGTTTGGCACCAAATCATCAGTACGGCAATGCTGACAGGAGTTTACCAAGAAGAAGAAGTGTGTTTGGAGGCTCTGTCATTTTGTGGAAACTGGACATTTGTCACTTGCTTTGCACTGACTTGAGCTGTTAGAGTTGTGTATTATTTTTATTTTAATCAGCACCCAGATGACCGAATTACTACCATACTGGCTATAGAGTCTGAAAAAGGTTTTGATTAATTTATTGTTTGATTTTAGTAAAAATCATTTTCCGTCCTTGTATAGTTGAAAATGGGTGCCATTTGGATAAAAATGACAACTGATTTGAAGTGACCCATTTTTCTATAATATTGGTGGTTTTTGTTAGATGGCTGATTCAGCCACAGTTCAGATGTAATTTGCAAGGGCTTTATGTCAGTCTTTACTTACCTATCAGACTGTCTACTTTGTCCTAAGACATCATGTATGATTACGTGAAATTTTAAAAAATAAATACTACCAAGTGCTTAGGTTCATGTGTTGTTATTGTGTTTGTAGACATAATGGGCTATCACAGTCAACGTGATGTGCTGTTTCTCAAGATAACATTACTGCTGCCGAAGCTTGTGCATTCTGCAAAGCGAGTTCTGGAGCAGGGCTTAGATGTTCCCGGCTATGGATTGAAGGGTTACCAGTGCTATGAGACGAATATTGATTTTGACACGAGGTATTTTCTTATGCAGGAGTTCGTAAGATATATATTGTTCGACATTGCAGTCTAAGACGTAGAACTTCATACTATAGAATACAACAGAGCGTTGTGCAAAAACATGCAAAATAAGTTGTATATTCTGTGTCTCAAAAAACTGTGCAAAATTGTTTTTCTCAGAAGTCATTAAATGTATACCAATTATGATAATTTCTGGTAAAATAATGGGCAAGAAGATAGAATTATGAGAGATGCACTTATTTTTCATCTCATCTAATTTGCATAAACAGCTAAATGTTCTACTGTGTTAAATACAGTTCCAAATTGCCATATAACAAGGAGTTGTTGTCTGCGGTAAACTTTCTAACGATTTAATTATCATGCAATAAACTAAATTGTTGTTTATTCAGCAGTATAAATAAGCTTGTATAATAGCTGTTAACTAAGTGAATAAGAAATATTCTTTGGTTAAGCATTTGATGTGTTTGTGCATTGTTTTCTGACAGGTTCATGGTTGACTGCAACATGATGGGGTGCAGTTGGGTGGAGTTGCCTGCGGGGAAGTACAGGGTACGTCATTCCACCGGCAGAGTGCGAAGGTCACGCTGTCAGATTGAAGTCGACATTGCATGGAATGAACTCATTTCATATCCGTGTGAAGGAGAGTGGCTGAAAATAGCCCCTGTACGAATTCTTAGTTTCGACATTGAGTGTGCTGGCCGCAAAGGTAATGCCCACGTCGTGCAGTGCTATTGCTTGATGTATCAGCAGAGATGAAATCTGCTGCAGATCTTGACCCAATCAGACAGACTGGTACTTGATTTATTTACCTGGGAGAGGTGGAAAGCTGGGTTGACCTCTCTTTTTCTCATTCCAGGTCTAGAGTGAGGGTTACTGTCTAGTCCTCTGCAGGAAACTTCAGTGGCGTCGTGGATCGACTGATACTTTGAAGTTGGGTCATGTCTCTCTCCAAGCCTGGTCATGGGCAGGACACTCAAAACAAGGTGCTCTGCTATCTAGGGCTTGCCATTTGAAAATGAGAGGTGATTGAAACATTGATCGCACCACAGAGGGTAGGCGATCAATTATGACAAAGACGCTAAAATCATGTGCGTCCACTCCTCTCCCCTTCCCCCGTCAGCACTAGGAAGCAACCACCCCAATTCGCATCAGTTTTCTTTCCCTTTTCCCTCCATTTTTCTTTTTCCTTTTTTGCACTACTTTCCTTCTATTTTCTGAAAGATTCAGCCAGGGTTCTACGGAGTCTAGAACGGGCCCCAGTCACAAATGCATTTTTACGAATTTTGGACGCCCAAAACGCATCTCGTGGCAACATTATTAAGTCGTTTATGTGCTTTGCGAAAAAATCGCCCAGTTAAATTTTCACTTTTTCGGGAAGCATCTTGCTTCCACGTGCGAACAAAGTGAATGCCTTGGCTAAGATTAAGGCCCACCAATGTCACTTTTCCCGCTCAGTGACTCAGCCCTTACATACAAGTCCGTGAGTGAAAGAAAACAAACAGAAAAAAAAACAAAGCACCAATGCTGAATATGCTACAAATAATATTTTAAAACCTAATGATCATAAAATGGTAGGGAAACGAGTATCTTTTTAAAGAGTGCTCCAAACGACGGAAAGTAAAAACAGACCAATTGCAAATTTATGCCAACCCAGTGACCAAAAAATCACTGAGTGCAGCCAGCAAGTAGGCAATCGGAAAATCGATCGGCTGATGGGCATTTAGGCAATCGATTAAGGCGATCGACCGATCGATCGCCTCAAACGGCAAGCACTGCTGCTGTCTGTTGCTGTGTGGACAGGTGAGTCTCGGCATCTGCTGCAGTGTACAGTGAGTTGACCTTGATGGTTGGTTATATGCCAAAATGGTTATATACCAAGGTCGTTTACCTGTCTGCAGACAGTCACCCATCCACCGCAACCACTTGACTGTTACCTGAAGTCACGACCTTTCAATCATTACGTCACTATTACACGTATTTGTTAATGGAATGTAGATGATGATTGCGATTATATTTATTGACAAATCTGAACAAGTGAATGGTGGCAAAATGATTAACTAAATGTTGTTTTTTATTACAGGCATATTTCCAGAACCTGACAAAGATCCTGTTATTCAGATAGCAAACATGGTAATTCATCAGGGAGAGAAAGACCCATTTATTCGTAACGTGTTCACGTTGAAATCATGCGCTCCAATCGTTGGTGCTGAGGTGTTGTCATTTGACACGGAGCAACAGTTGCTTCAGGTTTTCAGCTTGGAAATCTTTCACTGAGTTCATTTCTCTGTACTTTATCAAAACTCTAACTTGACTTTATAAAAACTGAGACTTGTGCATTTTGTACATCATTATAATCTGGCAGAAAGTGGTTAGTTGCTATTAAGTTAAAGATAACTGTTTGTGTTTTTGCAAAATAATATTAAAGTCTAGCTGCATGTTGCAGCTGTGTTGCTCTATTAGTATTGCTTGTCATTGAGTAGTTTCTGCTTATTTTTATGTGTAGAATATTGTTCCACTGTGGTTAAGTTATAAAAATTTGGTGACTATGAACTTGTGGTATTTGCCTCGTTCGTGATGACTGGCAGTTATGTGCAGACAAAGTGATCTGTGATGGAGTTTTGGTTTAGAAGACATTTGTTATTTACCATCATCAGCTACTGCTAAGTTCTAATCTAGTGCATTATAGTTTAATGCTGCTAATTTCTGTTGACTCGAGTTGTATTTTCAAACACTGTGAAACAAATGAAGATGACATTTTTGCTCTGGCAGGCATTTACGCCAACTTCTGGTTTTCTTCATTTTTTTCTTTTCGAGTTGGGAGCTCAGAAGAATGAGCTAGGCAGATGGGCAAGACTAAATGTGTGGATAATTAGAATAGTGAGTCTAAATTGCATGTGAGAACTGAGTCTATTCCGTGTGCAGCGCTGGGCTCAGTTTGTGCGTGAGGTTGACCCCGACATCATCACTGGCTACAACATTCAGAACTTTGACTTGTCGTATCTACTCACTCGAGCCAAGCACCTGCATGTCGATGACTTTTGCTACCTCGGCCGAGTCAAAAACATCCAGTCGATTGTACGCAGCACCACGCTGCAGTCGAAGCAGCTTGGCAAGCGTGAAAACAAGTCCATCAACATCGACGGCCGAGTCCAGTTTGATCTTCTGCTGGTAAGTAGTTGCACCATTGCTATATACACTGTATATTAAACAGTAGTTGGGGTGATTTTTTTTATTTTGTTTTATCCTTCGATGTTGTAACTATTATTAGTAGCATGATCCATTATCTGCTTTTGTTGAAGCTGCTTTTGATGCATACTGTAGTTTTCACCCTAAAGCCAATTTCTATAAAAAAATCATGTTACTTCTGCAACACTCTGCACACATATGGTTATTTTCTGTGCATTGTTTTGCATTGTATAATGTCTGTGCAACAGTGCATTCTTCATAGCAACAAGTAACAAACCAAAGTAACAAACCAAATTCTTTAGCATATACCGGCAAAAATTCAAGTGAATTTTATGCACTGTGTCTTTTTGTACAGAATCACTGCTAAAACATGTCATTGTCATAGTAAGAGCAATACTGCATGTTTCATACTCAGATCATGATACCTGTTGCTGATTGCTTTGTTGATGTGGAGTTTGGACGATTGCCATTCTTTTATTATATGATAAATTTTGTAGCCGGGATAGACATTCTTTTATTACTTACCATCTGAATTGACTCAGGACTGTTTTTTGACGTGTAAATTATCTGCTGATTGCTGTTGATAACAGGCTTTGCTGCGTGACTACAAACTGAGGTCATATCGACTGAACGCCGTTTCCTTTCATTTCTTACAAGAGCAGAAGGAGGATGTACATCACACCATCATCACTGACCTTCAGGTTTCATTTAATGCAGCTGCATTTCTCAGACACCATGTATCATTATTTGTTGCTTATAGATAGCTGCATTACTGCTGCTGTGTTTGAAGTATTTACGTGTGTGTGAACTTATCTAAAGCTCGAGCAGCTCGTTGCACAAAATAATTTTAACCGTAATGTTTAACCAGTATTATGTAATTGGTAGTATTTGAGTGTTTCAACTGAGCTATTAGTTGCAGTGCACAGCACATGATAAAGTTGTTTCATTCGTTGATTGTGTCGACATAGAACGGCAATGAACAAACGCGTCGTCGGCTGGCCATCTATTGCCTGAAGGACGCCTACCTGCCACTGCGTCTGCTGGACAAGCTCATGTCAATCATCAACTACATTGAGATGGCTCGAGTCACCGGTGTTACTCTTGGTTCACTGCTCACTCGCGGCCAGCAGATCAAAGTCATGTCGCAACTGCTCAGAAAGGTAATCTACTTCAGGTAGCTGTGCATATATTATGTTTAGTATTTCAAACATTAACTCACAAGTCAAGTTTTCAAGTAGTTATTTGTGTATCTTGCTGCTGAATTTCTTGGCACTTTAAAACAGTCCTTATTGTATTGTACAGTATGGTATTAGTATTCATGCTATGCTTGATGTATTGTTATTATTATTATTGCTATAGACTGCTTCTTCTTTTTCTAAATTAATGAAGTTAGGCCAGCTTTTTAGGGGAGAACTTTTGAAAATTGCAGTAGCAATATTATTAATGCTAATTGTTTTCTTTCGGTCTTGTGCCAACTGGAGTTTTATGAAAATTTCTTCAACCATCTGCTTCTGTCTGCTTCTCCTTGCTTTATATTCACGTAACCTTTGCTTGTGATGTTGCTTGGTATTTGCAGGTACTTTTGTTGGCATTACATCCTATAACATTTAGTCCTTTCTGAAGAGTATGTGTCCTGTGCCTTTGTGCTGCTCTACTGTGTTTGAGATATTTCTGTTTTTCTTGGACTTTTTGCAGCACTTATTCATTCGTTACTTTCTTCACTCAGCCGATCTTTTCCATTCTCTTCCAGACACACATGTATTTCATTAGCTGTTAGTCTTTCTCACTGAAGGAAGCTGTCAGCTCTGTGTATTGATTCCAGTGAGAATGTTGGATATACCTTAAGTGGATGTCACACTGACCATTTTCTGGTGCCTGTTTCCAGTGCTAGTTTCTGTTGCTGGAAACAGGTGCCAGTCATCTGGTGCCAGAAACCATGACACACTTTGCCAGCAATTAATATCAGCAGACACAACAAAGGTGGATTCTGACTTTGAGAATTTAACAGAAATTCATTTTTTCATACTGTTCTATGAGTTGAAAAATGCTTTCATCACTGCACTTCATTTTCATCTTTGTTTACACACAAACGAGCTGTGCTATCGTCTGCTCGGACTAACCATTAACAGCTCAGCTTTCCAGCCAGTTTCCGGCACGAAAGTGAACATGCTTTATTCGACTCAGGTTTCTGGCACCAGAAAAATCTGGCACCGAAAAAGTATGACACACTGACCAGTTTCTGGTACCATTTGACTGGTACCAGAAACTGGCCAGTGTGTCATCACTATTATGTTACCTTACCTTACCTTTCTGCGCAGACAAGCTGTTTCACCTGCCCAGCACTGATGCCATATCAGTTTGGCCCAATGTGCATCCCTGGTGTAACTGAAGGTTACTGTAAATGGTGGTAAAACCATAGATGGCTGTGAAGCCAAAATTGGTATTAAGGCGGAAGGCCAAGGATTAACTGGTAAATTAGCATTGGTAATCTGTAGCGTATCCACTCAAACAGATCTGGTCTGCACTTGGTTCGCTCCTCTGCTCCGGATTTCAGAAATCTTTCAAGTCTTCGGAGCACTGAGTTCCACTACCACCACACCAAGGTGGCAGACCATTGGTGGGGTATACTGGATATAGACGTAGATGCTTATCTGTTGTTGAATGACATTGTAGGCTAAAGAGCAGAACTACGTGATCCCAGTGTACAGAGTGGAGGTCGGTGAGGAGTTCACTGGTGCAACCGTCATTGAGCCGGACAAAGGGTCTTTATATACAGTTGTCATGCTGCTGCTGCTGTTGCTGGTGATGATGATGATGAGGAGGATTTTGATTATACATAGACACTGTGACATCAGTATGGTAGTCGTTAACTGTTATTTAGCAAAACTGGTTTGTAGCAGAAATTTTTCTTGAAACATATACTGTCTTCTAAGGACAAAATATGTGCGAATATATGCAGAATGTGTAAAAATAAATCCTGAAATATGTGGCGTATGTACAGTATGCTGCAGGCGGTGCTCTGGTGAAATGAGCTTTCTGTATGATTTAGTGCAACGCTGTGAAGCTGTTTGAGTTTAGCTCATATACTGTATTTGTATGCATTTTATAAAACAGTTCGATTTTAACCAGTTGCATAGTGCTCCATAAATGTCATGCCTTTGAGGCAGGCATTTGCTTTTGCAACTCTAGACATTGTAATGCCCAGTCAGTTTTCACTAATGTGCAACATTCATAATTATAATTATGATTACATCTTATTGCTTGATGATTAAAGGCATTACTTTATATAGTTTGCTTTGCTAAAGATGGAGACAAGGATAAAGTGTTTTTGTTGTTGTCTTGCTGTAAGGTTTTACGACATTCCGATTGCGACGCTTGATTTCAGTTCTCTGTATCCGTCGATCATGATGGCGCACAATCTCTGCTACACAACTCTTCTCAGTGCTTCTATCATTGAAAAAGAAGGGTCAGTCACTGTAGTTCACTGGTGTTCTGTATTCAGGACATTTTTCTCAATAATGTGACTTCTCAAGTCATTGTGCGGCAGGAGCTGGGAACCTAACTGTTTACATATTCTGAGCATGCTGAATGTTGAGTTCTTGACTTTCCAATTTTCCTGTAGAAAATAGCCATCAAATTGCCATTTGGTGATTGCATTTGAAAATTATTAAAACTCCAATGTGTCCATTCACTGGAGGGCTGCAAAACTTGAAATTTGGCTTGTTAACCAAATGTTCAAATTACCTTGTATGTTAAAATGTCAGATTTCTAGCTTTTACCGTAAAATGCTTCTAGAAACTTATGGAAGGTTTTTTTTCTGGCAGTGTATTCCGACTACCATATTATGATAATGTTGAAGAGGTGTTTATCTACCTGCTTGTCTTTGTTTTGACGTTTGCTTAAATGAATTGTGCTACTCAGCCACTTCTGCTTCATAAAGTGTCTTTCAATCTGAGATTTTAATTTGCTGCCCGTTTTAACTATGCATCAACTCTTTAATCATGTATCAGCTGTCGCTTACTTTCGTACATTGCCATTTGATGTATGACAGATGTGAGTACATTTTAATTGTATTATTTTTGTACGGTTGCAGCAGTCACATTTCATTCAACTATTGCTGCAGCTACTATTACAGTATCATGCTGTTTTTGAACTGTAGGCCGCTACGTTTTTAATGAAAGTATGCTATTATGTGTTGTTCCTTGATATGTGTGGTTTGCCGATAAATTATTATGATTAACAATCATTTTGAGACATGTTTTCTATAAGGTCCATCTCGGTTTTTATGTTGCTGATCTTGTGTGAATATTGAATATTTCCCTTAGGAAATATTGTACCACTGTTGCTGTTATTAATACGTGTTTGATAATCCAATTGTTCTTTCTGTCTGGTTGGTAGTATTAGTGCTATTGATGTTCGCTGTTTTTAATCTGTTTACTAGTATATGAGATATCACTTTTATTGTTGTTTGGTTGTTTCTTTGCATCTGTTACGTGCAGACTGACTCCAGATCAGTACATCAAGACGCCTTCAGGGAATTATTTTGCAAAGAAGTCAGTGCTAAAAGGCCTGCTGCCAGAAATTTTGGAGAATTTGTTGGCAGCTAGAAAGAAGTACGTTTATTGTATGTCTTCATCGAAAGAACAGTTCATGTGAAAAGAATAAATAGCTTGTCTTTGTGTATTTCGTATATGTGTCTTTGATGCTTTGACTTTAGGGTCCGGTGATAGGAGGGGCGTTTGTGTCTTTGAAAGTATTGCCGCAAGTGTCCACGTAGAATCAGGCAAGAATGAGGGCAACAATTATAACTCAGTAGTGGCAGTATGCTGTGTTGCTGTTTCTAGTCAAGTTATTCTCAAGTCTGGAACACAGTTATTTTTCTAGGTTTCAAAAATAGTAGTTTGACGATAGGAAGGCTGTATGGTTGGTGTTGTTAGTGCAAATGCAGTTCACTAAGGTTTACTTTCGGGTCCATGGACGACATGATGTTGGACCATCTCTGTTGCTGTAGGCATTAGTGCAAAACAATTTACAAGGTTGCTTTTTGGTTTCGATTTAACCTGCAGTTTTCCTGAAAAAAAATAGGGTAATTAAACAACAAACATGATGAGTTTGTACCATGTACCAGTGTAATTTCTGTGATGTGTTGTAATAGGGCGAAAGAAGACCTGAAGCTTGAGACTGATCCGTTCAGGAAGAAGGTGTTGGATGGACGGCAGTTGGCGCTTAAGATTAGTGCAAACTCGGTGTATGGGTTCACAGGAGCCCAAGTAGGAAAGCTGCCGTGTCTGGAAATATCTCAGGTTGATTAATTCGTTTGTAGTATTGTAGCATATTTCAAAGTCTCATGATGAAAGATGTGCTTTGCCACGTTGTAGAGTGCATGGTTTTATTATGTACAAGTGAATTGTGATATTTTGACAGATGTACATCGGCTTATGTTGTTGGATCCCCTTTGTGCATTACAGACTTACAGTACAGAAATTATATTTTGTTTCACTTTCAAAATTATTGTTTTGATGTGGGCTTTTTCAAATTGATGTTAGTATCAAAGTTATTTTTGATTTTTGATTACTTTCAGGCTTTTCTCATTCTTGTTCAAGTTTCGATTAACGGACGCACTTTTGTGGATATTTTTATTTTTGTTGATTAAAATAAACAGTGCAAACAGCAGCTCAGGTTACGTGGAAGATGACCATTAAAACAGTAATATGTGTGCCACTAAGACATATTCTGCTTACGGTAATTGCAGAGTGTGACAGCATTTGGTCGGATGATGATCGAGTTGACAAAGAAACACGTTGAGGAAATGTTTACTGTCAGCAATGGCTACGAACATGATGCCCAGGTTTGACTGTTTATTAGTCCGTCCGTAAGCGATAGCTTGCGGAGCGGGCTTATGTTTTAGCCCAGATGTTTTTTTTTTTTGTCAACGCGAGATCTCCGAGATGCATGGGCCGACCGGCGTGAAATTTTGCACGATGGTCAGTACTAGGCCCAATTTTATAATGCCAGTCCAAAATTTTAAGTGGCGCACCCCAAAAAAATTTCAGGGGCCAAAAACGTGCAAAATTTGGCCCAATTTCAGACGACTTCGAAGTTCGGCGGCGAATATCTCCGAAACGGATGAAGATATTCAAAATCGGATAGTCAATCCGTCTACCGCTATTCCTCCTGCGTTAGGCGAAACAAGTTCGGTGAAGTTTGGTCCAGTGACCTTGGAGATTTAGATTCTTAATGGTACCCACCGAAAGCGCATATTTCGGAAGATCATATTTTGGCCCCTAGGGGGTGCTGCGGTTCCAAATTTTTACACGCGCTAGAAACTGACCAAGTCTTACTAGCGCACCCCCCACTGGGGACGGGGGTCTCCCTCACAATTTTTTTTGAAAGGAAGGTCAAAAATTGGCTTAAAATGTAATAAAGGAGCGCTTATAACTTCGGAATTAGGGGGTGTAGCCCGACGAAACTTTGGCACTTGATGTGCCTCTAGGTTGGGGTGTTAACGCAAGTACAACTTTTGGGGGCACCGCCCCCTTAAAATTTGGGAGGCCAAAAAACGTCCAAAATTTAGTACGTTTTACAACAACTTTCGAGTTTGAGCGCAAATATCTCTGGAACCGATGAAGATAGCGACAAAATCTAAATGGCGTTGACGAGAACGATCCTTTGGGCGTTGAACCAAAAAAAATTTGTGAAATACTACGAACAAAGTTATAGGCGCTCATGTTGACCTACCCTAAGTCGACAATGCGCGTTCGGCGTATGCCAATGCATTTGAGTTCGGGCGACGTGACTTTGATGCCGGGAAAATTTTACCCCCCCCCTCTAATTTTCCCCAATCGGACTTAGGG
>Ga0209454_1003530_pt1 | contig 11241 bp, 7 predicted proteins | sample WorMetHERISLAND1_2_FD_187400 | JGI IMG/M metagenome (GOLD analysis project Ga0209454, IMG submission 187400) | Marine gutless worms symbiont microbial communities from Max Planck institute for Marine Microbiology, Germany - Olavius geniculatus... | ecosystem: Host-associated > Annelida >...
GCCAAAAATCACGTTAAATCAATATTTTTAAGGTTCAAGGTCATTCAAGGTTATCGATGTTGACATTCTAAGAAGCTCCTCATCAGTGATTGTTATGATAAGTAGCGTGGCTGTGCCTATCTGCAACCATTTACACGCTAGACAAGCCAACAGAGTATAAATAACCACTTTTTACATGGGTACCTCTCGTTGACACCACGTGCGCAGGCCTGCTTGAATCTAGAGGGTCCGGACTTGGACTGCTAAAATCTACATTCCATGCTGAAAATTTCATACGCAGGTTGTCTTGGTCTATCTCCAGTCATTTCGTTGCAATTCAGTGTTGAAATGTGCGCTGCATCCAAAAATTGCGAAAAATTCACTAAAAACCTCTTTTTGAGGGGTTCAAGGTCGTTCAAGGTCGTCGATGTTGATAAATCCAAAAAGCCTGTCACCAGTGCTTGTTATGATAAGCAGCATGTATGTACCTATCTACAACCGTTTTCACATTATTTGAGCCAATAACGGCAAAATGACGTCTTTTTAGGGGGGTACCCCTCTTTGACGCCCTCGTTCGAGGGGAACCCCTGCACCCAGTGGCACGAAATTTTGTCACGATAAACTAGAGACGTTGGGGCAGCCCACAGTGAAGATTTCGTGATCCTACCTTGCACCGTTTTGATACAGATCACGAGTGTGACAGGCAGACAGACGGACAGACAGACGGACGGACAGACGCCCAGACGATGGCAAAGACGCGCGAAGCATTCTGCTTTCGCGCGTAAAAATCGCTAATATTTTATTTTTTGTGGACCACCTGTCATTGAAGTCAGCAAGTATTCGCTAAATGCAGCTGCAATGTGCCAGACGTTGACATGTATGGAAAAACTACAGAAAGCTGTTAGCAACGTAATGACAGCTTATACTTGTTGGTTCACCCTATAGATGTTGCAATGTAGGCATAACGAACGTTTTCTTTTTGCAGCTAATGATAAGCTGTGTAAACGTGCGGTTGAAGTCAGCATAATCTCAGTCGTTCGAGCAACTTCTGAGCTGGCCATCTAATTCTTCTTTAAGTCTGTAAACAAACAATAAACCGTGATGAACGTCCGAGAAGGAACGTCCGTGGGAAGAGTCATGGGGAGGGAAATGTCCGTTTCTCCCCACGGTATACTCGAATGCCCTCCCCACATGCAGGTTTCGAAGACTGCGGGTATTTGTTTGACATTATGGCAACGCCTATCTGCAATCGATCAATTAATTAAAACTAATTAAATAACTTACTTGATTGACTGAGTTTGCTTTTTTGGGACGTAAAAGCGCAAATAATTAGGTTATCATTCCAGTGGTGTTACAAATTAAGGTCCAGGACTCCAGGTGCATTTTAGCCTACTAGGCTGTTTAGCTGCTTATAGCACAGCAAAACGTGGGTTTCTTCGCTGCCTTCAAAGTCATGGATATAAACTGTCGTAAACCGACGCTAGGAAAAAAATTTGAAATACCTTAAGATAAAACACCTGTGTGGAAAAAAATGAAAACGTTTAGCACTTATAATTAAAAGCATATGCCGCCAGTGTATACCTGTGAGCATATGAGACTGATTCGTCTATACCTTTGAATGACGTTCGCTCTTCGATGGTTCCGACGAGGTTGGCGGGCAGCTTGGTGCCGAAGGTGGACTGCTGGAAGACGACTGAAGTGACGTTGAAGATGAGCTTGGTCTGTCTGATGACTTCGTGTTTCTTCAGCTCGCATGCCCTCATGTGCAGTCGGTCAGCGATCGTCGCCACGTCGCAGGCTGTTCCGTTGTCCCGTAGCTCGGTCGAGAATTTTTTGAACACCTCGGCGGCAGACAGTAGCCAGTCGACCTCCAGCTGCTTCCTGGCGATCTCGTCCTGACCTTTCTGCTCCAGCGCCGCCAGCGTCGCCAACAGCTTCTGTGCGCCGCAACCGCAACAATTCGCTGAAACGTTTCACATCGACTTTGATCTCATGACCTCGAAAACCTTATCATTTCTTCAAACCTTCGTACAGCAGTATCGCACTATACGTGTAGCCTATTTGTTTTGTCAAAATCACAGACCTATACATAAAAAATATTAAAATCTGTCAACTGTTAAGACAATACACATTGTGAGTCATAAAATTTTATCCACCCCCTAACGTGTTTTAAAATTTATTTTTCTCACACTGAAAAATTTTCAGCAATATTTTACACGCATATTTGGGGTTCCAGGCTACGTCACACTGCAGACAGTCAACCGTCTGGTAGTAACCACTTACGGAAGTGACGCTGAAGATGAAGCAAACATGAAGCAAAATTGGAGCACACGCCTTGCACGTGTGTATTCAGTACACTTGCTTCATGTTTGCTTCATCGTGTAAACACCCTATTAGCGACCCAACCAAGAGCCAAACTCATCGTCTTTTGATCGCGTGAGTCTAGCGATTACGCAACCAAACCACTGTGCTTACCACTCAGTTATACTGCGTTTACACGACGGATCGAGCTCCCTCAACGAGCGGATGACAAGCGCTCGTCGAACCAGCTTCGTGAATGCTTGAAATGAAACGACGAGAGAGCCAGCTCATCTAGCTATGGGCTCGTCGAACCAGTCTCAAAATGTAAACGGGGCATTAGGCCCGCTCGTACTACGCTTTAACTTTAGCCTATATACTAAGATGCGGGTGGCGCAGTAGGCCTATAACGTATACCGCTGCGTCGTCGGTGACTCGCTGTTTCTGGTCGCGTGCGTAGTTGCGTACGTCTGCGCTGACGTGCGTCACATGCTCGCTGAATTCCTCTGCGTCCTTCTGCAGAACGTGCACGATGCGATGACACGTGACCGTGACGTCATCGACCGCGGACACCTGCTTGCTCATTGCACTCCTTAAGGTCTCCGACACACTTACCACCTTGTGTAGCACACATTATAAAGACTGCTTTGAAGAAAGAGGTCGTCCGTCGTATAACTGCCTCGAATAGGTTAACTGGCGATTTTTGAAGTTTTTTTCCCAGATTCAGACTCTGACAGAAAATTTGCAAACAGAGGAATGCCAGTCTAGAGGCCGTTATTATGTCGTCATGTAAAACAAAAAAACATTTCGAAAAAATGTTTTGAAAATGTTTAGTGCATACTCATTTCACTGATGCAATTAGAATTTTTTTTTCGGCTGGAGTAACTTATATACTTTTATTTACTATCGATGTCTCTGTGCATTTGTAGACATTTGCTAGGGGAATAACAAACAAAATTTAAATCGCTCAGTTTATAATCTAAACTAACTACGCTTACTATAATCGATCGTTTAAGTCTTGAAAGGTTAACTGTTAATTTCTTCATTGCTACGACCAGCCGTATTCTGACCTCGTCCTTGTCGTGTGCCCGATGAGTTGCGTCCACACTGCACGCAACACAGACGGTCTTGCGACAAGTGTTGCAGTACAGTTGCAGTGATCTCTCGTCGTGTTTGTCGCAGCGATCAAGCGGGAAGTTCACGAGCAGTTCCTGAAGCACGTGTTGGCGCCCTCTGTCGAACATCTTGTGAGTCAGGAGCGGTCGTATCTTGCCGTGTGTCTTACTGCACGACTCGCAGAATTGCTGGTCGCAATCGAAGCAGTACCTTAACAATGTTCATTCAACAGCGTACGGATGGAGTGCTGTAATTCTTTACACAAACTCTTTTAGTGCCAATTTATATTCTGTAAAAACAAAAATAATGGCACATGATATTGATCCGGCAACCACATCAATAGCCGCAAGGCTATTAATTTGGCTGCCGGATCAATATCCGGTCCTAGCGGGCCGGCCGATTTGGATGGCTTGAGCCGGTACGTGCAAGCACCCAATGGTGCTCATAATGTACCAGCTAAGGCCGTACGTGTCCCTGCGGCGGTACTGCAAACACCTTTCGGGGACACGGCGGCAGCCGAGCAACTGACGACAGACGACCTCACGGATCGCCAGTTGACCAACTAACACCTCAAGCCTAGCAAGTAGACCATCACCGGCCGGCAAGTTTTCCGCTTGCCTGCAGAAACGCCGAATTTACCACTCATATTCTACGCTAATTTTTGGTGTTCATTACTGTCACATAAATCTTTGAAAAACGCTAACTCTAACCCAAACCCTAACTTCAACCGTAAACCCTACATGATAATATTCACACGAATTCTAGTCTTCGGGTGCTCGCCGCACCGTCGAAAAAACATGGTACTAATAAGTATTCCCTAGCTGGCGACTGCGTGCACGTGTCATGTCAATCAGTGGCAAGTCCCGCCCACTCTGCCGAAATAACAGCTTTCACTGGCTATTGTTACCGCTGCCGGATTAATAGCCACCGCAAAAAATAATACTTAAAACGCTTTTAGATCTATGTATCGTTGTAAAGTTGTAAAGCCCGTATATGTCTAAGCCTACCTGGTCGACCGTCTTGAAGTCGAAGTTGCTGCGGTCTTAAAACCGCAGTCGTTGCCGTCACAAATATCACAGACCATGATTGGCGCCGACTCGCAGTCGAAAATCTGCTTCAGTTTCAGCAGTTTGTGTAGAAACATGCTCCCGGGGGGCGCCGCCCCCAGCCCCAATCCAGTCGATGTGATGATGACTGCGGTGTTGCAGAGTGGACATTTGGCCCGGGTGCCTGCTGTAAGCTGGGCGGGGGTGTTGGCGGCGAGGCATGACAGACAGAAGGCGTGAAAACACGGGAACATCTGTGGATCGCGCAGGAGTCCGTGACACAGCTGACACACGGAGAGGTCATCGGGTGCATCAGCTGACTGTGCCACACTCGCAACGACGTCTGTACAAACCAATCGATCCAATCATCAATGTTGGAAGTGTTAGGGTTGGTGCGTGGCGTAGCGGTAACGCGTTGTGTCCGAACAACGTAATTGCTCTACGCCGGGCCCGGTTAGTACTTGGATGGATGTCTGCCTGCGTGCAGGTAAACCATCTCGGTATATGTAACCAGCCGCCTAGGTCAACTCAGCGTTCCATCCCTCCGGGGTAGGTAAATCGAGCATTAGTCTATCTGGCTGGGGTTAAAGTGGGGCGCGTTCACCTGTGTCAGGTGGCAGGTAACAGTACACTGTGTGATCCCATACGGCAGGTGACGCCCCGTAGCTCTGAGATGGGTTTACTACAAAGAGCTATATCGGTGCGCCACCTTTAACCTTTGATGTTTCCATCAACAAGAAAAAATATTGACGCGATACGTATGCGGCCGTCCGTCGCCTATACTTGCCAAGGGTCGTAGGCGCTCATGGTGAACTAGGCCTAGGTGACTCGAGTCTAGTGTGTAGTGGGCACTGGAGCCGCCCGACGGCTGGTCCATCCGCGGCCAGCCAGTGATCCGTCAACCGTTATACAAAACATGCACGCGAGACAGTGGCGTATATATAGCCAGAAATTTTAATTGGGAGGGGCCTTGTCCCTTTTTCCTTCCTTTTCCCCCTTTCGTCCCTCGCCTTCCTTCTTCACCCTTTTTTACCCCTCTCCTCCCTTCCCCTGCAGTCTTCCCCTCTTTCCCTTCCCTCTCTTTCTTTAGAAGTAGGACCCTTTATAATCCAGCCAGAGGTCTGGGGAAGCGTCTTGAAATTCCAAAACGATTAATCCCATGCACTTTGTATAAACGAAATCAAGGGGATGTTTACAAAATGTACAGGAATAATTACATGCGCTGACGTTTCCCACTTCTCTAATCCGAGTTCCCAATTATTGGCTTAGATAACGCCGTAACGGTGCTACTTAGCCGTTCAGTTTGAGCGCTGACCTTCCATTGACGATGCAGAAGAAACGGACCAAACACGACTGCCAGGCCGACCTATAGCACACGCATACATCTGTGGTTATTTGTCATATCTGTAATAGAGAAATTACTGCATACGGCGGTTTTTTAACATTGCGCGTAAACCTATATCTATATCATAATATACATTGGCCACACGTCGACAGAGCAAAAATCTAAACCGAACAAGACAAGTCTAGAGTCTGGACATTTTGAAATGTGATCTGGTGCTATTTAAGCGATGAAGTATTTTGTCAGCGGGTGGTACTCTCTAACACAGGGTAGGATCTATTAGCCAAGCAGCTGATAGGCCTATCGGCGATGAGAATTCACCAACAATTTGCACCTCGTCACATCACATCGTCTGCCACAGCACTGGGCACTTAGACATAGCGCTATGGTTTAACTCGTCCATGCAGTATAAGCCTATAAATTATTTTTCCATTGCTCCTCTGACACTGTCGATGTGGATTTAGCTTCAGTGATGTTTGCAAGGCCACAAAAATTCAAGGTCGGACTCAGCAACATCCGTTATTTGCTCTGTATTGTCACTTTAATAGTGGGGTTTAGTGGCCCTGGCTGCTAGTCACATAGCGTGATAGTTCATAGTACACACGCATGTCTACAACTGACCCTTCGGACAGTATGAAATTCTGTTTTTGGGCTTCACGAGAAGGTCAACCATTTCATGAAAAGCACATCCTACATGTAGATCGCCGGCAGTGATTTGGCCGAATGTCTATTATATATACACTACTATAGGCCTAGGCCTAGGCCTAGGCGTACAGGTCTTGCATGTCCTTAACATTAGCATATTACTTTTATTTCATAGAAAATACAAGTAGCATGGCGATATATATAGCCTACCGAAAGTAAGGTTTGGAGGCTTAGTGGTCTTAGCGGTTACTAGTTAGTGCGTCTGACTCGTGATCAAGAGGTCGCAGGTTCGAATATAGCGGCCGGTTCACTGTGATAAACGACTGTCGGCAAATTATCTCGGTGCTTGTGCAATGTGCAGTGTCAATCTGCCATTTTCATTTAAACGAACATTCAAAAGTTTAGCAAGTTAAATATTAGTGACATCTCTGTATGCCGTTTTGCTGTTTCCAAGATGGTTAACTCAATATACAACAGACTTGGCACGTCGACAGCTTACTGATTGAGGTCTGTGCTGCACTCTGGCGCCCAACAGAAGCACTACTAAAAGGTCTGTCCACTGTCAAAACATTGCACCGACTGGAGGACAAGCCCCACCCCACCCAACTCTTAGTCTCACCCCCTACACTGTCGCCGATGTACTTACTGCTAAACTGGCGCCTCGTAAATCAGACATTCTTCCGACGGCAATTTTATGCACTGCCATTTGCAGCTGCTGCATTAGCGGTACTTAGGCGAACACGAGATAAATCAGACGGCTTTATTAATACTCACCTGCCTAGCTAACTATATTGGACTACAGTACTAAAATAGTGGACTGATGGGGTCTTTACACGATCCAGCAAACGTCCAGCAATTCACGTGTATTTTGAATACATTTGCTGGAAGTTTGCTGGACGTTTGCTGGATCGTGTAAACACCCTATAAGCACAACATTTATTTATTTTTATTTTAATATGTAATAAACACTCGCGCAAACGCGCGATAGCAATAAAATAGAAAAACAGTGAAAGAAAACTACAAACATTACTAAGTCTGCTATAAGTCTGAAAACAACAAGGGCCAAAGTCGTCTGACATCGCCGCAAGTCGGCTGTTGGTTTGGCCGCAATTTGCAATTATTGACATTAAACAGAAAAATGTCCGCTTTGGCATCATAGAACGATTTATTCGTACGCCTAACATGTCTATATACAGTGTCGATTATTTGGTTTGATCACACACGATTGAACCCGTGCAGTTATCTAGCCGTTATACCACTCCAGACAAAACGGTGGTCATCGACAGTAGGCCTTACAAACGAGACCGTGGAATTACAGAGCGACCCACGTAGTGCAAAGCGCGTTAATGACCACTTTAATGCTACCATAAGTTGTCTGTCCGTCTGTCCGTACGTCTTTAACACGTTAACGTTGACGCACCGTGGCTACAGCCTACACAGATTGGATTACATGGAAAGTAATTACATGACCAGTTAGCTTACTGCCTTTGCCTCCCAGATCCCTCAGTCAGCGACCTAGTCCTAGCAAAAGATTTCAAATTTTTTGGTGTATAAATCAAATTCAGTCATCCATTTGTCACCAGTGTGGCGTGTCACGTGACAGGAAGCCAGGCCAGCAAAGTAGCGTCGCGACAGACTGGGGGCATTTTAGCACTCTCGAAAATTTTTTCCCCATTATACCTAACTTTGGGCTGGAAATCCCCATTTTGCAAGAAATAAAAGCAAAATAAAAATTAGAATTTTGAGCACACCTAATCCCTTCTCTTCTCTATCGGAAATTTGCAGTTATTAGTTGGAAAATTGCAAATTCATGCATCAAAGTTTTTCAATTAACGCACGACGCCGAAGACTAGTTCTTTTAGACCGTATCGGCACAAGGATCAAGCGATATTCACCAGAATAGGCAGGCCTACGTTTGCGGTCAGTAAAATTAATGTCGGATCAGTTCGTTCTTGATGAAACTGAATGTACAGAATGCACGTATATACTATACGCTAACCTGTCGAAGCTTTGCCGACGGTTTTTTCGTCGAGCGTTCCGAGAACGTTGCCGGTGAAGCGACGTCCGAAGCCCGGCACGAAAGCGACCGTCATGACGTTCGATGCGAGCTTGATCCTCTTTGCGATGTCCAGCTTACGCAGCTCCGCCAGTCGACTAAGCAACGGCTCCGCCAGGCTTGCCACGTCGCAGACTGTTCCGTTGTCTCTCACGCCGATCAGGTATTTCTTCAGGATCAGCAGCGCCGACAAATGGTGCTCAACCTTTCATTTAACATTGATAAACGGGGTGTGCCAAAAATGTCCTAACTTGTTTTTGTCAGAACTTTGTCAAATCTCCAGCAAATTTGATAATTTTTGGCACACAGATAGCCATGACGATAGAATTATGTAAAGTACACTCAACGTCCACCTCACATATAATGTACGTCAACGCAATACCGTGTAAAACGCAGATGCTCCAAATTGCTGCAAAAACAAAAAAAAACATCATGCGACAAGCGGAAATTGATAGCAAAGAATGGCAACGTGTAGATTAGACGCAAATGTGTGCACACTGAGAATGATAATACCACAGTACATATACACGCATTGCGATTTAATACCTGCAGTTATGCAGTACCGTAGAATAAAAATGTATAAACTTTCAAAAATAAGAAATTTTGCGACAATAAGGAGATTTTTCGACAATTTTACGACAGCCAAAAATTTTGGGTAAACAATAACCGCCCCCCTTTCACCTGCCAGGCTCCCACCTGCCTCAACGCCACTACCGTACGGCATGACGGGTAGCACGATCACGCTCATTAGGTGTACGACCCTTGGCAACCAGACGAGTCGGCCGCATACTTGTCGACACAAGACCTGCTGACATTTTTGCTTGTTAATTCACTGAAGTAGCTTCACTTGGTAAACAAAAAGCCCAGCTGTCGCTTGGATAGCCGACCGTAATGCCTGGCAACACGCATATGAGGGGGGAAGAAAAAGGTCAGAATTTTTATTTTGTACCCCCATTTTGGAGAATGGCGACTATGCGGCGAGGTTGTAGGGGCCCAAATTGGTACCACAAGATAGATCAGGCGATCCTGTTTGCTTCCGATGTTTGTATTTCGAAAATTAGCTGGGGGTCGAAATTATCAACTGTCAGAACCCGACCAAAATTGTGATATAAATCCTATATGTATATAGCATATAGCTGACCCCCCCGGAACATAATTTGACAGTGTGTTAAGGGGTTGAGAAAACAGATGGGGGGTTGAACCCACAAACCCTCCCGGCAATTCAAACACTGTTTGCTTCTGGAGAGTTTTGCCGCTAAAACATACCGTTTAGTCTCAATACAAGCGTTACAGACGACAGACAGACGACACACTGTACCATAAGCGCGATAGTTATAACGGTCGGCTGGAAATTAGGCCTACAGGCTACAACGAGGGCTACCTCCAGTTTGTCTCTGGCGTATAGGTCGGCGGCTTTCTGCCGTACGACGGTCAAGTTGGTGATCATCTTTTCCTCGTCTTCGTCCACTCGCGTCCTCAGTTCATCGGCAATGCGTTCAATGATCGTCCTGATCTGAGCGACGTGTTGCGCGAAGTCATCACCGATCTTCACCAGGTTCGCTCGCACCGTCTGACAGGCCGCTATGCCGGCCACCACGCCGTTCGTGTCCTTCGTAATGCCGCTGCGCAGACTTTCCAGCACCGAGTCCACCTGCAAGTTCATTAGGATCCATTTAATGCTTTTAATTCATATTACCCATTTAATGTTACAAAAATCGAAATACGTGTATGGGGTTGTCCATGAATTACGTTACGCAATTTTAGGAGAAAAAAATACGATGTCGATTTTTTCCATGCCGCTGCCGTCGCATTCTGGCTCAATCGCTGAATTTTTAGCCGACCGTACTTAAGCAACGGTCGAGCTATTGGTACGTTCGTCGACTGTCTGTCGCCTGTCACGGATGCATTATGGCTAAGCTTTAGGTCATAGGGGAAACGTTTTACACGAAGTGTGTGAAACCAGGCATGCAAAATTTTAGCCATCTGGTGCAAGGGAAACATTTTCAAATTGGGGGTTAAATGAAAAAATTGAATGGAAAACTGGCCATGTCTTGAAAACGGTGAGAAATATAGCAAAGGTTATTATGATCACTAATAAGAAGTGGCATACGCACTTTCAGATGGAATGAAAATCATCGACCTTGGATGACCTTGACAGTCACTGACAACCAGTATGGTCGGCTATCCTAGCGACAGCTAGGCTTCTTGCTTAATGTTCATTTATTAAGATATCCTGCAAAAGTTCTAAGTCTGAAAATGAGAGATCGGTTTTGTGCGAAAGACAAGAAATTTGAGCTAATGCTCACGAGACGCGCGAAAGCCTATAGCAGTTCCGGTTCAGTAGTCACCCATCGCAGTACTAACCGAGCCCGGCGTAGAGTAACTTCGTTTCAGTCGAAACGCGTTATCAACTACGCCACGCCACCAACGCCAGTATCGTGGCGCCACCTTGTGAATGATATAGACTTGCGCAGCCCAAAATCTTTGAAGTCTTTGACGCCGCCTGCGCCGGGCTCCATGAACCTAGGGGATCAGGACTTAGACTGCTGAAATCTACGTTTAATGCTGAAAATTTCATACGCAGATTGCCTTGGTCTATCTCCAGCCATTTCGTCGCAATTCAGTGTTGAAATGTGCGCTGCATCCAAAAGTTGCGAAAAATTCACTAAAACCTCTTTTTGAGGGGTTCAAGGTCGTTCAAGGTCATCGATGTTGATAAATCCCAAAAGCCTGTCACCAGTGCTTGTTATGATAAGCTG
>Ga0209454_1003531_pt1 | contig 11241 bp, 3 predicted proteins | sample WorMetHERISLAND1_2_FD_187400 | JGI IMG/M metagenome (GOLD analysis project Ga0209454, IMG submission 187400) | Marine gutless worms symbiont microbial communities from Max Planck institute for Marine Microbiology, Germany - Olavius geniculatus... | ecosystem: Host-associated > Annelida >...
AACTTAAACAATATATTTATTACTGACAAAGGTTTTAAATCACTAGCCATAACAATGTACAAAGTGGGGCCCAGACCTGAGCTTTAAATAAAATTTATTCAAAAGCACTATAGTTCTAAGTCCGTGTTACAAAAAACAGCTTTGCCTTGAGATGGACTCTGATATAATACTGAATAAGCCTGATTTAAATACGTGACAGTGTCGTGGTATGGTTTGTAGACCTTCTACGTCTTCCAAGCATATAAATTCTACCATCTTCCCAATAATGTATCTACCCGATCTACCTCTAGCAATTTTCCAGTGCTAACAGCAAGATCGCCGATCTACCGCTAGAATTAATGCTCCGGATATAGGTAGATTGCATCCTTTGCTGCCAGTTACATCTTAGACACACAGTTTTTACAAAACTTACATCATCAGCACACGACAGAAGATTATCGTTCATAGTATTCGCAAGTTGTAAGAATGCTTTCAATTTTCTTTTCTTTGATTCCACACGTGCCACACGTTTGGTGGTCAGCATGTTTATGCTTATTGTTTATTGTTTACCTTTTAACAACATAGAATATTGTTTTCTTTATTAATATTAGTGATGCTTCATGTTGTCGAAATAACTGGGTGGTTTCGATATCGATATATTGTATCGAATCATCGGTTCAAACTTCAAACTTTTTAATATATCGCAGAATTATTTGATGTATTTTGATTGACGTTAATCTCGATACTTTTAAACTTACTTTAGTTATAGAACTTGGCTTCGACTCTGCATGGGTACAATGCAATACCGAATTTGCACTTAGGCCCTACCAGTAAAAACTTACAAACTGTCAGTTTCTTCTTTCTTTTCCAATAATGCACATATCTTCTTGCGAGTAATGTCGTGCATGGTAATCGTAAATGCAAAGTTGCTGCCTTCAGCCATTACCTACGTGCGCCGAATTGCCGTATCGTATCTTAGCGATGATACTGCAGCGTTCGATGTAGCAGCGTGTATAAGACTGCAGCCACTCTGAGAACTTGTCGCTTTCTTACCGAGACCGGAAGTCGGATGCTGACTTTCAAATATAAGTGGTACGGTCAGCCCATCTAGCGACAGCTGGGTTTGTTGTTTATTACGCAGCAAACTGTGGCACGCACTCTCTCAGCGGTGACCAGGTTATTTTGTCTATTAAAAACGCGTCGACATATTGAAAGTACCGGTAGAAACAGTCGACACTGGCCTATACAGCAGACCAAGGCTGAAGATACAACAATCGCGCAAATAATATTTGACTATATCATTATAACTTGAGTTCTGATACATATTGTGGGCACTGGGCAATACACCGTGTCTCGAATACAGACTCTGCGATATTTTCTGCGAAACGTCAACGAAATTATTTTTTTAACTAGAAATACGTGCTGTGAAACGAGGTATCTGTCCAATTGCTACGCTATATAGCCTAGCAGCTGCGTATAAGAGGGGTAGGTGCAAATAGGGCGTAATTATCTTTCACGGGGCCGAGTTGTCGCCAACTTTGTCCCAAAATTCATTGCCCGGGCAACAGGGGTCGGAAGACAAGAAATTTAAATGACGTCATCGGATAGTCCTGGCCCGAGTTGTGTCAGGAATATTTGTACCAAAAATTATCAAAATCTGCATCGAATTAATGGTTGTTGCTAAAATCTTTAAAATCTGCACCCCATGCACCCACTTTTGACATTAATTATTTTCATTTTCCACTTATGAATTTTAATTTCGTCTAATTTTCATAATTCTCGTTGTCGCGAAACGTACTTGAGTATACGTATCCATTTTGATTTTTTTAAAATCGCGGTGATTTTGCCTATATATCCGGAAGTTGCCTATATATCCGGCAGCTGGATAAATAGCCAGGCCTGCTAAAACCGGTTATTTATCCGGCAACCGCATGAATAGCCGTTTAGCTATTCATCCGGCTGGCGGATATCCCGTGTCTTTTTAAATAACATAAAACGCTATGCTATAAGTAAAAGCCACATTTTATTCACAACTTCAATCTGCCATCATTATTTTGCGTACTAAATATACAATTCCAAACATTACGTCTGCACACTGGTATTATAAGACATATTTATTCATTGCTATTTTGAACAAAAAAAAATAAAAACTTCAAAAATACACATATGTAATACTGTTTAATTGGGTGTGATAGCGTTCAAAACTTAGGATAAAAAAATTATGACCCAAACAAGTAAGCCTGCAGTTTAAAATGCAGTTAAAACTTGATGTGAATTTCGACGGACAACTGAATAAACAGTAGTAAAAATACTCTAAACAAAACAGATTTATGCAATACTGTATCTATTCGCACATACTGTAGGGTCAAGCACTGGTAAGAAATAATATAACAAAACCAGTTCACCGAGTTCAGCTTGTTTATGTAGTTTATATGCAAAAAAATTTATTATTATGAGTCTTTATCGAAAAGCGAACAGACGGATCAATGTTTGATGGCAGCCAACTGTTTGCCAATGAGCGCTCCAATATACCGGCCAATGAGACTGCCGAGTGTGCAGCCGACAGTGCCTCCAAGGAACGGAATAGGAACAAGCACTTGACCCACAATACCCATCGAACTGCCGCCGATCAGACCACCCACACTCTCACAGCCGTGCTTGCTGAGCATGCGGCGGAATTCATCGCGTGAAATACCGCCGGACTTGTACTTGCGATACGCTCGGACCACGTCCTTGGTGAATAATCCAGCCTCCAGTGCGAGGTTGATGGCGACATTGCACGCCAGAGCACCACACTTGACGTTACGCACAACGCCAGGCGCTGCTTTCGCACCAAACATTTTCCCGACACGCTGAGGAATACTGGCACCCAGACGACTGACCGTGTTCAGAGACCCCGTCACCAGGGACTCTACTCCGTCGCCAGCTGCTTCCAGGGCGGCCTTGGCGGCAGCGCTCCGGCGAACCAATGCCAAGCGGTCGGTGAATTTACGCACTTGACCGGAGTGGGCACTTCCGGTCTTGCACCAGCGCGCAAAGTGCTCGCAGTTGTTGGTGAACGGATTGTACTTAGCCTGACCCAGACGTCGACAAGCTCGCTCCATTACTTGGTCCACTGGCTTGGTGTCTTCTAAAGGATGGTCGATGCGATAAAAGTCCTCCTTGGTCGGGTTGACGCCGAGTGTTTCGAGGCGGACGCTGGCGAAGTGTCCGTCCAGTTTGACGACGTCGCCGCTGTTGTGGATCACCGTCAGTGACCTGCCGTCGTCTGGAACGTCCACGACGATCGCGTGGTGCCAGACGGCGTACCACTTGTGCCATGCGACGTGATCGCCGCGACGAACGTCACCCAAGTCTGTAATTCTAGTCCAGCCCGTCCCTTCTCCACTGGCCGCCTTGCCTGCCTCCCGTTTCCGGTCACGCCCGGACTTTCTATCCACGGGTGACACCTTCTTCAACTGGGCGCTGTCCTTCCTCCTGTTTTTGGTAGTCGGCCTCTGACCAGGACAATACAGACGTTTGCCACATGCCAAACAGCGCAATGACGTCATCCGTCCGTAATCGTCTGCCGATCGTTCAAACCGTTCTTTCACGTTGTTGTCGCAGTGACCGCACTCGACACCAAAAAACTCATCCAGCACTTTCTCGTCATCGCAGGCTAGGCACTTCACTCTTGACAAGTCGCCGGACGCAGGGTCGTAATACTTTTCGAAGCAGTCGACTTCGTGGTTGCCGCAGCCGCAGCTGAATGGTAGAACATCGATGCCGCGGTCGACGTCTCGGTCCTGCACGGCGAGTCCGCTGTCACTGCTGCTGCAAGTTGATCCGTCGTCGTCTTCCACGCTGTTCAGCACTTTCGCCATCCACCCGTCATCGACGTCGTCATTCCCCGGTCCACTTGCACTGGCAGCCCAGTCGTTGAGCGGCACGTCGCTGATGCAGGAGCATCCCTTACACCTCACGCGAAGCACTTGTCTGTCTGGGTCGACATCAACCACGATGAAGCGTTCCAGATCGTCGTTCAGACACTGGCGGCACGTGATGACGGTCACGCGTACATCTCTGCTGAGTTCCTCGTCAACAAGCAGGGGCGCCACTGTCTCAGCGTCCATCGAGTCATCGACGCCAAAGCTTTGCTGACACGCGTCACAGATGACGACGCTCAACTCGATGTCCACGCCGACAGTGGTTAGTCTGAACTGACCGCACGATGGACACGCCTGAGCGTTCCTCTCAGAGCTCGACGTCGATGAGGCTCTGCGCTGTGTTCGTGCGTCATCGGTTGACAGACGTCTCTGCCGTCTACTCGTCATCTCTCACGCGCCTGTCAATGCAGCCACACACACATATAATAAACCAAGATGTCAGCCCACTACCGACATACTATGCGGTCATCCACTTATCCGCCTAACTATATACGCTGCGCTGTGCAACTCTAACCCTAACACTGATGTAGCGTCTTATGAATCCGCGATGTAAACAAATAAAACTTTTTCCAAGAGCAAGAAAAGACATTTGTTTCAAAACCAAGATCAAGAGTTTTTTAAAGACCACGATCAACACTTTTCATGCAACAGCGGATTTTTTTAACGTAACATGTTATGCAATGCGTAAAGCTCATGTAGTCAACCTATACCAACAACACTGAACCCTTATTATGTGATTATATGTATAAAAAAGACAAAGTACAGTGAATATTGAGTTGCGTTTCGCAATAAGATCATTCAACAGCTGATCTGATAACGTGCAGTTTGATGAAAACTCGTTGCACTAATGCCGAGGTTCATGACTTCAGGATATGCAAAGAAAAATAATTCTTAGATATGATATAAATAGTATCATACAAATACAATAGTACAAGCAGTAGGCCTACAAATAGTAAGCTACTCAATGCCAGTTGATGGCGAACAAGGAAACTACAATAGGCCAACCATAATTATTTGACTCCATTAGCTAACTACCGTGTAAATATTTAACAGTAGGCCTAATAGATGTAAGTCCAAAATGTCTTGACATTCTCAAGATTTTTTTCTGAAAATCAAATCACCAAGTCCAAGACTTTATTTTTTTGGTCTCGAGGCGCCTCGAGACCAAGACCGTGGTCTGGAGGACTAGGCCTACATCACTAGTATGAACAGTAGCTTAATACTGAAAGTTAGCACACCGGTTATACTCCTGCCTCAAAAAAGTTCACGCCAATTTCGTTTTTTTATTTCTAGTTAAAAGACTGAGTTATGCAAAAACTTATAGGCCTACTACAGTTTATCCTTTATAGCATTAGCCTAAACCTCTGTGTATGCGACAATTACTAACAATGGGCGAGTGCGAGAAGAGTAAAGGCGCACCCATGCACGACTGGCTAAAAGTGCTGCGCAATTATGCGGACAAAATAACCTGCACATGCGGAAACGCATTCTAGTAGATAGAATTGAGACATGACTCTGACACAACTGACTGTACGCTATTATCAGGATTTTATTAACCAAATTTAGCGAGCACTAGCTACAGAATCGGCCGTTTTGTTTTTTTTAGTCGTAATATGATTTAGACGTCTGTACTTACCGAATATTATTCTTCTGGGAATCTGCGTAGGGGTGGGAACGAGAATTTGTTTCTACGAAAAAACTCAATTTCACTTTAAATATCGTGCGGATCTAAGTTCTTCAAACACCGATAGCCTGTCTAGACCTTTTCTATAACTTGCTATAAACAGTGAAGCCCATAGGCCCTTAGAACAAACTGAACTTTTACCTAAGTAAAGCCGATGAGAGACAAAGCACTTTCACACGAGGCAAATTTCCGTCAACAGCGATTGCTAACGGCTACAGAAACCGTTTTTCTGACATTATTTTGATGTTATAAAAATACCATTGATGGAAACAAACTAAAATGTCAAGACCAAGACCAATACCGCTTATCCAACAGTGAGACTTCAAATGCGCATACGCATGCAGATAAGATGCACTGCATGACTGCTTAAGCTTGCATTCTTTCAACCTGATAATCTAAAATTTTTTATTTTTATTAGTTTACCTCCTTGCAATGCGTCGGGCAATCACTGCTGGAAGCAAAACCAAAACGTTAAGACCAAGAACAAAGCCGCAAGACCAAAACCAAGCCAGGGTCTGGTCTGAGATCCGTCTTGTCGTAAAACCGCGGTCTCAGACCTCAAGACTCAAGAGTAGGCCTACTTAAATATTGTACTTTAATACTGTACTTTTATCTGTTACTCATTTTGCATTATCACTATTTTATCCCTAAACGGCTTATTGTAATTGTTTCAATAAAGCAGTAATTATTATTATGCTAGAATAAACGCGATCGTCATTTCTTATTCAAACTGTTTGATGGGTCTGTACCAGCCATCTGCGCAGACTTAGGCTAACGCAACAATTTCTGCACGGCAAAAGCAGAAGCGGAATCAAATTTAAAGCAAAAAATGCTGTAAAACAAAGCTAGCTAGTAGTAGAGCTCTACCTGTAGATGTTTGAGCAGCTGAGACGTGTTGTCATGCTACACAGTAACCTAAGTGTCAGTCGGTTTGTCACACGGAGTGCAGCCGATCATCATCGTCCACAGCTAAAAAAAGCTGCAGTATTATCACCGACAAGTGCGATTAGCACAGGATCTGCCCACCCATACATCTAAACACTGTGATTCGCATCATCATCCTGACTAGTGATTGCAATCCTGGGATCCGGGATTGAGAAATTTGTAATCCCGGGATCCCGGGATCCCGTTTCGGGATTAGGCTCACATATTGGTCGTCATTTTAATGTCCTTTACTGACTTATTTCATGCATATGATGTAGCATAGGCCCATACGGAAGGTATATCCGAACTGCAGGGAGTGATAATGACTGTCAGAATACGAATTACAGTGCAAGGCAAAGAGTGGAACTCTGGCGCACATAAATAATTTATTCACCAGACGGCAAAAATTCTTATTTATATCATTTAACACGCGAAAAAAGTACGATTTTAACTAATTTTGCAATTCCGTAATCCCGGGATTGGGACGCCGCCAATACAGGGATTCGGGATCCCGGGATTGCAATCGCTAATCCTGACTGCCAGCATAGACTGCAGTGATCTGTAACGCTCCTGCGTACATTCATTGCGCTGTTGCAAGATCCTATAACCATCGTCTGTATATTTGGCGGGGTTTTCCGCTTGCGTGGTCATAGGCTCCATGCCATATGACATTAGGCCTATAGGCCTACTGACCAAGAGAACACGCAGCTACACTGCGAGTCAAAAAAGAAAAGAATAGGCCTACCGTGGAGTTTTTTTTGTCACAACTTTGCCAAATTTGTTCGACTGTCACAGTTCGTTCGTTCACACGCAATTCCAAAAATGTGCAATGAACAATCACTAAACATTTTCACCCTTTTATGACAAGAAATCTGAGCTAATGCTCATAAGACGCGCGAGAGCCTATAGCAGTTCATGTTCGCAGGTAATCTTGGTTTGTCTCCATCCATTTCATCGTAATTTACTCCTTTGCAGCCAAAAATCGCGAAAAGATCACCAAAACCCCCTATTTTAAGGTTCAAGGTCAATCAAGGTCATCAATATTGACAATCCTAAAAAGCTTGTCGCTAGTGCTTGTTTAAGCAGGATGTATGTGCCTATCTGCAACCATTTTCACGTTAGGCAAGTCAGCAGCGGATAAATAATCACTTTTAAGAGGAGATCCCCTCTTTGACACTTATGTGTGCAGGCCTCTTTGAACCTAGAGGGTCCAGACTTAAATTGCTGAAATCTGCATTCAATGCTGAAAATTTCATACGCAGGTTTTCTTAGTTTATCTTCAGCCGTTTCGGCGCTATTCACTCTTAAAATGCTTGTTGCAGCCCAAAATCGCGAAAAAATTCACTAACCCCCCTATTTTTGGAGTTCAAGGTCATTCAATGTCATCGATGTTGACATTTCTAAGAAGCTCGTCGCTAGTGCGTGTTATGATAAGCAGCATGTCTGTGCCTATCTGCAACCATTTTCACGTTAGACGAGCCAATAATGGTAGAATAATGCCTTTTTAAAGGGAGGGTGTGCTCCTCTTTCTCTCCCTCGTTCCAGGGGATCCCTTTACTCAGTGGCATAAAATTTTGTCACAAAATACTAGACACTCTTAGCTATCATACGGCGAAAACCAAAAGTCTCTATCTCACCTGGGCTCCGATCGGTACCGGGTTGTGACATAGACACGAAGACAGAATTACCATAGCTAATACGCGCTATCTAGCTATGCTAGCTCTCGCGCGTAAAAACGTCACAACGTTACACTATACCCACTACTTGTGAAATGTAAATGCCAGAAAAACTAGCCCAAAAACTAGCGAAGTAACTAGTCAGTTATTCTTTGATGCACAAATTAAAACAGTTTCAAACAGTTCTGCTCAGATCACAATAATTGCCATCAACACATTTGATGTTCAGTATCTTTAGCTTTTGCCAGCACACAAGCCTATATACAATGTGCGCAATAAAAAGACCCTATTACAAAAAAATTTTAATATCTTCAAAATAACGCCACTTGGCGAAGTTATAAGACAAAGTCGGTTGTCATTTTTTGACTCACGGCATATTTAGCCCGGCCGCTGAATGGCTGCGCAGTTGCACCGCACGGTTGGCATCAAAAAGCTAAAGCGTGTCGTCATACGATGAGTGCCTATACTACTGCTGATGATGAAATTTTCCTACAGTTTCCGCAAAACAGGGGATTTTCTCAGAGTGAAATGGTTGATTTAACAAAAAAAAAACAAGATAATGGTGACAATGTAGTTATAGGCCCAAGTGTATAGATGGCGGCACACTACAACATGTATGTTGACTACTTTCAGTAGGCCCCATAGCCTACCTGGGTGCCTAATTGCTGAAGATGAAAGACGTGAGGCAGCCTGAAAAGGCAAAAAAGACGAAAATGAAGACATACCGGGGTAGGCCTACTGCATGGAACTTAGAAGAAGCAGGTAGAACGCAGTAAGTCTATGGAGCTTAGTTGTAGCTATAGAAAGCCAGATACTTTGGACATTATGAGCAAGGAAGTTACAGCTTGGCGCAATGCCTCATCGCCGGAATGGTAGAAAGCACTCGAGGTAGAAGTGTACGGTTAGGTGACTGGCTACTAGTCCGAAACGGCACTAGTTCAAATTTGGTCAGGTTCCGGTCAAATAGGCATATGCTGAATATGTCATGCCGCCATATAACCGATATCAATCACAGCCAAAGATGCAATATTAATTCCTATTCCTAATCAGCACTAAGCCCAAGTCTAACCATAGGCTTACCGGGTACCCTATTCTTAACCATCTTGCTGTCGCTGTACGATCGGACTAGTGCTCTTTAATTTCGACTAGTGAACTGTCCCCTACGGTTAGCTCGGAGGGCGTGGTGCGATGATGTCAAAGAATGGACAAATCTGTCAACAGAAGAGTTGCTGCAATTAACAAAAGATCACGCAGCTTGGATGGAGATGAGCATGGTCTGCTGTGCCGCCAACCAGCGACGACATAGGGAAGTGGCAGACTCGATCGGTAGGCCTATATAGGCCTATAAGATAAGTCGATTTTTATCGGTCTGCTTAGCTCAGATTAAGGCGCGAGGCGCGTTCACCTGTGTCAGGTGGCAGGTAATTAGACCCCTAAGCCGTTTAGCCGTGAATTTCACAGCCGGCTTAACATTTTCGCTGCTAAAGTCTCGGCTTAGCCGCGATTTTCGCGGCGACGGCAGCTTAGCATTTTTGCTACGTTCCTGCAGTTTTGTGCTGTTTTTACATTTTTGTTAGTTTTTACGTTTTTAACGTTTTTTTCCCATTTTGTGAACGTTTTATATATTCTAAAGAAACGTTTACCGAAAATTCTGTCAAAAACTCCGAGAAGCACTTTTGAAAACATCACAGAAACGAAATTTATGAACCACATGCAGATTTTGGTTTTGTGGTAGTTTGCTTAGTTAGTCTAGTGATGTGATCACATGGTTGAATTAAAATTGAATAAAGTTCTTTTTCTTTCTCCTCTCTCTCTATCTCCCCAATTCCAGCTATACTGCGCCTACAGCATTAGGTATTAGGCAAAAAGTTGAACAAATTAAGGCTAAAGTTTTTATTCAACGTTTATCAGCTGTTTTCCTGCCACGTTTATAAAGACTTTTAACGTTTTTTTGTTATTTTTCTGGAACGTTTTTTACATCCATACAATGCATAACCGACATACAGTGTATCTTGCAACGCATTATGCAGTGTGTACGTATGTGTACATCGTAATTTGTAATAACGTACGACTGATTGTAGGGAAAGTTACGTTACGGGACGTTATTGCTAAGGCGCTTTGTGGTTCTCTTAGTGTTCACACAAACCGATATTAACAAATTTTTTTGGCTAGCCGCGATTTTCGCGCCGGCGGCGGCTTAGCAAAATCACGGCGAGGCAGCGGCGGCGGCTAAGCCGGCGGCTTAGGAGTCTACAGGTAATACTGTGTGATTTCATATGGTAGGTGACGCTCCGTAGCTCGGAGATGCGTTTACAATACGTAAACATGCGTACACATTTTTTTAACCTTTAACCTTTCAGATCCAGCGTTGTCAATACCCAATGAACTAGCTGTAAGCTACCATTAAGTGAGAGACAATAATGCAGTTGATGTAGAGAGCGAACTCGTGATCAGGAAACATCGACCGTTCACTGTGTCTGTGTAGGCCTATATATTGCCCGCCAGCAATATGCCATGCTAGGTATAAGTTTACGCCTAAAGTCAAACCAGGAACTGCTAACTGCTGAACAGGTTTGGGCTGATAAATGGCATGGCTATAGAGCTCGTTTAGGTCTTGCCAAATATGCCAATGATACTTCCTAGCTGCTTGAATGCAGCCTGCAAGTTGCCGACAAGTAGGAGGTGACTGGTTAGATAAGATACGTATGATATGATAATAATTGTGATAAATGCTTTAATTGCAATGAAAAACTGACAGCAAGCTGCCAGTAAAATCAGACACATGCACAAACTAAAATAAATTAAAATGTTTTAAATGAAAATGAAATGAAAAAACTAGAATTGAAGGACATGTAAAACAACAAGTAATTTGAGAAAAGCTCATGAGACGCGCGACAGCCTTGGCAGTTCATATTCGCAGGTTGTCTTGATCTATTTATATCCATTTCGACGCAATTCACTCTTGAAATCTAGGCCGCAGCCACAAATTGCAAAAAAACACTAAAACCCCTATTTTAAAAATTTAAGGTCATTTACTATATATATATATATA
>Ga0209454_1003532_pt1 | contig 11240 bp, 12 predicted proteins | sample WorMetHERISLAND1_2_FD_187400 | JGI IMG/M metagenome (GOLD analysis project Ga0209454, IMG submission 187400) | Marine gutless worms symbiont microbial communities from Max Planck institute for Marine Microbiology, Germany - Olavius geniculatus... | ecosystem: Host-associated > Annelida >...
GTGTACTTGTTACCGTTCATAAAAGTTGGAAACGTATAGGCCTACTTGTACACTATGCAGTCAGTTAACATGCATTTCAGGCTTTCAGCCAATCACACACCCAAACAAGTGATGTCACATTTTCAGGCAAAAGAGCGGAAATGTGCAAATTAGTGATGTTCACATGTCCAAAATTTAATCGAATTTTAATTGACTAAAAAAAATTAATCGAACAATTTTTTTTAACGATTAATCAATTAATTAATTGTTAATTTTCGCAGCCCTAGTTAATACCAGGTGTTTCATATCTCCACTGGGGTAGCACACTTTAGCATGTTGTACGAAACTTAATGATGTCGAGATGCTGCTACTTCAGCCTATAGTATTAGTTCTGTGCTAGGGTTCTTGTTTGTTAGATCTATAGTCATGACTGACTGAAGATACATAGGTGGGATGAGGGCTTCCGGTGCTACTTAACACAGTGATCATTGCTAGCTGTAATTTAGTCTCATAAGCCAGAGTCTCGTAGGCCTTGTTGGTTAGTGAACTGTGAGTATGTAATAGTCCTGTCATACAGCACATCTGTGCTGTGTGTGCAGACCAGATTTGATTGAATACAACAAGCTGACAAAGGCAAACCCGACCCACAACTTAAACAACTCATTCAACGTTGCTGAGGACAGACTTGGTCTCACCAGACTTCTCGATGCTGAAGGTTGGCTGTTTGCTATCAACAACAACAACACTGATTATCAATGAGGAGACTATTTGAAGTGAATCCGCAATGGGCCGAATCACTTCCTTCCTATTGGCCAAGTGGCAGCATATGACTGACAGTTTGGCCATAATGTGATACAAAATTTGCCCTTCCCCTGGTGGTCAAAAATTCCTATCTAACTCAGTGTTTCGTTACGCCCCACAAGCGTACCTGCCAAATACTTCATCCATCAAACTGTTTATGTAGTGATCATGAATGTGACAGACAGACAGATTATGCTGCAGAGAAATGTGTAGGAACGGGCGGAATTGCTTGTTGCTTGTACTGCTAGAATGATTCTGCCTGCCAGTGATAGATGCGCTATCACACCATTTAAGATGCATAGATGTCATTAGGTGGAAAGAACTCACAGCAAAATACACATGACATAATGAAAAGGCTGTGATTTTTGCTGCTTATTTTATACCAGTCTGTATCTGTTAAGGCTAAATGAGAAGAATTGAACTATTTTATCACAGAACGTGAATATGTTTTATCATTGTTCACAAGCATCGTGTTTGTAATACTGACAGAGAATGTTTAATGCCGTATAAACTTGTGACTAAGATTAACCCCCTGATTTACTTGCAGTGTTCTGTGTTGGCTTTGCATAGATAGCGATGTCTAATAGAGAAACTGTTGTTATAAGAGTGTATGAGAATAACACTTGACACTGTTAATGATGAATAACTGCATTGCAGACGTGGCTGTTGAGTATCCTGATGAAAAGTCAATCATCACGTATGTCGTGACATACTATCACTACTTCTCCAAGATGAAGGCCGAGTCAGTGCAGGGTCGCAGAGTTGGCAAGGTTTGGTCTGGCAGTCATTCTCTACCATTACTACATAACTGTGATGTTTCCTGCTTCCTGTGTTATTCGTAAATTAGTTAGCAAAACATCTGAATAGCATAGGATGGCTTGATAAATAACTGCAATACCGTAGAATACAGTGCAGAGTAGTGTCAAATAAATAGTCGTTGACATCAGTAATGATGCCAGTGCAAGCATTGTAGGAGGCTATTCATGCTGTCAAGGTTGGCAGTGTCAGAAATATAGCAGAGTTATTTGTTGTCAGTAAATTGTATACACACTGTCATCATATTTAAAAAAAGATTGTTTGCCGGCTTGAATGTTGCACCTTTTGACTAGCAGTGATACTTTTGTTCGTGATAACACAGTGGAAAATTATTGCCTCTTTGTGCATGAGAACTAGAACTACAAGTGATCTGCTAATGCAAACAGAAACGCGCAACAGCCGGAGTGCGTGTTTGAAACACGGTAAAACAAAGTCTGAGTCATTCACCATAGGGCGCCAGATGACCCGCGGCTATAGTGTCTATAGTGTTTTATTTACTTATACTCACCAGAGGTCGCCACCTATCTTTCTGCTAACGTTGTATCGGCTGGATATAGCAAATTTTATTTATCCCCTCTCATTTAATGCTCTCGTTCAGGGTGACCCCCTTCGAATTTATGGAAAAGCTTTACAGTTCCTGAAACTAGAGTTTTCCAGGCAGCCGACGGTGAAGATTTGGTGATCCTAGCTTGCACCATTTTTGACTGATCCACCTGCGTGACAGATGGACAGACAGAGAGACAGAATTGCGATGGCTAAGACACGCTACAGCAGTAGCTGCTGTTGCGCGTGAAAATGATTCTGCAAACGAGAATGTTGGTAAGAACTAAATCGCTGCTTACAAACTGGATAAAAACTATACTGAGAATCAAAAATCAAGGGTAAAATATCTTAAGCATTGTGATCGGTCAAAATGTCAAGAAATGTCCTGTGGGAATTAGTATGTTTTGCTATAAATCAAATAAAAGGACTCTCTGAGCTAAATGTTGGCTAAGCCAGCTGCATGTTGGACACATTGGATAAGCCGGCTCGACATTAGAGACTGTCGGCTATGCCAGCTGTGTGTTGCATTTGTTGTGCCAGGTGATCAACCAGTGTCGTGAGTATGATGAGATGATTGCTGACTACGAAGCTCTGACGTCGGATCTGCTTGAGTGGATCAAGACGACCATCGAGTCTCTCAACACTCGCGAGTTCCCCAACTCCCTGACAGGAGTCCAGAACATGCTGGCTCAGTTCAACAACTACCGTAACCTGGAAAAACCTCCAAAGTTTGTTTCTGTCATTAAATCTCATTTGTGCTTTTCTGCTTAACTGTGCTCTTTTGTCTGTCTATTTTTTGGGGTATTTTTCTTTAGGTTTTGAATGAATGTATTAAATTGAGGCTAATTTTACACTCTTTTTGTCAAACATCTAGACCTAGTAGTTGGTATGCACCACTGTAACTGTCCACCGATGCCTCAGATCTGTCTTTGGACATACAGTTATTATATAAACTAAATTTTTGTTTTTGTAATAATTACAAATTATCTTTGTTATTATTAGTTAGTAATTAGTAGATCAGTTGTTGTAATTGAAGGAGGTTGGTGATTATAGTAGCTGCACTGCTTACTAATTTTGTTGTTTAAGGTATTTATCAACAGTTAGTTAACTGTCGGTGGATAGAGTTTAATGTCGTCGGCCTATTGTTGTACGTCTGGTGCAGGTTTGTGGAGAAAGGTAACCTGGAGGTGCTGCTGTTCACCATTCAGAGCAAGATGAGGGCCAACAACCAGAAGCCGTACACTCCACGTGAAGGCAAAATGCTGGCGGACATCAACCGGGCGTGGGAAGAGCTGGAGAAGGCGGAGCATGAACGTGAACTTGCTCTACGCGATGAACTCATCAGGTTTGACAGCTGGCACACTAGTCGACTCTAACAACACTGACCTTGTTGCTGGGAATCAAATAGAGCTACACTTACTATAATAACTGCAGACTGCCACCTGAACTTATCGCTAAAACGTTGGCAGCTTTAACAGCTATTATGAGAACTGGACGCGCAGCATTTAACTATGTATGCTGCCATTTACTAGTCAACCCAAAAATATTAATAGCTCAACTTTTGAACTTTGTCTCAAGGTGCATTTTTGCACACACAGTTCGATGACAGTCACTATGTTTTTTATAGTTGCTTTAGATCCGTTACTGACTGCCCAGTCTTAGTCATCGTAATGAGCATGACAAGCATTTCATGCTGTGCCTGGTGAAGGTTTCTTTGTGTGCACTGTAGATAGATACACTGGTTAGTGGTGTTACGAGGGGCGATCAAAAAGTTTTGCAAGTCGATATGTTAGACTGAAAAACTTTTTAAAATCAATATACCAATAAAACGCATATTTCTTCCGAACTCTTGTGAGCTTAAAACAAATGTGACTTTGTTGTAACTTTTGATGTCATAAAGTGTTTTACATTTGTCCTTCCGGCCAGGCTTCCACCACAGACTTGAGTCATTTATTGTTTCGATAGCGGACTCTGCAGAGAAAATTTTTCAAGTTTAGAAGAAGATAATAGTTACTGTAAGTCAGGTCTTTGCTGTATGTAGGGTAATCTTATTGTACGAAGCCAGAGTCACAAACAGCTTGCTGGATAAGGGTAACGTGGGGACTGGATTGAAGTGCCGGATTTAGGGCAAAAACTGCGGGGCTCGATCCCAGGCCCCTGCACATCAGGGCTCTTAAAGTCGTCCGTTGCAAACTTTGATTAACCTTTCACAAAAACGATGGATATCACTGATTGTTAACTTTTAATAAATTTTTCTGATAAAGTCAAATCTTGATGTGGCAACCTAATTAATTGAGGCATTCTTATTTACAGTTAGCACAGATTTTGGCTACTAAATATTTGTAATTACAAATGAGAAATTCATGGACGTAATTGTCAGGGCTCTCATAAATTCACGTGTCCTAGGGCCTCGTATTGGAAAATCTGGCTGTAGGCTGGAGAAATGGCGTGCAACAGCTAGCTTTATTTTACGCTGTTTGCGCTAGCACTTCAAACCGTTTCTGTTTAACGCTCTATGACGTTGTACATTATGATGACGTCACATCCACTTTAGGCTCATACATGTTTTGAAGAAATATACGTTTTACGGGTGTATAGATTTTAAAAAGTTTTTAAGTCTAACATATCGACTTGCAAAACTTTTTGAATGCCGCTCGTATGAAGTGGTAATGCATTGTGTTCGATCAGTGAAGTTACTCTTTGCTGTTTCTCGTTAGTGTTTGGTTGGGTAACTGTGTGCACGCAAGCCATGGGGTCAACTTATCCTTCTGTTAAAATGGTAGTTGGTAATTGGATGGTAAAATGAGTAGAGTACTTTTAAACGGGAATGGTGGTGAATGTAATATCATGGTATAACTGACAGTAGGCGGATTCTTCGCTCTGGCTCAAGTCAGTGGCTTGGTCCACCTGATACTGTTCTACATTACTTGGAATGGCTGTGCTCAACAGAAGCATTGTAGAGATGGTATTGTTCTGTAGGCAGGAGAAGCTGGAACAGCTGGCAGCAAGGTTTGATCGTAAGGCGGGCATGAGAGAGACTTGGTTGAGTGAGAACCAGCGTCTGGTATCACAGGACAACTTCGGCTATGACTTGGCTGCAGTTGAAGCGGCTACAAAGAAACACGAGGCCATTGAGACTGATATTAACGCATATGAGGAGAGAGTGCAGGCCGTTGTTGCTGTCGCACAGGAGCTGGAGAATGAAAATTATCACGACATTGGACGCATCAACAGCAGGTTTCTGAAACTGGTGGCAACTTTGTTTTATGATTAGAAGTGAAATGATGGCAAATATCAATGATAGCAGGGATGAAACCCAAATTAGTTCTAGATAGAATTATTTATGTCTTATCATACATACTTTTTTTGAACTGCGTTTTGAATCAAAACTTATTATTTAATTTTAGTATTTTTTAACTTTTAGTTATTTTCAGTCCATTCAAATGGACAGTATTCTAATAGTTATATAATATAGGCTGATTATGTCATGGCCATTGAGGTGTAAATTGTAAAAATAATTCTGGTGCTTTCGATTGCCATCCATTTCCAACAAAAAACCTCTATCTTCAAAATTTGTATTGGATACTCAAAAATACTGGTATAGTTTTGTCTTTGCTTTCAAAGTTTTAACAAAAAAGATACTGCTTGCATCTACTTTACTGTTCTAGAGTATTTTTACTTTGTTCTCATGTTTACTATTCAGTGTGTCACTTTTTTCATGAGTTGTTTGTAATAGTTGGATGTGTGAAGCCATGTCATGAAATCGGAATAAAAATAAAATTATTTCCCATCGCCATCCCTACTTTTTCACTGCAACTGGAAGTGCAGAATTTTCATTTTAGGCATGATTGTACGTACATCGGACACATTGGTTGCTGATGTGCAGGAAAGACAATGTTCTCGAGTTGTGGGCGTATCTGCTTGAGCTGTTGAAATCTCGTCGACTTCGCCTTGAACTGTCACTGAAACTACAGAAGGTCTTCCAGGAGATGCTCTACATACTGGACTGGATTGATGAAATAAAGGTCTGCACTATTTCTTCTATTGTTGATATCAACTGTTTGTAGTGCTGGATACTCTACTCTGTCTCAAAAAACATCCCCAACATTTTCGACTGTAACTTGAAAACCAATTATCAGATTTTGATAATTTTTGGCACAAATATTCCTGACGCAACTTGCCATCAAACGACTATTCAGTTGCCCACCTCGCCCAACGTTTGTTTTTGCACTACCTGGGGAAAATGCATCGAGCGAAATATCGCTTTTTGTCTAATGCGATATGGTTGCTTAATTAACATAACGTGTAAAAACACTTTTGTTTACATTTCTGACACTTTGGCTGACATTTCATCCACTTGTCCATTTTTTAACTGCCTGCCGTAAAATTGTTTGAAGTGTTGGCCCACTATGCGAACACAGACAAGGAGATGCTTTCTCCATTCATTGACAGCAGTATCGATAATGTTCTGCTCCAGACCAGTCCAGGCTGTACCAGTCGCTTCTTGACTTCACAAACATTCCTAAACTATCTGGTAAACACACTGCTGCATGACAGTCAAACCTTGTAACAGACCAGCTGTTGGGGCCCACATATTAGGATAGATGGAATTTATCGACGTTTTTTCATTCATTTTAACACGTTTTATGCTTGTTCTGATTTCCCCAGGTAGTGCAAAAGCAGACGTTAAGTGAGGTGGAAACTAAAACACTTATTTAATAGCCAGTAGTGTCGGAAATATTTCCGCCAAAAATTATTAAAATCTGCTGACTTTTCTTAAAGTTACGATCGGTAATGTCGGGGATGTTTTTTCAGGTTTTCTGTTTATTTCAACACACATTTCGCTTGATCTAATTTTTCTAGGTAGTGCAGAAACAAACGTCGGGTGAGGTGGGCAGTTAAATAGTCATTTGATGGCAAGTTGTGTCAGGAATATTCGTACCAAAAATTATCAAAATCTGATAATTGGTTTTAAAGTGACAGTGAAAAATGTCGGGGATGTTTTTCGAGACACAGTGTATTACAGTTATTGTCATATTTTAAGGTGCAAAGAACCATAGAGAAAGTGCACAGTAGGTAGAGGTCTGGTGTTTCCCGGTGATGAAGGAATGTGTTGCTGATTAAAAAAAGTGAATTACTGCATTTAAATGCAGATTCTTTATGCTTGTTATTGTGTTTATTATAACCAGTATTTGTTGGCTGCTGTTGCTAGGTGAACCTGCAGTCAGAGGAGTATGGGAAGCATCTGATGGGCGTCGAGGATCTACTGCAGAAACACAGCATCATCGAGTCTGACATTGCTATCGTGGGTGCCCGTGTTGAGGCTATCAATGCACAGGCTCAGACGTTTGTTGACACTGACTTCCCAGACGTTGAAGGTCTGTAGCAGACACTGAGTTGGCTAGAACTAAGCTTACTTTGCATTGTGTCCAAGCATTTAACTTTATGATAAGATGTTCATTAGAATGCTCCGGGTTGGTTGTGAAAGGTTACAAGATGACCAATACAAAAAACACTTACCGGTACTAACATTTGGTCTAGCACTATTAAATACCAAAAACAAACACAAATAACTGAACATTTTGTATACATGCAGTATAGGGCAAAATCTTGGCAGTATTGTGACTAATAGTGGAATTCAATATTATGCAGCCCACAAAACAAGATGTAACAGTTAATATCAAGAGGTGACTAGTAACAGAGTGGGTTATCTCTGGTGCAGGGTACAAGCCATGCAGTCCGGAGCTGGTGAGTGACCGCATCACTCACCTGACAGCGGCCTATGAGGAGCTGCTGCAGCTGGCCAATGAGAGACAGTCGCGTCTGAAGGAGGCCCGCAAGATGTGGCAGTTCTATGATGACGTCGAGGATGAGGAGGCTTGGATCAAGGAGAAAGAACAGATCATGTCATCACCAGACCTTGGACATGACTTGACCAGCATTCGCTTGCTGCTCACCAAACACAAGGTCCTCCGATTGCATCTCAATTTTGTCCGCTTTAGTTGGTTTAATTTCTGGCTTCGTATGCTTTGTAAACCAATGGTAGTTGAAGAAACTGATAAATCTAAGATGGACATTTTAATGTTTTCATCAGGGCTCTGATGACATATTTTAGTTCACTGATAGGCATCATGAAATGGATGACGTCTGGTTTGTCAGAAATCTGCTAGTTTTTTCTGAGGGAACCCAAAAGTGTGCTTGTTAAACGGAAACCAGAAATATTAGTAGTGGACCTCTGTTATCATACAACATTCTGTCTAAAATTCTTATATTGCGCTAGAGAAGTCCCATTGGGTAGATGAGATGTGCTAGTGTTAGTGTGTATGATACGCAGGCGAATGAGGATGAGCTGCACTCGCGTCACTCACACCTGCCGACAGTGCTGCAGGTCGGCCATGACCTCATCAAGGCCGACAACTTTGGCTCGGAGAAGATACAGAACCGCATTGACAGCATTGAGGAGCAGTGGAAGAACTTGCTGGAGCTGGCTAACTTCCGTCGTCGACGACTGATGGAGGCCGTAGACTTCTACCAGGTCTGGTCACTGCCTACAATCTCACTCACATTCATGCTTTGATGCTATCAGATAGATGTTCATGTGATAGCAAAATATTGTCAAGACTTATCAACTGTGTTTATAAATCTAACACGTTCAGTGCTAGGGATAAGTGATTTTGTCTTGTCAGCAGTCATTTTTACGCACGATGGCAGAACGCATCTTAGCCATGTCCTGGGCGTCTGTCTGTTCATCCGTCTGTCTGTCACACTGCTGTATTGTGTCAAAATGGTGTAAGCTAGGATCACGAAATCTTCACCATGGGCTGCCACAAGGTCTCTAGTTTTTTGTGACAAAATTTTGTGCCCCATATGAGGGAGTTCCCCTCAAATGTCAAAGAGGGGTACCCCTAAAAAGATGTTATTTTGCCCTTATTGGCTTTTCTAGTGTGAAAAAGGTTGCAGATGGGTACAGATATGTTGCTTATCGTAACAAGCGCTGGTCACGGGCTTTTTAGTTTTGTCAACATAAATGACCTTGAATGATCTTAAACATGCAAAATTAGGGGTTTTCGTGAATTTTTCATGATTTCAGGCTGCGACACACATTTTAGGACTGAACTGCGCCAAAATGGTTTGAGATAGACCCTGAAAACCTGCATGTGAAATTTTCAGCATTAAATGTAGATTTCAGCAGTCCAAGTCTCAACTTCCTAACTTCAAGGAGGCCTTCACACATGGGTGTCAAAGAGTGGTACCCCCAAAAAATGGTTATTTTACTGTCATTGGCTCATATAGCATGAAAGCGGTTGCAGATAGGTGCATACATGGTGCTTATCACAACAAGGACTAGCAACGGGCTTTTTAGATTTATTAACGTTGATGACCTTGAATGAACGCGAACCCCCAAAAAGGGTTTTTTAGTGAATTTTTCGCAATTTTTGGCTGCAGCGCACATTTTAAGAGTGAATTGCGATGAAATGGCTAGAGATAGACCAAGACAACCTGCATATGAAATTTTTGGCATAAAACGCAAATTTTTGCAATTCAAGTCTCGACCCTGTAGATTCAAGGAGGCCTGCACAGGCGGGCATCAAAGAGGGGTACCCTCTTAAAAAGTGGTTCTTTTAGCGCTGTTAGTTCGTCTAGCGTGAAAACAGTTGCAGATGGGCACAGACATGCTGCTCATCATAACGAGAACTAGTGACGAGCTTTTGAATGGTGTCAACATCGATGACCTTGAACCTTAAATGATAGGGATTTAAGTGGTTTTTTGCAATTTTCGGCTGTGGCGCACATTTCAAGATTGAATTGCACTGAAATGGCTGAAGATAAACCTGGACAATCTGCGTAGCCCACTAGTCCTATGAAATTTTTGGCATCAAATGTTTGTTTTTAACAATCTAAATTTCGACATTATAAATTCAAGGCGTCTTCCGTACGGAGGCCTCAGATTTGTGTACTCCTTCAAAATGCACTATTATTTTATTGCACGCTGTACATGATTGCCCAGGTGGCAGGACCGCTGCTATCACGTGTCGTGTGAGCTTTGCTCAAATTACTTGTTGGGTTAGCAACAGATGTGTTAAGGACATGTTGTTACGTAATGGTGTTATAGCAGTAGTAGATAGGTTTTTGTGACATACTTTTTGTTGCAAATAAACTGATGAAACATATTCAAAATAAAATATTTAGAAACCACTGTGATCTGTAAATACTGTTTAGGTTTATTCATCTCAGCATTATCACTAGTTATCGTTTACGTTGTGTCATGTGATGGTCATTGAATGTAATAATGGTAATAGCGATAGCCACAAAAATGGTGCTGCAACTGCTAGAATTCATGTATTTTATTTGATGAATGTAGCATGAGCACTTGGCCACCACTGATCTTTGGACCAAACCGATCAGTTCAAGATACAGATCTGCCTTCACTGGCAGCTATAGAATTCACCATCGCCACTTATCACTACTCAGCCCAAAAGCTGATACTCATTTTGTCATCCCATCGAGGGTAGATGGCTGAGTTGGCTTGGTGGCTGGTTACATACCGAGATAGTGTACCTGCCTGCAAACAGTCACCCATCCAGGTACTAATCAGGCTTGGTGGGCCAGCGTAGGTCAACAATGTTAATCAGACTCAATGTGGTAACAACTAGAGCACCACGCCGGCAATAACTGTGTGATGCTGGTGTTGTTACAGTTCTTCTCGGACGCTGACGATGTTGACACGTGGATGTTGGACATGCTACGTCTGGTGTCCAGTGAAGACATTGGTCATGATGAAGCCAGTGTGCAGTCACTCGTCAAGAAACATAAGGTTGGCTTGCTTCTTTCTGGCTTTTCTTTTAATGATAATAATGATAATGTCTAACAGTGTCAACTTACAGCGGAGCTGAACAGTCTGTAACAATAAAATACGTAATAAAATGCAATAAAATGACTAAGCCTACATAAAATCATGCTCCAAGTCATAAAATTTGCAGAAAAAGTGAGTTTTCAGTCTCCGTTTAAATGTGTCAGTGTTAGTAATGGCACGCAGGTGCAGTGGCAGATCGTTCCACGCCTTGGGGGCCGCCACGCTGAAAGCGCGCTCTCCAAACTTC